>Ga0070746_10002348_pt1 | contig 11267 bp, 12 predicted proteins | sample VirMetDEL_Mar_21_FD_77016 | JGI IMG/M metagenome (GOLD analysis project Ga0070746, IMG submission 77016) | Aqueous microbial communities from the Delaware River and Bay under freshwater to marine salinity gradient to study organic matter... | ecosystem: Environmental > Aquatic > Marine >... | reverse complement strand
TCAGGTAGTGCTTCATATTCTTCTATTTTTTTCTTAACAAAATTAACATCGGAAGAGTTCATAATTTGAGAAACTAAATCTTTCTCTTGTCTTTCTAATTCTTTTTCTTCTCTTATTCTAATTTTATCAACAATATTAAACTGTTCTAATAATCGATCTACGACTTTATCATGTATATCATTAGCTTCTTCTTCAGTTAATTTATTAAACAATTCACTTGTGATAGGATCATAGTCTCCAACCATTGTTGCATTAAATTCTGATAAAGATTGTGTTGCTGCAAAATCCACTAAAGAGTTAGTAGCGGACTCTACATAAAAATCTCTTTCTAAATTGACATATTCTTGAGAACCTAATTTTAATTGTAAAAAATTTAAAGAAGACTTTGCTTGTTCCTCAATCGCATTGATTTCAGCAAGACTACTAGCATTAGCCATCTTATCTTTCAAAATGTCTAAATTTTTAATTTCAGAAATAGTATGAAGTTTTTCAATTCGATTATTTGCTTCTTTTTCTAAAGAATTTTTAATTTTAAAAAAATCAGCATTAACTGTATTAATAATACTTGACTGTAAACTTTTACTTTTAATATTGTTATTAACAAAATAGTTTTGTAATAACTCTTGTTTTTTTCCTTCAATAGAAACAACCCAGTTTTCTGGTTCATAAGAATCCATTGCACCTTCCATGGCTTCTAATTCATCATCATTTAAATCTTTATAATATTTACCAAATAAACTTTGAGAGACTTCATCATTCGTTCTCATCGCTTGAAGATCATTACTTAATGTGGAGAGTTCACTTGTAATCGCAATATTAGCTTCGTTGATTTTTCTTTTACGAATTTCTTCTGCTTTGATGAGTAAAAATTTTTCTGCATTATCTGCTACATTCTGTATAGAACTAGCAAAAGTAACCGCAGGAGAAGCCATTGCTTGAGGAGATACTTGCATTCCGGGTTTGGTTGCACTAACTGTAGTAATCGATTGTCGAAAGAGATTAGGGTTATCTGGTATTCTAGCCATTATGCAAGACTCCCATAATAACCAACTTTTTGTACTCCTGTAAGAAGAGAAGAGTAGGCTTGATACTGATAGGATTGTGCTTGAGCATAAGCATTCATTTGACTAATCGATCCTGTCATTCTTTCAAATAAAGCATTATCCTCTGCATTCTTTTCTCCTATTGATGCGTTATAATCCATAATATCTTTTTGATATTGTGCATCTTCATAATTTTGTTTGAGTTGAGCATAAGGTGTTCCTTTTTCAATCGAGACACCATTCTTTAAATAGGAAACGATTGTTTGACCTTGATACTTTTTAAAATCCCGGTCAAAGTAATATTTATCTTGTTCGTTCTTTCTACGAATAATCTCAGCATCTTGTTCTGAAACTTTAGCACGATATTCATAAACTCGTTTATTGTAATCTCCTGCAGATTTTGCTTGAGATGCAGCTTGTTGATATCCTTGATAAGAAACAACTGCAGCTGTTGCAGCAGAAGCGATAGCGATTGGAATAGCAAACTGACCCATTATTTTACCCTTGCATACCTATAACAATTATTACCATAGATGTCATACTTTTTCATTAATCCTTCATTCTCCATCCCTAACCACTCAGCAAAACGAAAACCGGTTGGAAAGTTTTCTTTAATTGCAGTCTGTAATCGGATTATATCTAATTTTTCAATTAAGTCTTCTAATCCTTTTTTTACACTCTTTGCAAAATAAACTTTATTCTTATTAATCAATCTACTACCTATAACCCATCCTTCATAGACATTTTCCCATAATGGTACAACACCACCTGATCCAATCGGAACACCATTAACAACACAAGTAAAAGCATGAGTGGGAGATAACAAATCATCAAATAATCCTCGATGTTCTTCTTTGACTTCCAACATACTAAAGTTGAAACCAACATCCATATAAAATTGTGCATCTTCTTTTCTATATTCTCTAATCATCCATCATTAGTGGTTAGTTCTGGGTAGATAGCCACTACTGTTAAAGGTAGGGGTTGGGTTTGTCTTACAAAAATAAAACCATCTAATTCAAAACCACCTCGAAACTCTGTTTTCACATCACCGGTAAAAAAAGGAATAGCTGCATCCATCGACATCGAACTATCTCTAAAAGGAATACGATCCATCTCTGTAAGAGAAGAACCTACTTCAATACCTACTGACTCGTATAGTCGAATAGTAATATCATGGATTCTTTTTAATTTACCTTGTGCCACACCTTCTGCAGACCCTGCTTCTAATCTCATTGTCTGTAATAAAGATGTATATCCTAATCCTACTGTTACTTTTGTTGAAGATCGATCTAAGGTAATTGCACCATTGGTTACTGTCTTATCAGGATGTGTTGCTCCATCTGCTAAGATAGTCACCGTCTCTCCTTCTAAGTGATCGAGTCCTGAGATTGATGTTGTTGCTGATCCTTCGTATTGTAATCCACTATCAACAAACCAAGAGTCTGTTACATTGTCGATTTCATAATTAGTAAAATATTCAACATATCTTCTTGTTGCTCCATTAATAGTTCTTTTTACAATTACATATAAAGTATCTTCATTAAGTGTTCCGGGGATAGAAGCTACACTTTCAACATGACCAAAATTATCAACTCCAAAAGAACCTCCTAATTTATGTCGATGCCATCCCACAACTTCTTCTGCTCGTTGATATGTTAATCCTACAAGTTGACCATCAGCACGAACTCCCCAGGCAATACTGTCGGGTTCTTGTTGATATGCCATTTCATTCAATCCACCTTCGGTCACATGTTCTGCTAAGATCGTGAGATCCGGTGCTAAATAACCATCCACATCAAAGTTATAAGCAAGTTCTCTAATTTTTCTTTTGGCTCGTTGTAAGAATAAGGTGACGTTTCCTACTGATAATGGACTTACATCTGCTGATCCATGGTTGGATTGTTTTTTAATGAGAATATTCGTAGGAGTAATCGCAACATCTGTACCACCCCCTGATACTGAAAATTCACCACCTGTTGTTCCTACAATTAAAGTTCTTGTTGCAGTTAAAAATTTAATCGCATTAACCTGATTAGATGCAATCGTATATTGCATAGAAGATGTAGCATCTACAGATGTATGATACGCATCATCAAAATTTTCATAATCACCTGATACAGAGAAATATAATGTTTGAGGTTCTTCTGTAGTACCTGCAAAAACTAATCGTTGTTCGAAAAAGGTCACCACAGAAGGATGACCTGTGGTATCAGAAAATGAACCTAGAGCCCAGTCAGTAGTTGCTGAACCAGAACCTAAAGCAACCACGACTGTGGCGGTGACTTGAGTTGTACTTGTAAATCCTGTAACGATTAAATGACCATCATTAAAATGTATAGCTCTTCCTACATCAGTAGATTTAAATCCATCTCCATTATTAATTCCTGTTGTTGCAGAAGCAGTAATTGTAGCAGTAGCACCTACTGCGGTATGAGAAGAAGTTAGAGTTGTAGTTGTTGCGTTATGTGCTTGAAAAGGAGGAACATTAAAAGTAACAGTTGATAAGGTCCAATTTGTATGACCAGTTCTTGATAGTTTTCTAACTTGATGATTAGGATGACAGATGTACATCACATCTGCAGATTGTGCGAATTTAATATCTTCGAGTTCTGCTTCTAAGTAAGGGGAACTGATTTCATAAATCCTATTAGCAATACCACCAGAAGTGTAGGCAGTAAAACTAGTAGAGTCGATATTATTCCCATCAACATCTGTGAGTTCAAAAGTATTGGCGGTTTTGTTAGCGACACGAAAAGTCTTTCCATTGACTTCTGACATGCCACCCACGCTTGAAATAATGATATCATCTCCATTGTTATATCCATGTGCGGTGGCAGTGACTACTGCTGGATTTGCTTGGGTGATCCCCGATATGGTCACATCTCCTTCAACAATAATTCCTTCATCTTTATAGAAACGAATGTATTGATCTCCAAACTCTAAGATATAAGTTTGAACTGTTGAAAATTCAAAAGGGATTAATCTTGTTTGTTTGGAACTATCTTTTACTTCATGGATAAATTCAGTACCAGGTCTTCTCTTTGCACCTCCATGGGGGTGAATTAAAAAATTCTCTAAGGTCTTGCAACCTTTATAATATTTATCTAAATCAGCACGACCATCTAATCGAGGAGATAACTCCCCGGCTGTAAAGGAACTAAATGCAAAGGTTGTTCTTGGCATTATAACCTTGAATTTAGAAAGTCATCTGCCTGTATTGCATCAGTGAAGTCTACAGAATTTTCTGTAGCATCAGCGAATCGTGCTTCTCGTAATTTGTTTTGATAGAGTTGATACATGTTAGCAGCTAGAGAGGTTGATGCTGTAACAGCGTAAGCTAGATCAGAAGCAAGAGCTGCAGATAAAGTTTCAATTAATAGTGTGTCGTATTCGTTAGGATCTGTAATTTTTGCTAAATATAATAATTTAATAGCAGACTCATTAGTTAATAATTTTCTTCCTTCAATTCGATACTCCTCTCCATTACTAATGTTAGATTTTTCAGTTCTCATTACCCTTAAACAATCAGTAGGTAATGTATATTGATATGAATATTCAAATGCCGGGGTAGTAGAGTCTTGAGCTAACTCAACTCTTTTCATTAAACAATTCCAAGGATGAGATCGAAATACACCATCTCGAATAGGCTCATATCGTTGATTACATAGACGAGCATTTTTACTATTCTCGGTAAGAGAAAGAATAACACTTGCTCCTAGTTGGTTAAGTGCTGAATTACAAATATCTACTACTGATGCCATAATGTTTTCCTTTTGAGAAGAGGGAGACGAAGCTCCCCCTTCTTTTTTTTATTTTACTCTACAGAGTACATAACCCAAGCATAGATTGTACCAGTAGCGGCAGCACCGCCAGTAGTAATCAATACGTCTGTTTGAGCTGTTGTTCTATAACCTAGACCTGTTACTGCAGGAACTGGAGCACCAGTTGAAGAACCGGCTAACATAGACTGGGATTGACCCGCTACGTTCCATGTACCTACAACACCAATGTATCTATCGTCATCACCTGAGTCACCTACTTTTAAAGTAACACTTGCTCCTAATGCATCACATTTAAGGATCACATCGTGGATAGTTGCGTTAGCAGGGATTCTTGCGATGGTGATATCAGATCCAGATGCTAATGATGATGCTTCATAAGTATCGTGAAATACTCTGATTTTACCACCAGCGTTCTCTGAGTCGACATTCACTACAGGAGTAGCATCCATGTTAGTGATGTTTGCACCTTTTACACTTGCCATATCTTATACTCCTTACGCTTCGTGTGCTTCAATAGAAACAACTTTTTCTTCTTCCATACGAGTCGCACCAATGCTCATGCAATAGTAAACCTGAGTTGCATAACCTTTGTCTGCTCTCTCTTCAATTCTTGACATTACGTCTTTACCTAATGCCAACTTGATACCATCCATTGCAAAAGCAATACATTTTCTCTTAGAAGAAGCGATTGATAGTCTGTTAGATACAACGAAGTTGAAACCCATAAATGCGTTTACTTCACCTTGTACTAACGCTTTAACTGTGTTGAAGTCTGAACTTGTCACAGATGTAGTTCCTAATAGATCATCAATCTGTTTTGGAGATACGATGATGTATCGAGGAATAGATGGATCAACACTATTTAAGTCTAAGATTTTTTTAGCTTCTCTTAGTTTGTCAATAGTTAAACCATCAGTACTAGCTTCAGTGATTTGCTGACCAGCCGGTAATGTAGTTGATGTTGAACCAGTTTCGCCTGTGAAAGCAGTACCAGTTGCTGCTGAAATGATCTCATCATCCATTGCTCTACCCATCGCAAAAGCGGCAGCTTGAGCATAGGAAGATGTTGGATCAATCAACATTCTTACTTTGTCTTGCTCGTCAATCAGATCAGCGTACTCATAATCCACTAATGAACAACGTCTTCTCGCATGAGGAGTATCCATTTGTGGAGTATCTGCATGTCTTGATGTTCTCTTAACAGCAGTTGCTACGCCAACTTGATCGAAGAATGCATTTTTTCCAACAATAGACTCTACGTCAACTTTGTCACGAAGAAGAGAACCCTTCTGTTGTGATAGTAATTGTACGTTCTGAGAATACTGTTGTACAAATGCTGTAGTTATTTGACTTGACATTTGTCATTCTCCTTTGTTTTTTTTGTTTATATTACTATCAGTTGGCTACCCACGAATGTGGACCTTCCTCTATTTAAGGTTAGTCACCCTTGTTCTTTCACAACGTCAACAAGACCTTACTTGGCTACCTTGTTACCTACTACCCAATCATAGTAAAGATTGGCTAGAGGAATGGGATTAGTACGCTCTACTTGAGAGCCACCCTCGACTACAAGTCGAAGGCACTCTAATTTAATTTCCCTGTCACTAATATTGTCTATATTTGAATTTTTTTCAACAACTTTAGTTGGTTTCTTGCGGGTAGGCGTATTCATACAAATCCTGTACTTCCTTTACTGCTTCACCATGATTAACATGACCTTTGTTCCAATAAGGAGAACCATCAGAAGTTAAATCTCTAATTCTCTTCTTGGCATCATCTGGGGTTAGACTCATTTGTCTTGGTTGACCAATCGCTTTATCTTCCCCAATCATGTCTGATATCTTGACGAATGCTTTAATTAAATCTGGATGATCTCCTAAAGCTCGACCATCTGCTAAACGAACTTCGTTTAATGTCTGTGGTCCTAATAAATCCATCGCAATGTTGGATGCTTTTTGGATTTTATCTTCATAGGCTTTTCCAAATTCTTTTCGTAATTCTTGTTCTGCTTGTTCTTTATAAACTTCTAAATCTTGTACAGAACTTTCCTGACTTTGTTGTGCTAAGTCTGTGTAATATTTTAAGACTCCCTCAACTTGTTGAGGTAATAGACCTAACTTATGTGCTTGTTCTTTAAAGCTATTGAGATAATTCTCGTCAATACCTTCAATACCTTCTACTGAATAATCAGCAGCACTCTTAGGTCTTCCTAATCGATCATACACGACTTGCCAATCTTCATCGGTGGCATGTTTGTTTGGAACGGGGATTTTATCCATTCCCACCATTTTGTTTAAATGTACATGTGATTTTGCTAATCCAGCGACATCAACATAATCTTTAAGGGATGGATCACTTCTTAAATCTTCTGGTAGACTTTCTCTCCAATCAACCACTTGGGGTTGTTCTTGAACAGTGTCACCAGACGATTGATTGTTTGGTTGCTCATTCGCTACCTGGTTCTCTTCTGTCATCTTTTACTCCTTGTATTAGTTTTTTAATTGTCAGGATAACTGACCGGCATCCTTCACGATAAGCAGTCTCATAAGGATCGGTTGAGAAGGTACTACTTTCCATGAAAAATCTTTTTTCCAAATCTTCTAAGACTTTCTTTCCATCTGTGGTATTGAAGACTTGTTTGTAACTCTCGATGAGAGCTTTGAGTTCTTTAGGGATCATTTAGTATTAATCGCTTTAACCATAGGAGCTGCTGCTTGAGCGATATTCGCTTCTTGTTGTGCTTGTGCTAGTTGTGCAGCTTGTGCTTCTGCTTGTGCTCGTTGGTTTCTAATTTCAGCAACTTGTTCATTAGAGCGTAAAATTTTTGCAGGTACTCCTAAGACCTGAGAAATATGTTTTACAAATCCATCTGTATCTAAATAATCTAACACAGGAGCTATCTGATTAAGTGGAGCTAAAATCTCTAATGCTCTTACTGCACTTTGTACATCCCCGGTTCTTTGTGCTCTTGCTAATGGGGAGACATATTCAATCTCAATATCTTGACCTTGTAATATTTCTGGTGCTAAAGGCATTTGCTTTTTTCTAAGTAATAAATTAAAAACTCTATCGATCAATGGCTGTAACATTTCTGACTGAAGTCTTCCTAGGACTGGAGATAACATTCTCATCTTCTCTTCATTTCTCTGTAGTACTTCTGTTGCAGTCATCTGAATATTCTGAGCTAGTAAGAGTTGATCTACATAAAATGCTTTTCTAATCGCATCTCTTCTTTGTTCTTCATAATTTAATCCTAAAGGAATATTTGCTCCTATTTGAAGTGGCTCTATCCGATCACGAGATCCAGAACGATAAAAGTTTAAACCACCAGGTACTGTTTTGACTGGTAGAATAAATCCATCGTCTGGTACTAATAGCGGAGGATCTATGCTTTTTTGTGCTGCTTTGATGATGGTCTCACTCATCTTATTCAGCATCTTCGTATCAGCTAAAGCCACCATTGCGGGAGACCTTCCATATTGTTCTGTGGAGGACTTCGTGAAACGAGGAACAATGTATGGAAACTCATCATAGCCACCTTCACTTAATAAAGTTCCATCTTGAGGTTCAACGTAATAAGAACCATAAGGTTTATTAAGTTTATCTAACTTAGTGACATTTCGATCTTCTCTTGGAAGAACTACATGGAGGATATCAACTTCATCATAAGGATTCTTTTCTGCAATCTTTGCAATCCGGGGTGAAGCATCACCAAATTGTTGGACCACTAGTCTTGCAGGTATTTTAAAATATCGATAAACAGTATCGACTCTTCCTTTAGTATTTTCTTGAATATAAATTTCAGAAATATGTCTTGTGGAAAATTTAATTGTTTCTTCTTCATCTTCTTCAATTAACATTGACCCTGTTCCAAAAACCACTAGGTCCAAATATAATTCGTGAACTTCTTGTTGAAAATTAGATCGAGCAAATGCTTGATACATTGCTTGACTACTAGACTCTAACCATTCTTTCGCTTCATCATTGTCATTAATTTCTTCATCTTTAAATCGTAAATGAAACCATGGAGATGCAGCATTGGTTAACATACCATGGAGAGAAGAAGCTAAGAGTTCTGCAGCGTGAATAGCAGTGGAGTCAAAAACTAATTCAAATCTTTTATCTCCTCTTGATCTTCTTTTCGTTACGTCTGCTCTTCTCGGTAAGGTGTAATCCGCACACTCTTGCCAGTGATTTTCCCAGTTCTGTCTTATCGATTTTAGTTGCTGATAAGAGTCTATTAAAAATTTTGTATCCATTATTTAATTACACTATTCCCTAAAATAGAGTCTGTCGACCCTGTTGTTTCTCCCCCTAATAAAGAACTACCAATCTTTGTCTCGACTGTTTTCTTTTTAGGTTTCATTGCGTCAGTTAAGGCTTCAATAAAAATCATTCCAGGAGTTTTTAAATTTTGTAAAATACCTTCTGTTTTCATTGGTTGATACGCTACACTTAATCCCGGTATTTGTTGTTTTGCTTGTCCGCCAAAAGCAGCTCTTGCTATATCTCCTCCAAATTCTTTTAAGGTAGGAGTACTAGCAACTGTTCTTGTTGGATCTAAGACTGTCGGAGAATATTGTATTCCTCTTCCATAATTTAAAGATTTCTGTAATTGGGATTCTTTTAACTTAGAAACTTCTCCCCCAGAGCTTGTCGATAAATCATTTAAAACAGAATAGGTTGTTCCTTCTCTCATTAACTGTCGTTCATCCTTACTCATTGATTTGGTTTGATCGAAAGTTTTAGGTTGAGACTTTTTAATGATGTCAGTTACTTTCTTACTTCCAGAAAATAATTGACCACTATCTGTTACCCCGGCTACAGTTTTACCATCTTTTGTTAAGACAGAACTTTTATCTTCGCTGAGTTTATATCCAGCTTTTGTTAATTCTGCTTCTTGATTAGCGAATGCACCGGTCTTCGTTGTGGTGCTTTCTTTAATCTTTTTTTGACGTTGTAAAGCTGCTTCTCTCCCCTCAGGAGTTTTGAATTGCTCATACGTTTGTCTACCGCCTGATGGTTTACCTGCTGTATCTGCTCCCATATCTTATCCTAATAAACTTTTTTTCTTCACCGTTGCAGGTTCACTTAAACCTAAAGACGAAGTTAAGATTGTTGATCTTCTTCCCTTCTTCTTTAGTCCTGTCTCTGCATCTTCCATTCCAATATCCTGACTAGGAGTCATATCTGGCTCTGTCGGAGGAGTCGGTGCTTCTGGTAAAGGTGCAGGAGCTTCCGGAATTGGAGGAGGGGGTGGAGGTGATTTAGGTCTTAAAAATCCCATTTAGTTCTCCCATATGTTGTATTGGTTTTGTGCCATCTGTTGTGGCGGAGTGACATTATCCATATTATCATTTAAACATAGAGCCATCGTTCTTGTGGCATCACAAGGGTGAGAGCTCCAATCATGGACTGGCTTACTGAAAATTTTTTGTTTATCAATATACTTTCGATGATAGCTGCGTAAGGCATCAATTAAATGCTCACAGCGTTGGTTATCGATCCAAGTTTTTTCTAACATCATTTGTACTGCATGGATACCATCTTCGACAGCTAACTTAGGAGCTACCTTAAATGTTAATCCTAATTGATATGCAGTCTCCCTTCTCGATATTCCATTACTAAAATCTCTTTGTTCAATATCATGCGGTGCATAATGCTTTCCATAATTGTAAGGGTAATCTTTTAATTTTTTCACAAACCATGGTAACCCTTCTCCTGTTTTCTCCAGGTAATCAATTATATGTATACTTTTACCTACTTTTTGAAAAAAGACAATACTTGTTGCATCCGCTATTCCTAGATCCCAAGCAGTATGAACTAAGTACCCCGGATCATAAGGCACTGATGTTAATCTTCCTTGTGAGTCCATCTTATCCATTATTTTGCCATAAATAGCACCTGATATATTCGCAGACCAATCACATAAAAACTCTTGAGCATATTGTTCAGGAGTCATGTTGTCTTGAGCTTGTTTTAATTCTACCTTCCCAATTAAGTTCGTATCAGTCACTTTGTAAATTCGAACAAACCAAGCAGGATCTATTTGTGCTTTCTTATAGAGATTATACAAATAGTTCCTTGTTCCTAAGGGAGTTCCCAAACATAAAAATTTCCCAGCACGATCCGAAATAGCAGGTAAGATTACCTCAGGAAAAACATTCTCATTAATGAGTTGGGTCTCATCAAATGTCACCATATCAAAGTACTGACCCCTCAAATTATCCGCTTGTTCTGCTCCGAGCAGCACCATTCTCGCTCCATTAGGATAATCAATACGAAGTTCTGTTTCATTGAACTTTACCCCGGGGATAGGTCGAGAATAGTCTTTGGCAATATCCCAAGCTATTCTTTTGACCATGGCGAACTGAGGAGCAATCATCGCTACTCTCACATTCTTTAAGGGGTTAGTAAAACAATGTTTAATCATCTCCAT
>Ga0070746_10002344_pt1 | contig 11289 bp, 16 predicted proteins | sample VirMetDEL_Mar_21_FD_77016 | JGI IMG/M metagenome (GOLD analysis project Ga0070746, IMG submission 77016) | Aqueous microbial communities from the Delaware River and Bay under freshwater to marine salinity gradient to study organic matter... | ecosystem: Environmental > Aquatic > Marine >... | reverse complement strand
ATATACGAGATAAGATTAATAAAATGGCTATTGAAAAAAATAATCCAGACGATCAGATTGATATTAAAATAGAACCTGATTCAGCACAAGAAATACAACAACCTTTAATGGAAGGTGATGCGATGATCTTGGGCGACGGTTCAGCAATTGTCAATCCTGCAGAAGATACCTCGGAACAAGGAGCGTTTAACGCAAACCTTGCAGAGTTAATACCTGATGATGAATTAGAAGCTTTGTCTTCTGGTTTAATGAGCGATTACGAATACGATAAAGATGCGAGATCTGATTGGTTAAAATCTTACACAGATGGATTAGACTTACTAGGATTTAAATATGAAGATAGATCAAAACCTTTTGCTGGTGCAAGTGGTGTAACACATCCTTTACTAGCAGAAACAGTTACACAATTTCAAGCACAAGCTTACAAAGAGTTACTTCCCTCTGAAGGTCCTGTTCGAACACAAATTGTAGGTGAAATAAATCCACAAGTAGAAGAGCAGGCTCAACGTGTGAAAGAATTTATGAACTATCAAATAACTTATGAAATGGAAGAATATGATCAAGAACTAGATCAAATGTTATTTCATTTACCACTCGCAGGTAGTTCGTTTAAAAAAGTTTATTATGATGCAGTTAAAGGAAGAGCAGTTTCTAAATTTGTTCCTGCAGAAGATGTAATCATTCCATACAATACAACTGACATGGAATCTTGTGAAAGAATAACTCACGTCGTCAAGATGATGGGTAATGAATTACGCAAGAAACAAGTGGGCGGTATGTATCGTGATATAGATATTTCTGAAAGTCCCGTTGATAAAAATGATGCAGGTCAAAAGTATGATGAATTAGATGGTGTAACAGAAACATATAATGCAGAAGATATCGTACTATTAGAATTCCATTGCGATTTAGACATACCAGGTTTCGAAGATAAAGACGCGACAACAGGCGAACCAACTGGTATTAAATTACCTTATGTGGTCACTGTTGACGAAGGTTCTGGAAAAGTCTTATCTATCTATCGCAACTATGCAGAGGGAGACATTCTACGAAAAAAGATTCAATACTTTGTTCATTACAAGTTTTTGCCTGGCCTTGGCTTTTATGGCTTTGGTCTTATACACATGCTTGGTGGACTATCAAGAACAGCTACATCTGCTTTAAGACAACTTATTGATGCAGGCACATTATCAAACTTACCTGCAGGATTTAAGGCAAGAGGATTGCGAGTTAGAGATGATGATGAACCTTTACAACCAGGTGAGTTTAGAGACGTAGACGCACCAGGAGGAGCAATCCGCGAATCCTTAATGTTGATTCCTTACAAGGAACCTAGTCAAACTCTTTTTGCTTTACTAGGATTTGTTGTAGACGCAGGTCGAAGATTTGCATCTATAGCAGATAATAAAATGGGCGAAGGATCTCAAGCTAATCCTGTTGGCACAACAATGGCTATTATGGAACGCGGCACGAAAGTGATGAACGCTATACATAAAAGATTACATTACGCACAAAAAGTTGAATTTAAATTATTATCTAAAGTTTTCTCAGAAAGTTTACCTCCTGAGTATCCTTACGCTGTACGTGGTGGCAACAGAATTATTAAGCAACAAGATTTTGACCAACGTATTGACATACTCCCAGTATCTGATCCAAACATTTTTTCTATGGCGCAGCGCGTTACTCTAGCGCAAACACAATTACAAATGGCATCTTCTAATCCTCAAATGCATAACATGCACGAGGCATACAGAAGAATGTATCAAGCATTAGGTGTTAGAGACATAGATATGATTTTACCACCTCCTCAACAACCTCAACCCGAAGATCCAGGAATAGAAAATGCTAAGTCTTTACAAATGTTAGGACTAAAAGCGTTTCCTGGTCAGGCACATCAAGCACACATAGACGCTCACAGAGCGTTCATGAGTTCTTTTTTAGTTGCAAATAATCCACCTACCATGGGTATATTGCAAGCACATATTTCTGAACACGTTGCATTACTAGCAAGAGAAGAAATTACAAAGAAAAATGCACCATTAATGCAGGAACAAGCTCAAAAGTTTGGTGGGCAGGTACCGCCAGAGCTCTTACAGCAGTTTCAACAACAAAATGAACTTGAAATTGCACAAAGAATTACTGAATTAACCAATGAAATGGTAAATGAAGAGCAAGAAATGATGAATAAAGACGATAAAGACCCATTAATTAACTTAAAACAGCAAGAATTAATGCTAAGGGCTCAAGAAGTAAGGCAAAATAGAGAATTAGCAGAGCAAAGATTAGATTTAGACCTAGAAAAACTTAATTTTGAAGGTAAAAAGCTAGAGCAAAAGGATAATATCGACAAAGAACGTATACAAAGTCAAGAAGACATAGCAGATTTACGTGCTGAAGTGTCTTTAGCATCGAAAAGAGGTCAATAATGGCAAATACTAAACTTAGTCCAAATATAATTAAGCTTTTAAGAAGAAAATACAGGAAACCTCCTGGAACAAGAGTGGGTGATTCAAAAAAAATATCGCAAATGTTGAAAAAAGGTGCTAGCATACCCACGTATATGGCAAGCAAAGGCGGACATGTTAAAAAAAGAACAAAAAAGAAGAGAAAAAAGTCTTAGTCCAAAAGAAATTTTGGATGACGCTTTTACTTTTGCCGGGAAGTATCCTAATGATCCTATGGCTCTTAGTGCTTCGCTTATGGTCGTAGCAAAAACCATTTATTTAAATCTTTTAGGTCCTGAACAAACTCAAATAATGATGGACGCGTTTGTTAATGGTATTGATAACTACGAAGTCAAAAAAATAACAATACATTAATGTCTATCTGTAAAAATTGCGGACATGATTGTCATCACAGCAACGGTGGGTCTTGTCATTGTGGTTGCTCTAACTGTGAACATGATGTACAAGAGGCAATAAACAAACTTAATAAAGTTTTGACTATAAATGGGGATTCTGAAATAGAGGTTGTTTTTGAACCCGATTTTAATTTAACAGAGCACTAGGAGGTTAACATGAAATTGGTAAAAGATGTAATTGAATGGCTCAAAGAATGGAACGACTGGAACATGAAAGACTGGATTAAAGCTGGTATCGTTTGTGGAGTTGTTCTAATTGTACTATGGAAAATGGGTGGAGCCTAGACTATGGTCTGGCAACTCTTAGCTAAGCCCTTACTTGGCGTCGTCGCTGACGGCGTCAAGGGTTTCGTGGAGACGAAAAAGGCAAAAGCAGAATTAAAAGTTACTGAGATAAAAGCTCAGACTAAACTCAAAGAGGACCAAATCGCCGGAAAAATTGCGTGGGAAGCATCGGCGGTAGATCAAATGAAAGGGAGCTGGAAAGATGAGCTAATTTTAATATGCCTGTTGGTTCCGGCGGTGGCAGTCTTCATTCCTGGATGGACACCACATATCAAAGCTGGATTTGAAGCCTTACACTCACTTCCTGATTATTACAAGCATCTCTTATACATCGCCTGCAGCGCGAGCTTCGGTATCAAGGGTGCGAAAGGAGCTATGGGATTAATAACTAAAAAGAAATAAAGAATGGATACAGTATACATAGTAGATAAAATCTACAAAATAATTAGAGCTAGACAAAATCAAATAACTCAGATAATAATCAACAATCAGGTCAAAGATTGGAATGATTATCAAAATCATTTAGGTCAGCTTGATACATTAAATTATATTGAACAGGAACTCTCGGACCTGCTAAAAAAGAAACAGGAGCAAAATGAGTAATTTAATCTTACCAGTGCATGTGGCGAAAGCTGTGCAAAAAAAGAAAAAAGACGAAGAAAAAAAAGAAGAACAAAAACTAGAGTCATCAAAGTTACCCGAACCCACGGGTTGGCGCATTTTAGTATTACCACACAAAGGTCAAGGTAAAACTAAAGGTGGAGTATATCTCTCAGATAAAACTATACAGGAAACTCAAATTGCAACTAATGTTGGATTAGTTTTAAAAGTTGGACCTGATGCCTATAACGACAAAGATCGTTTTCCTAACGGTCCTTGGTGCAAAGAAAAAGATTGGGTTGTCTTTGCAAGATACGCCGGTTCACGTCTTAATATTGAAGGCGGAGAACTACGCATACTAAATGATGATGAGATACTTGGAACAGTGGATGATCCAGAGAGTATTTTATCACCAGTAACACATTAAACATGGAGAAATAACCATGCCCGAAGCAATAAAAGCAGAAGCGTTAAAAGAAGATGCATTGATGGTTGACTTGGACACATCAGGTAAATCTGTCGACGTGGAGTTAAAAAAAGAAGAAACTCAGACTGAGGTCGTTGAAGAAAAAGAGGCGACTGAAGAAACTAAAGATACTAAAGATACTAAAAAAGATGAACGCGAAGAATATAGTGAAGGTGTCAAAAAAAGAATTGATAAGTTAACTTATAAAATTCGTGAAGCAGAGCGTAGAGAAAAAGAAGCTTTAAGTTTTGCAGAACAAGTCAAAAAAGAAAAAGATGAATTACAAGGTAAGTTCGATAAACTTGATGACGGGTACGTCAATGAGTTTGCAGGTCGTGTAAAATCAGAACTTGAAACAGCTAAGGTGGCTTTAAAACAAGCCGTTGCAGCAGGAGATGTAGATGCTCAAGTAGCAGCAAATCAAGCCCTTGCAAAGCTAGCTATTGAAGAAGAAAGAATAAAAGCGACTGAAGAACAGCGAAAAAAGTACGAAGATACTTTAAAAAACGCTGGACAAATAGGAGAACAGCCTGTACAAAATAATGTAACCCCTACTAGACCTGATCCTAAAGCGGAAGCTTGGGCGGAAAAAAACGAATGGTTTGGTAAGGACGAAGCTATGACATACGCTTCTTTTGGTATTCACAAGAAACTTGTGGAAGAAGAAGGGTTTGATCCTACCTCTGATGATTATTATGAAGAGATAGATAATAGACTTCGCAAAGAGTTTCCCCATAAATTTAGTGATGGGGGAGAGGTTCAAGAAGGCAAATCACCCGTTCAGACAGTTGCCTCTGCAAATAGAACCACAAGGTCTGGACGCAAAACAGTGAGGCTCACACCATCACAAGTAGCGATAGCTAAAAAATTAGGTGTGCCACTTGAAGAATATGCGAAATACGTGAAGGAGTAGGCATATGAATAAAATTGATGAAAATAAGACTCCACGCGCTGCTCAATCCCGCGAGAAAGCGACTCGTAGGAAACCATGGGCACCCCCGTCATCTCTTGATGCACCACCTGCACCCGATGGGTTTAAATACAGATGGATACGCGCTGAAGTGCTAGGTCAAGCAGATAGTAAAAACTTATCTGCAAGATTAAGAGAAGGTTTTGAATTAGTCAGAGCCGATGCAAACAGTGAATATCCTATCATTCAGGAAGGCAAGTATGCTGGTGTAATAGGAGTTGGAGGTTTATTGCTGGCTAAAATTCCAGTAGAAATCGTTGAAGAGCGAATGGCTTATTTTGCGGAGCAAACAAAAAATAAGGAAGACGCAATTCAAAATGATCTACTGAAGGAACAACATCCCAGCATGCCGATCTCTAAACCAGATAGGCAGTCTCGCGTAACCTTCGGTGGTACTCGAAAGGACTAATTTTTTAGCTCTTTTATCCATCGAATAAACAACAAACTAAAAAGGATGAGATAAACGATGGCAAATAAAGACGCAGCTTTTGGGTTTAGACCCGTAAGGCATCTTAGTGGCGGTCTTATCAGAAGAAACGAATACACTATTGCTGCAAACTACGGCACTGACATTTTTCATGGACAGTGTGTAAAAGCAGTTACAGCAGGTGGTATTGAAGCGGCAGCAGCAGGTAATGTAATTCTTGGTGTTTTCGGTGGATGTTTCTTTACAGACCCTACTACAAGTAAGCCAACATTTAGCAATAACTATCCAGCAAGCACAAACGCTTCGGATATTGTTGCTTTTGTTTACGACGATCCTAGAATCGTCTTCGAAGTTCAACACGATGGTACAGGCACAGCAGCAATGAATTTTGCTGGTTTTGATTTAGTAGGAACAGCAGGAAGTTCTGCTACTGGTAGATCAACTCAGGAGTTAGACACTTCAACAGCAGGTACATCTGGACAATTTAAGCAAATTGGTATTTCTAAGGATCCAGATAACAGTGATACAAGTAGCGCAAACGTTAATGTTTACGTTATTCCAAACACTGCTGAGCATTCTTACTTACTAACAACTGCATTAAGCTAATAGGAGTTAATTATGCCGATATCAAGATCACAACTGGTAAAGGAACTAGAACCTGGCTTAAATGCTTTGTTTGGGTTGGAATATGCCAGATACGAAAATCAGCACGAAGCTATTTATGATACAGAAACTTCTGACAGAGCTTTTGAAGAAGAAGTAATGCTATCAGGTTTCGGTACAGCGCAAGTAAAACCAGAGGGAACTCCGGTCAACTATGATGACGCAACAGAGTCATTCACAGCGCGTTATACACACGAAACAATAGCACTTGCTTTTGCGATTACTGAAGAAGCAGTAGAGGACAACCTTTACGACAGAATCAGTTCTCGTTATACAAAAGCATTAGCTCGTTCAATGAGTAACGCTAAACAAGTGAAAGCAGCAAACGTATTAAACAATGCATTTGATTCTTCTTTCACAGGTGGTGACGGTGTGGAACTTTGTTCTACTGCTCACCCATCAACAGGCGGAAACATCTCAAACGAGTTAGCAACTGCTGCTGATTTAAACGAAACATCTTTAGAGCAATCATTAATTGATATTGCTGGTTTAACTGACGACAGAGGATTAAAAATCGCTCTGAACGGAAGAAAACTTATTATTCCAGTCAATCTTCAATTTACTGCTGAAAGATTAATGAAATCTAATTTGAGAACAGCAACTGCTGACAACGACATCAATGCCGTTGCAAGCATGGGAATGTTACCAGAAGGTTATACAGTTAATAACTTCTTAACCGATACTGATGCATTCTTTATTAAAACTGATTCTCCAAATGGGATGAAGCATTTCCAAAGATCACCTATCACAACTAAAATGGAAGGTGACTTTGAAACTGGTAACGTAAGATACAAAGCAAGAGAGAGATACTCCTTTGGTTTCTCTGACTTCAGAGCTATCTTTGGTTCACCAGGAGCATAAAAACTTAACTTGTGGGGCTTCGGCCCCACAATAACTAGGGATTAAACAATTACACCGACTGACCTAGCAGACGATCGTAGAGACGGTGTAATAAATACTACGAGGTAAAAAATGTCTAATTCAACATTTAGCGGTCCAGTTAGATCAGAGGGTGGTTTTAATGTAATCAATAAAGCTGCTGCAACTGGAGCTGTTACAGAAACAGGTTTTTCTGTTAATTCTACTGGTCAACTAGTTTCTATGGGAACTAGAAAAATTCAATCATTTGCAGGTTCTTTAGCAGCCACAGACGCGGCATCAACTGCATATGGAGACGGTGATGTGCTTGTAGAGCTCGGTGCATTAAATACAGACGCACCTGATGATTTAGTAACACCTACTAAATTTTTCATTCACAGAGCATTAATAGGAATCACAACAGCAGCAGGTGAAACCCTTGCTGGTGGTTTATCATTAAGTGCAACTTCTGGTACAGCCACTAACTCAGCAGTTTCTTCTGGAACTGAAATAGTTGGTGCTGGTGTAACATCTTTTAATGAACAGTTAAGTGCTACACAATCAATCACAGAAATTGATGTGAACTTTAACGATACTGCTGGTAATTACCACATATTCGTTCCAAATGTTACAGCGGCAATCGCTAGCAAAAACTTATATGCTTTTGCTACAACTGCGGTAAACGCTGACATAACTGCTGGAAGATTTACAGTAGAACTAGAATACTCAGTATTTTAATAATTAGTGGGGCTTCGGCCCCACAGTTTCTTGATTAAGGAGGGAAACAAATGGCAGATACAGTAACAGGACCTACAATCCTACAAGAGAATGATAAGAGAGTAACAATTAAAATAGTAGTCGAGTCCGACGGCACAGGAGGCACAACAGTTTTTGGTGACGTTTCAGCGTTGTCAGCTAACAAAGAAGGACAATCAGTTACAACACTTTCTTTACAAAGAGTATGGTGGACTTGTGCAAACGGTGATGGCGCAGATGCTTTTGCTCGTTTAGATTATGAAGATTCTGATGGAGATATTCCTATTATAACTTTAATAGATTCTGGTTATTGGGATTTTAGAGAGTTTGGTGGCATACCAGCAAACACAAGCAGTAATTCTAATGAAAACGATGTTAACTTTGTAGTGGCTGCGGCTGCAGACTCAGGTAATACATATACTTGTATTGCAGAGTTTATTAAAAATTATTAATGATTTCTAGATCTTCCATGCCTCAGCAGATATCTAAGGCAGGTCAGAAAAAGAAATTTATTAAAAAAAAGAAAAAGAAAAAGGTAAAACATGGCAACATCAGGAACAAATAGTTTTGATTTAGATGTCGATCAGGTCATAGAAGAAGCTTTTGAAAGATGTGGTATCAACTCTAGATCAGGTTATGATTTAAAAAGCGCAAGACGTTCTCTTAATATAATGTTAGCTGAGTGGGCTAACAGAGGTATTAATTTATGGACAGTGGAGTTAAGAACAAAAACTTTAACAGGTAGTACAACTAGTTATAGCTTAGATTCAGATTTGGTTGACGTATTAGAGGCTGTAGTATTTACAGAAACTGATTCATCTACCGATATCGAAGTAGATAGAATAAGTAGAGCGGAATATTTAAACATATCTAATAAATCAACCACAGGAACTCCTGTGCAATATTTTTTAGAAAGAGGAACCTCTACACCAACTTTATTTTTATACCCTACTCCAGATGCGGCGCACACTTTTAAGTATTATGGTTTAACTAAAATACAAGATGCGGGTGACTACAATGATCAGTTGGAAGTTCCGACAAGATTTTTACCTTGTTTAACTTCTGGTTTAGCATATTACGTTTCAGTAAAAAAGGCTCCAGAGAGAACTCCTTTATTAAAACAATTATATGAAGAAGAGTGGCAACGAGCATCAGAGGAAGATAGACCTAGATCTAGTTTCTTTGCAACCCCGGAGAGAAGTTATATCTAATGCCAAAAGCAACTGGTAAATACTCACAAGCAATATCAGATAGAAGCGGCATACAGTTTCCTTACAAGGAAATGCGTAAAGAATGGAATGGATCTTTAGTTCACAAATCTGAGTTTGAATCAAAACATCCTCAATTAGAAAGACAAAGACATTCTTCAGATGCACAGAGTATAGAAGACGCTAGACCTGATAGAACAGAGCCAATGACAGTTTTTGTTGGCGGTTCAGGATTTTTTGAATATAATAATTCTATGCAAGTTTCTAAAAAGCAACCTCCTGTAGTATCTTCTTACTTAGGAAGCGTAACGGTAAGTATTTCATAATGGCTACAACATACTCAGAATTAACTCAACAAATTTTAGATTATACAGAAGTTAGCTCTGATATCTTAACTTCTACTATAACTAATGATTTTATTGAGCATGCAGAAAATAGAATATTTAGAGATGTAGATATTGATGTGTTTAAGTCTCATCAAAGTGCTAACCTAACAGCTAGTAATCCATTTTTGTCTTTACCAGGTGGTAGTAGACCAGAACCAACCTCGTTGGGAACTGTAAGAACTATGCAAATATTTGCACCTTCAGGAACCCCAACAAGAAGTTTTTTAGAACAAAGAGATGTAAGTTATATGAATGAATATTGGCCAGATAGGACTGCAACTGCAGAGCCTAGATATTGGGCATGGTGGGATCACAACACAATTTATGTTGCACCTACTCCTGATCTAGCATATAACGTAGAGTTAGGTATAACTAGATTACCAACAAGACTGTCTAGTTCAAACAGTACCTCATGGTTAGGTGATAATGCTCCTGCATTATTACTTTACGGATGTCTTGCAGAAGCCTTCAAGTTTTTGAAGGGACCAGCTCAAATGCTGCAAATTTATGAACAATCATATCAACGTGCTCTTCAAGAGTTAGTTATAGAACAACAAGGAAGACACCGAAGAGATGAATATATGCACGGAGCGTTAAGAACTCCTTTGCAGTCAAAAAACCCATAGGAGAATAAAACATGGCAATAAGTCAAGCTGTTTGTACAAGTTTTAAACAAGAGTTATTAGTAGGAACACACAACTTTACAGCGAGTTCAGGTGATACTTTTAAAATAGCTTTATACACAAGTAGTGCTTCATTAGGTGCTAGCACAACTGCATTTAGCACCTCTAACGAGGTATCTGATTCAGGAACATATAGTTCAGGTGGGGGATCTTTAACAAGTGTTACACCTACAACTTCTGGAACAACTGCTATTTGTGATTTCGCTGATATCTCTTTCACCTCTGCAACAATTACAGCAAGAGGAGCATTAATTTATAATAGCTCTCAATCAAACAAAGCTGTAGCTGTTTTAGATTTTGGTGGTGATAAAACTTCTACCAGTGGAACTTTTACAATTCAGTTTCCTACCGCTGATGCTAGTAACGCTATATTAAGATTAGCATAGGAGAATTTAAATGGCGTTAGTAATTAACGACAGAGTAAAAGAAACCACAACCACGACAGGCACGGGTGCGGTTTCCTTAGCTGGAGCAGTCACCGGTTTTGAAACTTTTGCAGCTGGTATTGGTAACTCAAACACAGTTTATTATTGTATTGCACATCAAGATCAAGCTGAGTTTGAAGTAGGACTTGGAACTTTAGATGGAGATAGTTCTGATTTAACAAGAACAACAGTTATCTCAAGTTCTAATAGTGATAGTGCTGTAGATTTTAGTGCAGGTACAAAAGACGTATTTTGTACAATACCTGCAAGTAAATTAGTTTTCGAAGACGGCAGTGACAATTTAAATATATCTTCCATAAAAAATACAAGTTTAGTAGTCGGTAGAGATGCTGACAATGACATTGATTTTGCCACTGATAATAATATTTTATTCAGAGCTTCAGGTGCTGATCAAATTAAATTAATTGATGGTGCTTTAGCTCCTGTAACTGACAATGATGTAGACTTAGGAACTAGCTCACTAGAGTTTAAAGATGCTTTCTTTGATGGCACAGTAGAAGCTGACGCAATAACTATAGGTGGCACAAACGTAACTTCTTTGTTTGCAAGTTTATCAGGTGCAACTTTTACAGGTAATATAGAAATAGATGTAGCCTCTGGTGATCCCGCTATTATATTAGACACTCAAGGTGCTGATAAGTTTCACATTGCCGTTGATGATTCAGATAGTGATAATTTAGT
>Ga0070746_10002343_pt1 | contig 11291 bp, 24 predicted proteins | sample VirMetDEL_Mar_21_FD_77016 | JGI IMG/M metagenome (GOLD analysis project Ga0070746, IMG submission 77016) | Aqueous microbial communities from the Delaware River and Bay under freshwater to marine salinity gradient to study organic matter... | ecosystem: Environmental > Aquatic > Marine >... | reverse complement strand
TATATGGCAGTAAGGGAGAGTTAAGAGATGGCAAGTAGACAAGATGTAATAGATACAATAACTGGAAACGTAACAGTACTTGGGAGCGCCAGTAGGGCGACTACCAATTCCGGAGTTACAGTTCAATTGGAGAATGGCAACTCTTTAGAGAGACATGATATTCCTGTTTGGGTGACTCAAGAAAGCGGCTCTGTTACTGGTATGACTCAAGATGTATTCGTTGAATATGACTCAGGAGATAATGAGGTTCAAGCTTGGCTTGGTAATAGAATTGCTAAAGATTGGGTAGCACCTACTCCTGTCCCAGAATCAGATGAAATGGTAATTAATTACCTAGAAGGTAGAGTTACGGACTCAAATGATAACTTAATAGCTTTTGAGGGTATTAATAAAATACAGTCTTTGGGAGCCGGGAAAGAAACACCAGTGATTCATTTTACTTATGACAACCCTGGGCCTACTGATTATGAGTATGCTTCAATCACTTTAGTCGGAGGTGTTCCTAAGTTTTTACCATTTAATACAACTCTATAGGAGGTTGAATGGCTTGGTTTGATTCTAATTGGACGTATAGATTAAAGGTCACAATTGATAATACTAAAGTCCCTGGTGACTTGACCGATTTCCCTGTTGCTGTTGATTTAAGTGATATTGGTACTAGTCATGGCTTTTGGTCTAATGTTAAGTCTGATGGTGGGGATATTAGAGTTTGCAAGTCTGACGGTGATACTCGTGTTGCTTGTGAGATGTACACAATAGATACCGGTGCTGAGACGGGGGAGATTTACTTTACTACTGATGGCACATTGTCTAGCAGTAGTGATACCGATTTCTATATTTATTATGGCAATGCCAGTGCTACTAAACCCAGTGATAGTGATACTTATGGTACTTATAATGTTTGGGATTCAGATTTTACTGGTGTCTATCATTTAGGGGATGCTTCAGCGGAAGATGTTGTTAGTAGTACTTCCCAGCAAGTGAATGAGGATGACCCGGCTTCTTCTAGTGCTACAAGTACTAGTGGTATTTTAGGTGATGGCTTTGATTTTAACAATAGCTCAAATAATATTATCTTTGAATCTGGGGTGTCAACTCACCTTTGTCCTACCAGTGCTTTAACTTTTGAAGTATGGTTTAATGCAGATACTAAGAGCAATGATGTGTTGCTTTATTGTAGAGGAGATAGTACTAGTAAAGGTTATGGTTTATGGTTCTGGAATAGCTACTTAAGACCTTCGATTGGCATCAATGGTAATCCTTGGACCAATCTCACTTATGCGATGAGCAATATTAATACTAATACTTGGTATTATGGAGCTGCAACTTGGGATGGATCAACAGCAAAACTTTATGTAGATGGTGATGAGAAAGATAGTTATAGCATTTCAGGCTCTATTAGTTACTTTGGTTCTCAAATGACTTTTGGTACTCGTGCTAGTGGTGATGACTTTGATGGTACTTTAGATGAGATTAGGTTGAGCCAAGTAGGTAGAAGTGCGAATTGGTTGTTAACTACAGAAAATAACATTCGCAGCCCTGGTACTTTCTATACTATTGGATCAGAAGAAACTGATACTGCTGGTGGGGCAACCTATGTACCAAAAGTCATAATGGTGTAAAATATATTTATAGCAGATAGGTAGAAGCTAGGAGGAAAACAATGACAGAACAACAACAACAAGTAGCAACAGCACCAATCCCGGTCACATTAATCAACGCAATTTATCAGTACTTAGGTACTCAATCTTATAAGCAGGTCAGCCCTTTAATGAAAGCGCTAGAGACGCTAAGTGTCCAACCAGCTCCAGAAGAAGTTTCAGAAGAGCCTGAAAAAACAGAGGAGTAATCCATGTTTAAAGGCAAAGGCTCTGGACTACCAGATAAATATAAACAGTTTGGCAAACTCTTAGAGTCTTGCCTAGAAGTCTTGACGACTATCAAGGGTGAACCTGGGGACATGGGGCCTGAGGGTCCACAAGGTGAGACTGGTCCTCAAGGAGAAGTTGGCCCTAAAGGTATTCAAGGTGAAGTTGGAGAGGTGGGACCAGTTGGTCCTGCGGGCCTTAGAGGTTTTAAGGGTGAGCCTGGAGAATCTGGCGAACGTGGCCCTCGTGGTAAGACTGGTCTTCAAGGAGAGGTTGGTCCTGAAGGTCCTGCTGGTTTAAGAGGCGAGAAGGGGGAACGTGGCTCTCGTGGTGAGCGTGGTCCAGAAGGTTTCCAGGGTCCTATGGGTCCTCAAGGAGAGATTGGCCCTCAAGGAGAGATTGGAGAAATGGGTCCTCAAGGAGAACCGGGTAAAGATACCCCACGTTCTAAGTGGCTTAACTTTGTTTCTTTAGTTGGATATACAGGTCCTACTTCTACTAAACATGTACTTGGTGTTTATGAAATGGCTAACAATGAAGTAGCAGGTGTCACCTGTACTGTAGCCGCTAGGGGTACTAATGATGGAATCTTTTACTATGCAGTAAAGCATGCGGTATTTTATAAAAACAGTAAAGGTGAAGTTAAGAAGTTATTTAAAGAGACTAGTACTTTTGCCCCACAGAAGACTCACGGAGAGATTGACTTTTTCCTAGAAACCTCTAACGAGGGGATACACGTGGTAGCAACTGGTGTTGATTCTGAAGAAGTTACCTTTACGGGTGAGTTGCAAGTAGCTAAAGCGATTTAATTTTAGAAGCCAAGAATAAGGAATAATGAGACGATTAACTTTTTAATCTCCATTAAGCTCTGCTTGTCTAGTTTGCCAGATTCGAGCTTCTTGCTGACAACTGTTTCAAATTCATCCAACCTTCCCATTGACTTAACTGTGTGCCCCACAACAAAGACAAAAACTAAAATAGATCCCCAGATTAATGTTTGAACCGGCATTTCACTTCCTTCTTCTATTAGTATACTCCAAATTTCTATCGTAGTTATCGAGCAACTTATCCAAGATTTCTCGCTTAGATTTAGCCATCTCTTTATTGTGTAAATACTGTAGGATATTTCCCAGTGTCAGCAGGAAAACGGCGAACCCCTTCTCCAAAGCATTGCTTAATAATTGTGATATAAGCTCTTGCACTAGTCCATTATACTTGATTTTTTATTAAATCTAGTTTGCCTTTATAATAGAGTAGTGAAACATAGAACCAAGAACTTTACAGCAGCTGAGGTTATCCACAGAACTGAGGATTTCCCTGAAGAGTTGCTACCTATAGCTTATGCAGCTATGGGGTATCTACAGGCTCTAAGAGATCAGCTTGGTGTAGCTATATACATCACCAGTGGTTATAGATCACCAGAGTATAACGCCGAGATTGGTGGTACTGAGAATAGTTATCACAAGTGGCGCTTTGGTGGTGTTAATCAAGTTATTTGGGCAGTTGATTTTTATAGCCCTGAGATGGAGATTGGTTACTTATACGAAGAGTTGGCCAAGATAGTAGAGGGTGAGATGTATTGGAATAGGGCTAAGGGCTTTATCCATTTGGCTCCCCATGCAAAGAAGGAGCACTGGATAGCATGAAGGTATTAGTAATAGTAGAGGGTATTGAGGATAAGTCACAGATAGTGGCTAACGTAAAGAAGTCTAGCTTCCCCATACATGAGTACGACAAGATAGTAAGGGCTAAGACTGAAGAGGTTTTTGATACAACGTTGCCTTGGTATGTTAAATGGATCCCTAAGGTTAACAACTGGTATGACCAGTATTTAAATGACGTAACGGCTTTCTTCCGTAACAAGACAGCAAGGATGGGTGCATGTAGGGAAGTGCGTCATACTATTCAGAAATGGCAAGACAAGGGCTATACGGTTGATGTTTTGAGTTACAGCTTGGGGACAATGATAACCCTGTGTTGTGGTTCACATGGTGAAAAGCCTATCAAGGTTAATAACCATTATATGTTCTGCTCTCCGATTGGACTGTCCCTTCCTTACTTCGGTTGGAGAGCCAGATCATTAGTGCGCAAGTTTGGTGCTAAGTTTAAGGCTAAGCGAGTGCAGTGTATTTATGGTTCTAAAGATTTAGTAAGCAAGAAGTGTAAGAAGAAGGCTAGTAAGATTGTAGAGAGAAGTGCTAGTTATAAACCTTACTTCCATGAGAACGATGCAGGCCATGACCTAGTAGAGAATATCAATCTGCGGTTTGGTAAATGATAATTGCTGGTGTTGACATTGGCAAGCGCGGAGGCATTGCTAGGATAGTTGACGGTCAGGTTTTTGTTGACCCGTTACCTTTTGATTCTGATAACGCTTTGGATGTTAATGTTTATGCTGACCTATTAAGAAGTGTTGATCTAATTTATATTGAAGAACCTTTCATACCAGGTGGTATGGCAAATAAGGGTACCAAGGTTGCTATTACTGATTACGGTCAGTTGCTTGGGATTGCAAAGTTAACATGTCCAAAGGTTGTAACAGTTACAGCTAGGCAGTGGAAACATTACTTCAAGTTATCCAAGGATAAACAAGAGTCTATTGATATGGCTAAGAAAATGTACCCTAATGTAAACTTGCTTAGGACTAAGCGCTCTAAGAAGGAGTGCGATGGAATGGCTGAGGCTATTTTGATTGCCCGTTATGCTATGGCTTGCCTTTAATACCCCCAAAGAATCCTGACATAAAGTCAAAGAACGGGTGTCGCTTTCTAGGCTTGGGTTTAGGCCTAGGTCTTATTGGTCGTCTTCGCTCCGCAAAATGCAACTTCTCTAGTATTTTATCGTTGGCTTCTAGTTGTAGTTTGAGTAGTAATCTTGGTGCCTCTGGGGACTCCAGTAGGTAGTCAGTACTATGGAGTGCCACCTTGGCTGACACCTGTCCTCTAGTAACGAGTCTGCAGAGTCCAGGCTTTTGCCCAGTTAACATCCCTTCAAGGGTTGTTCTAGTTGGCATTGGTTTTTGTTTGTCTCTTTCTATCATAGTAAAAATTAAGGGGCCCCTAAGATGAGTGTGTAATCAATAGGATAGGAACCCCATACTTGTTATAGTTGTTAGCCCATTTTTCTAATGACGCTGTTTGCTATTAATCCAACTAGACATGCTATTAGTAGGTCATAGCTTTCTAGTAGGTTGTATGCCATTCCGGCTACATTTGTTATTGTGTCCATTATTCTTGCTCCTCTTCTCTTATGATTTCGTCCACCAGTTGATCTAGTGTTGAATCGTTTTTGATTGATATCGTTGTATCTTTCGGATTAATCTCAACAACATCAGCTCTCACATTAACGGTGACTTCTTTCGGGATTGTAATGTTCATTGCCCCGTCACCATCAAAACCTATAAATATATTATTGTCCTGCATTTACTCTTTCCCATTTGTAACCACCTGCATGGTTTCTAACTCCGTTCAACACATGATGTATTGATGTTTGATTTGTACCTGTTTGTCTAGCAGCTCCTTTGATAGAAGGGTATTCGTTAATAATTCTATCAGTCTCTCGGTCTACTTGATATACGGGTACTGGTTTACTTGGTCTCATTATTCTCCTTTGTTGTGTAACTTTAATAGTTCTGCGTTTCTTTCTACCTGCGTGATCAATTGAAACTTCTGTACATCTTGATCTTTGAGATAGTTGTCACTATAGATAGAAGCTTTCCTTACTGGTAGGTTACTATGCCCCATCTCTCTATCTAACTCCCTGAGCTGTTTAGCTTGTGGTCTTAGTTTCTGTTTAATTTCTCTTTTATCTAATCCAAATAAATCTGTCATTGTTTTTCCTTTTAAAAAATAGAGCCGGCGGAGAATGATGAGAAAAATTACCGACCCATAACTGTTACTTCAACTCTACTAGTCTTGCGTTACCCTCTGCCTTTACATAGTCGTATTGATCTTGTGGGTAGTACTCAAAGTTCTGTCTAGTTTGGATGTATTGATCCTCACTAGCAAGCATACGTCTGTACTGACGATCTTGTTTAAGTGCTACACGTAAGGCTTTAGAAGTCATATGATTATGTTTTCTTACCTGTTTGTAGTGTGCTCTTGTTGCTTGATTGACAACTTTCATGCGCCCTGCGTAAGCCTCAGCTTTAGTTGCCTCATTGCTGTAATAATACACGCCGGGACTAAACGCCCTAGCTGCATTTCCTAATAGTAGTGCTGCGCCTACTAGACATAGTGTGATTTGTTTTTTCATTGTTATTGCTCCTTTTTGTTTCACTCTAATTATTATCGACAAGAATCCCTATCCCCACATCCCCTAAACGATGTATTCTTTCAAGAAGAATGGTTCACAATGTTTGATTCTATCTTCTTTTGACATACCCTTAGTTCTTTGTTCTAGCGTATGTGTATCTAGATTAAACAGTTCCTCTAAGGTGTCTGACCGCCTCATAGCCGCTCTTGCTAGGATGTTAGGTATATGTTTATCCTTGAACAACCCAAGTCCCGCGTCAAGGACAGCTAGGAAGTTATTGTAGATAGCTTCAATATCATTAAAACTAGTAGCTCTACAATTGTCAAGTGGTAGACAAACCTCATCAGCTCTATCTCTAATGGCTTTCATTGTTCTGCCAATTTGTTGTCTGGTTTCACTTAGTGCTTGCTTATCAATGATTAATTCATCTTCAATCATATGCCTAGCGCACTGTGCCATTAGAGATTGTGTCTCAGTCAGTTTGTTTTCTATTTGTCTTTGTAGTCCTGGTTCCATTTTTGCTCCTTTGTTTTTGTTTTAGAATGGGACGTTATCATCTTGGCTGTCATTTTGTTCAGTCTCTTCGCCAAAGTTATAAACGTACCCTTTGTTTCTATAGTAATCTATCGTCTTTTCTTTCGCTAACTTTAACGAAATTGTAGTTCGATCATCACTTACTTCTACTTTCCCAGAAACAGGGAACTTTAAATCCCCTATTTGTACCATTGCGCCGTCAGCAAATAGTCCATATTGCCCAGATTTAATTGACACTGGTTTTTCTGTGTACTTAGTTGCCTCCGATCTATCGACTCCTCTTTCAACTGATTCATTGATCCAGAAGTAGTAGAGTGATGTTGGGAACTTGCTTGCCTTTAACCAGCCAACAACCTGCCCCTCGTTTGCACCTTTGTACATGATGTTACCTTTCAACATTGTCCCATCTTCTAGTGGTTTGTTTGTCTCTAGGTCTATTTCGTAGTATTCTGCTCTCGCCATTTGTTTCTCCTTAAAGTCCTTCTATTTCTAATTTTGTAGTACTTGCTTGTAGCGCTTTTCTTTTCCCCAATGCTCCAAACATTCCCATAACACCTTCTTGACAAAAGAGGAATATCCCGTATATAGAGCAAAGACCAAAGAGTCCATTATCGAGGCTATAGCCAATAGATATAACCGTGATGTTATAGATAGCTGTTGTGACCATGACGGCTATTGCTTGCCATAGTCCCCATTTAGCTGCTTGTTTCTCTAATAGGTATCCATCTTTCTTATGCTTGACAGACTCATTTTCTAGCTTGCCAAGAAAGTTTTGTAGTTCATCTGGTATCATTCTTCATTCTCCTTTATTTCCAAACCACGATCCCCTCCCTGGGTAGCTTGTGGCTTTTAACTTCTATGTAAAGGGGCAAGCCCTTGTCATCATATATTATTGGTGGATTCGCTTCCGTCATAAGATCTTGCCCTCTCTTAATATGTACTGTGAACATCTTGTCATTAGTTACTGGGTCAAAAAGATCTATAAAACATACCTCTTTATTCATTCTTCATTCTCCTTAAAATAGTTTATTGCTTCTTGTAGTGGTTCTAGGTAGTCAAATATATTCCCTTGATACACACTTGTCTTGTTGTCCTCTCTTGCGTTTATGATGACTAGGTTTTCTATATAGTCACCATTAGTTGCACAGTTAGCTAGAGCGTAGAAACAGCATTGAAGGAACCAAGCCTCTCTTTCTCTTTTTGGTTTCAACTTCTTTGATGTCTTGATATCGATAACAGATAGAACCCCGTCATACTCTGCTATGTAGTCCATCCTGCCTGCTACGCCTAGCTTTTCACTGTAAACTATTTCCTCACATCTATGCGCTGGGTTGTCCAGATCATATTTGATTTTGTCTAATTCGTCCTGCATTTGAAAGAAGAGAACTTCCGGGGTATCTTCCATATCGAATGGTTCTCTTCCTTCAATGAGGTAGTTCATGACAAGTTCATGGACAGCTGTTCCACGTTCTCTGCCATATTCAGATTCGGCTTGCATGATTTGTAACGCTTCGTCTTCCGAATAGGTGTTAAGCAGGTAATCTTTCCATCTCTGTAAGCCTTCCTGCTTCTCGGGCTGAGAATCAAGGATACTGGTAATGCTGGGGAAAAGCCAAGCATTAGACTTGTAGTACCTGCGACCTGATAGATCGTATTGTTCATTTATTATTGCTCCTTTTGTAGTCATTTAGCCTTTTAACTCCTTGATTCTAGCTTCCACTAGATTATCGAATGCTTGTTGCATTGCACCTGTCAGTTTGAACTTAGTTAAGAAGTCCTCTCTATGTTTAGTGATTTCCACTGGGCTCTTAGCTTCAGCTACAAACTTCTTGAATGCTTCCCTATCAGCTTGTGATGGCTGTCTAGGTGCTTGCGGCTTTGGGCTAGCACTTAGTCCTTTACTAGCAGTCTGTGCATCGTCGTCCTCTTCGGCTGAGACACCACATATAGCGGCAAGAGCATAACGTCTAGCATATGTAATGCCCGAGCCTTGATCTTGTGGCTTACCTGTAATGTTATAGAAGGTATCCGATGTTACAGCTTCTCCAGATTCATGAAGCAGAATTGTTTTTACTACTCCGTATGGTTCAGCTCCAAGCCTTGTATCTACTAGCTGGCTTAATGCAAAGCCATGTTTGTTTAGTAGTGGTCTTAGGATTTTAAGCATCTGCGCTAAGTCAGCATACTTAAAATTAGTTTGACCATACTTCACTTGAGCATTGAAGTGTATCTCCGGCACTTCCTGTTGAAATGCTATTAGTGCTTTCGCCATTTGTTGTGTTGGCGTCAAGTCTTTTTCTTGTCCTATTGTTACCATTTTTAACTCCTTTTAAAATCCATAATAGTTATCCAGCGAATTGCTTTCATCCATCAACTCTCTTGGTTGTATGACATCATCAAAATGATTATTGTTTTGGAACAACGTTGCTTCCGGTCTAGGTACTAAGAAAGCACCACCTTCATCAACTGCATTTTGAAGGGCTCTACTTCTAGCCTGTCCTCTTAATGCATGGATTGATACACCTGTCTGAGGGTCTACTATATTCCCGCCATAGCTTCTATATTGTGCATTAGCTCCAGCACATGTAAGAAGCATATAGAATGCTAGTACCACTGCCACTGTAAAGGGTATTTCAAAACCCCAGTCTGTTTTTTGTTCGTTCATTATTTTCTCCTTTTATTAAACCTATCCATTAATATAAATGCACCACTAACTGCAACGTTATAACTTGCCTCCCGGACAGATGGGATAGAAATTAATTCCGTACAAACATTTATTACCTTTTTTGGTAATCCAACATCTTCACTACCAAGCAAATAGATTGCATTTTTAGGGTGGTTAAAGTTAGTTAAACAAGTGCTTTCACCTCTGTTAAACTCAACGCCTAATAATTTTGCATTATACGGGCGACTCTTAATAAAACTACTCCAGTTTTGATATTGGAATAATGGTATTTTTGTCCAAGTTTTATACGTATCGCTAGATTGTTTTTTATAACGAGCATTAATCATAAAAATATAATTTGCTCCTAATTGATAAGCAGTGCGCCACAAAGTGCCTATGTTCTCTTTTGTTTTTGGTTCATAAATACCTATTCCAAACATTTCTATAATCTCCATTTCAAAACTTGTTTGAATTCTTCATCATCAATAACGTTAAATTCTTTAGCTGCTGATAGCAGGCATCTTTTTAAAACTCTTGACATGTTGGTTGATTTTGTTTCTTCCTGAACTTTGAATAAAAGATCTTGGAAGTATCCATCCGGATCTAGGTACATAGAGAATCTAGTAGGGAGTTCTTCTTTATCCTCGTTAGCTTTCTCTATAATTTGTTTGTCTTTCATTTTTCCCATGTTTACTGTTCCTCCTGTTGTATTTCTTCTAGTAAAATCATTAGCGCTTCAACTGGTTCAACATCCATCGACTCAGTTTCTCTATAGCCTAGGTGTTCATGCTCAGTCTTAATAGACTCAACAACTTCATCACAAAAATAACTTTTGCTGTATGTAAGATCTGGCTCCACTGTTATAAGAGTTTTGCAATCTATATGTGTTGCATCATCTGGCTCACCTGTAGAATTGATCTCAACTTCATACTCATTAGGTCCCTCTACTACTAGAAAGCCTGCATCATTGTATGTATAGTTGGGACTGTCAAATAAATCCAGTTCATCTTGGAATAATCTTACAAATAGTCTAGCTGTTACATCTCTTTTAGTCATTTCTTTAACTCCTGTGATAATTATATACCCACTGACTACAAAAAATCAACACCTAAGACCACAAGTTTATAACATAAAGTATTAAATTTTATTAATTTGCTAAATATTGACAAATTGTTTAGTATTTAGTTATGGAGACTAAACATAGATTGGATGATGGATCATTGAGTATGATACTTGGGGTGATGGATGATTTTAATGATTTTTACGAATTACTGGAGCAAGCAGATTCGGCAGCAGATTCGTTGGTAGTGCGTCCTCAGTCCATAGCGGGCTTGAGTGACTTGCAGCAGTATAAGGTTATAAAAGGTGAGAGAAACGAGCTCAGAGCGCAAGCTAGAGCCCGTAGGAAGCAGTTATTAAAGAAGTTTAGAGCCATGAAGGTAAAATGTCATGAGATTCATGAGCATTTATGTTTTTTACGAATTAAGTTTATGGCTGTAGATGAGAAGAGAGGTTATAATAGGAAAAGTTAAAGGCGTTCATTCCTTTAGCTCCTTTTAAGCCTCAGCAAGTTTAGTCTCTTAGCTGGGGCTTTTTATTGTTCCATTGGCGGTTCTAAAGAAGCTATCTTCATCTTCGGATGGGATATATTCGAGTCCTTGCCCTCGGACAACTTGTTTTGTTTCTTTATCCACTCTAATCAGTCTAGCGCCACAGAGTTTATTGTCTTTAATGGTTTGCATGGCTCTATCCATGGCTTCTTGTAGGTTATCTGCTTCAAACAGTATATTTTTTACTGTTTTGCATTCATGCCAGCTAAGTTTAAATTCACCAGGTCCGGTTAGTAGTGGGTTATCAAACTTTCTTTGTCTCATAGTATTTGCTCATATAGGTTAGATAGGCTAAGAAGTATAGTACTCGGAAGGTATCACTATTTTTATACCAATTAATTTGTCTATTCCATTCTTTGT
>Ga0070746_10002342_pt1 | contig 11291 bp, 23 predicted proteins | sample VirMetDEL_Mar_21_FD_77016 | JGI IMG/M metagenome (GOLD analysis project Ga0070746, IMG submission 77016) | Aqueous microbial communities from the Delaware River and Bay under freshwater to marine salinity gradient to study organic matter... | ecosystem: Environmental > Aquatic > Marine >... | reverse complement strand
GCATTTTTTAATTAATAGCAAGAAAAAAGTTTAATTAAATTGCATTTTGTTGTAAGTCGTTGAATATCAAAGGCTTACGGGCCGGCGGCCTGGGCGCCAACGCCCTAAAGCGTTGACTATCAGTTACTTAGGGAAGATCATGACTATAAAGCAAGGCATTAATATTGTCAACCCAATTAATAAAAATAATTCAATCATGAGTCTACCCCTTCCACTACAAATCCCGTTGCATCTTTTTTTGCTAGCCCTTTTTCGATAAGACCAACTACAACACCTTTCTTGTCAAGAAAACGCAAATCATTGTCGTCACCATTAACAACCTCAAAACCTTTCCATGTTTTAGGTAATTGATTGCGAAATACAACGGCAACATTACCACCCATTAAAAGAACCATCTCGCATTTTTTGTCGTTATTCTCTGAACGAGAAAAAGTCAAATGATAATTAGAGGGAAACTTTACCTCCCCCTTAATAAAAGGCTTGCCAAGAAAAGAACACATCCTTTTAAATGATTTAGTATAATCATAAAATTGAGTTTCGGGAAACTTATCAAAAATTGTTTGAGGCTTTTCTTCATCAAAAAATACTGACTCCCACATGATGTCGCTTGTAAGGTTAGGACGAAAAACAGCTTGCATACTTTTCTTTTGAGCTGACTTAATTGAGGAAATAATTTCTTTCGACAACTTTGTAAGAAAATCTAATTGATTCTCGAAGAATAACTTTGTTTTGTTAATTCGTGAGTCTTGAACAGATCCCATTTGACCACGACCTGCCGTGTTTAAACAAGACATTGTACAACCTTTAGAACGCCATTGGCAAGTTTCATATCCTGACAAATTTGCTGGAGCTAAGTGAATACCTTTTGTGATGTAACCTAATTTTTCGCCTTTGACGATTTTTGCGTTACCTGATGTGAGAAGTGTTGTTTTAATCATGTATATAATAATGACAGATTATCTGCATAAGTCAACCCCTAAAAGAAAAAAAAGTGAATTAATTTTCATTTTGTTATAAACCGTTGTCTACCAATCACTTACGAAACTGCGGCCCGGGCGCCGACGTCCTAAGTCGTTGATATTCAAATAGATACGTAACAATACAGTCCAAAAAAAACCCCCCTTACCGATACTCAGCAAGGGGGGTGCTATGGCTAAAAAATAATTAAGATCTTTTTTCGATCTTGTAAAGTTTTTCTAGCAAATCCCTATGCTCTTTCTTTTTATCGTAATAGTCCTGAGAGTTTTCTCCGTAAATCTCTCTGACTGCTAATTGATAACCTAGTTTTCTAACTCTTTCTTTTAATGATTGACTCATGATTATGCCCCCTTGTTAATTGCTATTATTCTATCGTAACGAAAAGAACGCACTTCGCCTCTGTTGTGGCAAAAGCTCCTAAACCCCGCGACTTTTAATCCTTCGGCATTATTACCAAATTCATGTATATATTGAGGTTTGTTTATGGTGTACATTTCAGTACGACCATCTTTTGTTTGATAGACCACTTGATAAAGTGGGTTGAATAGATTTTTGATTAGTTTTATTAATTTTAGCATGATACTATTGTCTCCGTGTTTGTGTTGTAATGATTGTAAGCGTCACACGCTTCTTGTGCTGACTCGAAACTTACAGCGATTAAATCTCTTTGAATGTCGTGAGCGAACCAAGGTGTTTCTGATTCCTCAAAAAATAATTCCCATTGCTCTGTATCTTCGTTATAATTGGGGAGGTCAAGGGGTCTACCTTCGCATACTGCTTCTATGTAATTGTTCATGGTTTTAATTATGTAGATTTTTTAAATAATGTCAAGAAATTAATTTTAGCAAGGTATTGGTGAATCTTCGTCTGTTACGATACTAACGCCAAAATGACTTGCTAGCTCTTTAATCATTACATCTTTATTGAAATAATTATATGCGAAAGTTAAAAGGTCTTCTTGGTCTTTTGCTGAATGCCCATCTCTGAGTTCGTCATATATTTCAAAGATGTTCATGTTCCAATTCCATCCTTCTACTCTTGATTCAATTTGTGCTTTTGTCATTGTTTCGCCCTTTCATTATGGTCGTCTACGATTTTTGCAAGTCGAATGATTTCTGACTCCATATACTTTCTGTTTTCGGGGTTTGCTTTTGGGTTTTTCACCACCTCAATCATTTGGCGAATGAGTGATGACCATTTTGGTGTGATGTCTATTGTTTCTGTCATAATATAAAACTATACTAAATTTCAATCGTTGTCAAGCATTTCTTCTTCATCAAGAACTTTTTCTTGCAACTCTTGTAGTGATTGATATGTGGTGTACCACGAATCTGTCGGATCCACCTCGCCCTCCATTTCACTATACTGAATATAGTCGAGGACTTCTTGAATACATTGTGATACGGGAACTTTAACTAATAATTGTTTCATTTAATAATTCTTTACTCCTTCTAATTCTGAGTCTAACCATAACATAGCTTTTTGTCTAATGTCGCAGTGCGAGACTTCGGTGAATACATTGTCATTGACTCTGAGATAAAGATCGTTTCCGTTCTTTTTCTCTGTTTCAAATCCGTTTGCTTTGTACCATGCTTGGGCATAGTCTATCATTCTTTGTTCTATTCTCATCTTGTGTAGGCGGTTACTTGGTTGTGTTGTAGTAAAACTTGATCTGCATAGTATACAAACTTTTCGGTGTTCTTGTCAACAAAAGTCTCATACTTATATGGATTATATGTTACCTCTGTCGCGGGAAGATCGGTGTCTACATTCTCTGCATCTTGCAAAAATCCCTTGACAAACGCATGAACATTCTTACGCTTCTCACGAAGAACTTTTTCTCTGCCTTTGATATCGACATGAAAATAGCAATCCCACAAACCAACAGAATGGTTCTTTGGAATATGAGCTTTAACTAATCCATGCTGTTTAATGCTCCAGCAATCTTTATGTAAATTCTTATAAACATATACTGGGCGATTCTTTTTGATTGTGTATCGCGGGTCTTGTTGGTTTCTTAGTATCATATAAACACAATAGTCTAGTTTTTTAATTAAGGCAAGAAAAAAGTTCAGTTTTTTTCATTTTGTTGTAAACCGTTGTGCATCAAGTACTTAGGCGACTGAAGCCCGGGCCGCCGGCCCGTAAGTCGTTGAATATCAAAGCTTTACGTAAAACTGTTAACTTAAGGATCGGGCGGCATTTTAATTATACATTTTTTTTATTATATTTATAATATATTTAATCTTCTTTTAATCTTCTTTTATTCTGCTTTATCTATAGTTTGCATACATAATATTGATATCATTAGTATTGGTAAATAAAAAGCTATGTTACCGGGGTTAATACAAATAAGTGAGATCAAGGCTGCAGTGGACTTCTCGAAGATGGACATTATTCTGCGATGTGAAAAGCTTTTCTTAGGTTATCTGAATCTGCCCCTGAGAGAAATACTTCTCTGCAATAATCTATGTTGTTAGATTCGATATGTTTGATAAGCTTGATAGCCTGCCAAGCAGGAACTCTATCGCGGGGCATACCGCCCCATTTAATGACGACCTTCATGTGAGGGAAGTGCTCGTTAATCTCAGCAAGTTGATCTGAGTTGATGTACCCGTAATTTGATAATATGTTTTTAATTGTTTCCATGGTTGTACTATATATAAATAAATTGATGTTGTCAATACAAAAAAACCCCCTAGGAGAAAGGAATCCTAGGGGGCTGATTAGCGACAGAAGTAAAATAGGTGTGGGAGAGGATTACTGAATACCTCCATTTTTTCGGCGTGAACATCAGTTCAATGTGTTACCTACTTCAAACTACAGACTAGACATGGTGTTTGTCATTTGGCTCATCCGATTGGACTCTACCATCCCCACCACAGGGATCTGCATACCTTAACCCGCTCACGACAGGTTTATTCGGTCACCCACAGGAGATCTCCGTCGAGAATCTCCAAAGTGTTTCCATAGGTGAGGTTTAGCCCCTCAATTAGGTTGATTAATAAGGATCACCTATGGAAATAAAGTATTATTTAATTGGGATGAGAATCAGAATTCTTATTTAAAAGAATGACGCTCAGAATCCCAACTAAACTTAAAATTTAATGCAATTAAAATGACTTCAAGAACCCTTACTTAAAAGAGTGAGTCTTAGAATCTTAATTACATTATTAAACTATTAAAGAACAAAAAAATCTGAGGCAATTTTATTTATTTGAGTCGCCTCTTCTCAATGTGCCAAAATATAAATTATGTAAACATTATACTAAACTTTTCATTATTTGTCAAGTCTTTTTTTAGTTATACATATATTTTTTTCTAGTGTCATCATTACTAATAAGAGACTTACAATCTTCAACTAATTGTAACATTATACCTCTGATCATAGATCTCTTTTCTTTATTTGAGCAGTTATTTTCTGATAACGAGCTATCAAGGAATATAAGTTCTCTTATTTTATTAATATATGCTAGCGCAGTTTCAGATCTAATATCATCTTGTACTTCCAACGGAAGATCTAATGAAATAGATAGTTGATGTGTTTCGTATAGCTCATCAATTGATTTTTGATCTACCGCCTCAAGAAAAGCTCTATTTATAGCATTTTTAATTTCTTTATATTTACTCATAATTTATTTCTTCCATGGTTTATAATCTTTATTCCATACAAGTATATTTATTGATTGCCCTGTATATTTTAAGTTATTATTATATGTATATTTATTCATTATTTAGTTATTGTTATATGTATATTTTCTCCATAATATTGTATGATTTGTCCTTAGATCGCCTTCTATCTCTTCAATGCTATATGGTATTTGCCAATTAAATTGTTTTGTCCAGCGTTTTAAAGTTCCTCTAGAGATGTTGAATTTTTTTTGGATATCTTTGACGCTCTTCGAGTTCATATATCGTGTGTAATTCATTATTTATTTAATTTTCTGCATTCTCTTAGTAATTCTTTTATCTTGAACCAACTTTTATCAGGTGGAAATAATTTGCGATTTGTTTCAGAGTCGTGCGCCCTGTATAAATCATCGGCAAATTCTTCAACTTTAACTAATTTAATTAGCATTAATTCCTGTTTAGTTAATTTGTCTTCTAACTCTGCGTCAGAGGCAAACATACTAACCTTGTCGTTGATTGGTTTGATTGATGCGTCCATTATGCTACCCCCTTTGCTTTTTTATTGAACAAAATTCTTTGTAGTTTTAAATCTGCCTGTCTTTGTTGGGCGACAATGCCTTCTGTTAATTCGTTATAACCTAAGAACCTACGAGTAAATGCAAAGGGGTCGTTGCCTTTTACTTTGTTCATTACTGCTGTTGCTCTTGCGCATTTTGCTATGTTTGCCATTGTTTTCCTTTTGTTGTGATTAATAATATTTAGCTAGTATGTCAGATTCTACTTCACTTGTCAAGCATCTTTTATCATAATTAAAACAGGCAGGACAAATTTTGTTTCTCCAAACAGGCAAGTCCCTGCCACAATCACACAGGAATCCACCCATAATCTGTGTTTTTTGAGAACAACCCCCTAGTAATATTAAACTTAATAAGATAATTTTGTTTTTCATGTTATTTACATTAATATAGTTTTCTTTATTTGTCAAGATAAATATTAAGAGTGTTCAATGAAGGGACACAAAACAAAAAAAAGCCCTCGCCCTGCGACATCCACAGGTTCTATGCCTCTTAATATAAATTGATTAAATTTTTTATGTAATTATTTGGTGTATTTTAATTCGTGAATAAATATGAAAAGAAAATCGTATTGGATTATTTGCATCATATCAATCCGCAAAAGGGGTTTTTAAAGAAAATAATTTCCAAATCAAAAGCAATTATATTATTTAATGATATGTCATTACATGATAGAAAATTAATTTTAGAAAAAATTGTCATTGATTATTTGTCTCTTGAGCTTTCGGGTTCTATGACTGCATTCTATGTAAATGGAACACCATTAAAAAGATTGTACAGGTTAAGAGAAATTGCATATTATAAGTATTTAAATATGAATCAAGAAGAGCGCGATTTTATTTACAAAAATATTTTATCTAATTAATTACTTTTATTATTCCAAGAAATATATTCTGCATTAGGATTAGTTGGTTGATTCCTGTTTTGTTTTCTGATTAGTTCTTTATCCTGCATTGTATCATTAATATAATACTTATTTGTAAAGATGTCTTTTACATTTTTACCATTATTTGTTATTTCATTTAATTCTTCTTTGATCCTGTCTACCATTTCTTCCACAATATCAAGCGCTTCCTGCTTTGTGGTCGCCTTGCCTGTTTGCATGTTATTTAGCTTAACATCATCAGTAAGGTCGGCATTCATTCTTTTTATTTCAGATCGAATGTCTAGTATTTGATCAAGTCTTTCGTTTATTTCTTTTGCTAGGCTTTTGTCTTTCATGTTTAATACTATACTATATATATTGTTATTTGTCAAGAACAAAAAAAGCGGGCGAAATTATTAATAAAAATATTTTATGTATTTATGTATTTATTTATTTACATTAAAAGGCGGAAATAAAACAATTAAATTATTTAATGAATTATTTTCGGGGTGAAACATATTCGCTATCGCTCTAATATTATTTGGCTCATTATCAATCCAATATAAATCTTTTACAATATATGCCCCCATTATCTCCTTAAAGGTCGTATCCATGTGTTCCTCAACGAATTTTACGCTCTCTTCTTCTATGTCCATAATGTACCATATTATACAAGAATAAATGAAAACTTTCCAAAAGCAAAATAAATAGCTATAATTAGCCCAAAATAATTGAATTAAATTTATTACTTTATTATTTGCAAACTTATGAAAAAGCGGGGCAATATTTATGTATTTATTTATTTACATATTTAAATTAATCGGGGCGCTAATAATTTATTTATTTATTTTATTTATTTAATTAAAGAATAGGATATCCAAATCTGTTTCTGCGAGTTTTATTTGCGCTTTTTTCCTTCTCTTTTATTTTATTTACTTTATTAAAATTTATTAATGTTTTTATTTTATTATATATATTAGAAATTATTAATATTATTTTATTCATTATTTACCTTTAATTTATGTTTAAATTTTTTGTTTTTAATTTGCGATCCAATCGTCTTGGCGATTTTTTTTAATTTGTATAAATATTTTATATAATTAAGTCGGGTACTACACAATCAACCATTTATCTACATACTTACTTTATATATTTTTTTCTTTATTTATTTACATTTAGGTTATTATTCATATTAAAAGCATGAACATTTCCTTAATTAGTGTATTTAGTTATTTATGTATATACTCTACTATATTATTAGTATACTTGGTATAGATATGATTTACAAGTTATATTGTGAATTATTTAGAAATTATAATTTTAGTTGGATTCAAATTCATTTAAAAGAATGTATTGAAAATCCGATTTTTGTTTAGCGAGGAAGTTGTTGATATACTCGGCTTCGCCTTCCGAAAGCGCCACAATTATCTTGTCGTCTGAATCGGGCAAACTTCCGTCTTTATTGACATAAATATATTCGTACTCAATAACTTCCTCGCTCATATATTAACCTATAACTCTTAATTGACTTATTGTTAAATCATCATTCTCTTCTAATTCATACCCCAAATCTAATAACAATTCAAAAGTTTTGGCGCAAGTCATTTTAGAATCTCGACAAATTTTTAAAGAATTAACATGATTAATAGTAACATTTTCTTCGTTATCTAATTTTCTTTGTACATAATCATCTACCATTTCACGAAGATCATCTTTTTCAGTTTGATCCATATCATGGTCATCATTATCAGAATCCTCTAAAAAATTATCTATATCTTCATCAAGTTCGTCAAGATAATCATTTTCTTCGTCATAATCATCGCAATCACCATCATCATCTGATCCGTAAATAGGCTTATTAGCCTCGTAGACAGGCTTATTTAACTCTTTTCTAGTGTCAGTAATATCAGAGATCACCTTGTACTTAGAAACCCTAAGTTTTTGAAAATCGCAATCAGTTGGAACTGAAACTGCATCTTGGGGATCAAATTCAACAAGAAGCAAACGACCATCTGAACCTGCCCAATTATTGGCATAATCATAACTACCAACATGAAGACCAAAAGAGCAATGATTGTCCTTGTTATCGTCAACGCATCTACGAGCAACTTCGATTGTTGCGCCAACTTCATTGAGAATTTGATGCCTCTCGTTGGTTTTGCCTTGCACAACAATAGTATCAGCATTACCTGTTGTACTCCAAAAATTACCTTGAACACCTTTGTACCCAAGAACCATACCATCGTGAGTTGTAGCAAGAGACTTATAACTCAAGAAAGAATAAAGTTCATTTACAGAGTTTGCAGATGGATTTGCTTGCAATCTAGTAATGAAATTTACCAATGGAGCAGAATCCTTCATTCCTGCACGAAGCATATCAAGCAATTTGTCAACAACAACCCCATGAAGACGATGACCTTTGTAGTAAACTACTTCATCTTTTACTTCGATGTCGCCTTCTACAAAGTTTTCGACTGACTTGGTAATATCTATAAGACTCTCTAAGTCATCGTATCTTGCATCAAGGATTGCTTGACGAGCAAGTTTGAAATTAGGATGGTCACTACGAAGAGTGTAAGGTTTGCCATCCCAAAAGATTGTTAATGAATTATCGCTAAGATTATATGGTACTTGTTTCATAATTGTTTTTTTGTTTTACTTAATTAATAATATAAAGACTATAATGTTTTTTCTATGATTTGTCAAGAGTTTTTTTTAAAAAGTTTAGGAGAGGGGATCACAACTCCCCCTCTCCCATTGCGTTGTCACATAAACAAATATATTGTTGAATGTTTTTTAGCAAATCATTTTTCTCGAAAGAATGCCAAGAAGAATAAGATTCACCAATATTCACTAGCAAAGGATATTTTTTAACAACCAAATTTAAATTATCAATTAATTCTTTAGTTGTGAATAGAACCTTGAGATTTGATTCAAGCCAATCCTTATCAAATATTTTTATATAATTTATGAAATGAAGAGAATGTAAATCTTGAGTATCGTGATATGTACGAAAATCTTCACAAACAGAATTAAGAAAATCATTAGTAGAATTAACTTTAAAAGAATTTTTGTGCATTAAATTTCCAATATGTCTACGAAATGACATTAATTCATTACTCTGATCTAATGATTCTTTTGTATATACTCTACTTGAGAGATCAATATTGGACAACAAATACTTTTTAGTATATTCCATGTAGAAATCGTGAAAAGAAATCCATAGAGATTTGTCCAATTTCTTAGAATCAGTTGTACGAACACCATATAAATCAAAAGATTTTTTATTGGAATCAGATTGCATTTTGTTTAGCATTTTCATTTTAGAGAAAATATTATCAAGCTCAAATTCTTTGAAATCAATCTTATAATTTTTTATTGGAATATAAATTAACTTACTTTTATAAGTTCCATTCATATCTTTTGTTTCTACAATTTCTTGTTCAACATTTTCCCAATAATCAATATTGCGAGTTTGGTAATTAACTTTGTCAAGTCTCATTTTAAATAGCTTGACTTTTGCTCGACTACCATTTGACTTACGCACTCCACTAAATTGAGGTTTTTCTTTGTCAACTTTAGAAGTGTAACGAATGTGTTTCTTGTCGATTGAATCAAAGTGCCATTCTTTTGCCATGTAATCTTCTGCATCTTGAGTCATAGCATTGATGATATAAACTTTTTTCAATGCAGGATTTTCATTCATCAAGGTTCTGACCCTCAAATTGTTACCATGAGAGGATTGCAAATCTTGAATTAAGTACAAAGAGTCATCTTCACAAAATAAACGATTGTCTCTTCTTGAAAGAATTTTGAATCCATTTCTTGAACTTTGATCATTTTCTTTGGAACTGCGAGTTATTGATAATGTGTCATTATACTTGTGATCTCTATGAAAGTGAGGCGAGTCAATTTTAATGCCATTCCATTCAAAAGAATTTCTGAAAATGTCTTGCACGGAATATGGTAAAGAATTAATAACTCTAGCATAATTTCTTTTGGCATCAAATAAATCTTCTGAATCAGCAAGTTTGCGCTTGGCAATTTTTTGCATAGAATTAGCAACAACTAAAAGATGTTTTACAAGTTCTTTTTGTGTTGACTTATTGTACTCTAGTGATTCTCTGCTATGATGCAAGCGAACAGAACCAAGGGGAACACGAAGATAAAAGTTAGAAGAACTAATCAAAGATTTAATTACTTTAATTTTTGATTCATCTTTAATAAAGTTGCCAACATTAATTGCACTAGCATCCAATGGGTAAGCAACCCTACCCATGATTATATGAGCAGAATAATGTCTGCCATAACCATACATACGACTCTCACTTTCGGTAAAAAACCATGAATCATCATCTGCGCTAAAAGAGTATTCAACATCTTTAATGAAGTTTTCTTCAACACCTAGAAATTTAGGCATTTCATTACTTGGAAAGAATTTAAAGAATTTTTGCGTAATGTTTCTAAATTCATCTTTGTCTGCATCTGAAACTGCAACTTCAATACACAAACCGCTTGGTTCATTACTAGGTTCGGGTTCGCATAATCTAACAATTTTAGTGTCATCATTTTCATCGACAAAAATATTGTATGAAGTTTTTAATCCACCATTGTACGAAACACAAGTAAAGTTATCTCCATAAGATAATGGCGCAAACTTACCAATACCAAAAGCGCCAATATAATTGTTTGATGTGCGCTTGGTTGACTTGCCATACTTTGAGTAAAGATTGAATACATCTTCTTGACTAAGTCCACCCCCAAAGTCACGAACTGAAAAAGTTGGATTCATGCTAGTCGGTAACTTGATCTCGATTGGACGATTTGAATTTGCTTCAAGGTTCGCATCAAGAGCATTGGCGCTAATTTCTCTAACAACTGCAAGACGAGTATTAGAATAATTGTTTCGTAGCAAAGATGCTACATAACGCATATCTTCTGCATCAATAGTGCAGTTGACTTGCTCGAAGTCGTGTGATTGAATAACTTTTTTGTTTTTGTTTTCTGTGATTATCATTGTTTTTCCTTATGTGTGTGATTTAAATTATGATTGTAGTATGGCAGATGTTTTTAATAATGTCAACACTTTTTTTTCATTTTAGGAAGAAAAGTTAAAATTATGTTTGTGATAGGATCAAAAACAACCCTAAATCTCTTTTTTTTGTGTGGAAGAGAGACGACTTTTCTCCCGCCCTTTGCTTTCCTTTTGATTGGAGCGTTGAGAGCCTTCAAGCAGAGTTCTC
>Ga0070746_10002341_pt1 | contig 11297 bp, 12 predicted proteins | sample VirMetDEL_Mar_21_FD_77016 | JGI IMG/M metagenome (GOLD analysis project Ga0070746, IMG submission 77016) | Aqueous microbial communities from the Delaware River and Bay under freshwater to marine salinity gradient to study organic matter... | ecosystem: Environmental > Aquatic > Marine >... | reverse complement strand
TTCTGTCTCTGCGTCAAGACCATGAATTGCTCTCAAGTCTTGTGCAAGCTCAAGAGTGTATTCTGCTTTCAACGCACGTGACTTTGCAGTCACAGTTGCTTTTTCAATGGTGAAACCCATTTCAGCAAAAGCGGATTCGCCAGTTGTACCCAGCTGCTCTGCGTTTGCTGTTGACATACCACCAGCAGGAGCAGTTGCTGTACGGTCATCATTGATAGTTGAGTCACCATTTGAATCAGTAATACCTGCCAAACCTGATGGGCTTGCACCGTTTGTTACGGAAGAGTCACCGGAGAAACCAGTGATTGCTTCATTGAACAGTGCTTCGTTGCCGGATGTTGCACCAGCACGAGTTGTTCTGTACTTGGACTTCATTGCGAAGATCAAGCCAGTTGGGCCAGACATGGGCTGAACACCGCAGATGTCATATGCCATTAGGTTTGGCATAGAACGACGTACGAGTGAAATCAGAACTGGATTCCAGTTTGCAACAGTACTAGTGTTACCAGCAGCAGCATCTTCGTTCATTTGACCGAAAGAGTTTTGCGATGCTTGCTCATTAAGAGCCTGTTCTGTGTTTTCCAAGATTGCAGCAGTAACTGCTTTCTTATGCTTATCGGTAATGGCGCCAGCTGATTCTTCGTTCAGTACTGGAGACCATTTCTCTACGAGACGATCATAAGTTTCCATTATAGGATCTCCTTAATTAGATGTTTTTCTAAGGGCTGCGAGGTACTGTTCCATCATTGGTGAAACTTCAACTTCGCTGTCAGCAGCGTCATCGTCGATAGATTCATCAATTACGGACTCAGTTGTTTTCTTTGAGAAATATGATTCTTTGATGGTTTTTACTTTTGTTGCAAAAGTGTCTTCATCTTCGAAATCAATGTTCTCTGCCAACGAACGTAGCTTTTCTACTTGAGTTTCTGCCAGATCACGAGCTGCTTCACGGATAACCGCTTCGCGCTTGTAGCCTTCTAGCTCTTCTGCAAGTTCGATTGACTTAGCAGTTGCTGTGTTAACTTGCTCTTCAAGTTCTTCGTTAGCTTCTGCTAGTTCGTCAACTAGGTCGACTTTGGATTCTGGAACTTCAACATAAGATTCTACAAACAAGTCTTTCAACTTATCCATGAAACCTTCTGCGATTTCGGCACGAAGGCCAGTTTGGATCGCTAGTTTGTTGTCTTCCATCCATTGCTCAACCACATAGTTGAGGTAGCCATCTACTTTTTCGACTAGATCTGACTTTGTTGTTTGGATTTCTTCGTCCAACTGCTGTTGGTACTCAGTTTCCAATCTGTCGATCTCTTCTGAAAGTTTCTGCTTTACCGCCGCTTCAAAAATAACTGCTGTTTTGGCTTTAAACTCTTCTGAAAGAGTTGCCTCAGATTCAACCAATGCGTTTAGGTCTTCACTAAAGTCTCCATTAAATTCTACAGACTCGGCTTTGGTGCCAGCACTTTTTAGATGCGAGGGTTCGCTGTTGCTCTTATCGCCTTTACGGGCTGGTGCTTTCTTTGTAGCATCTCCAGCTTTGGCCGTAGCGGCGACGGATTGAGCTTCAGCATTTTTAGGATCGTGAGTTTGAGCTTCTTCGATTTCGATCTCGTCGAGCTCAACATCCTGGTCTTGGACTTGATCAGTCATGTTTGACTCCTTAATATTGCTGTTGTTTCAGTAACGAGAGGAAATTCTTATACTCACGAACCTGCGTTTCATACAGATCCGCACGTGGAGCACGTTTAATTTCAGTCTCTATTCTTTCAATTTCTCGAGCTTCAATGATGCCATTATTCCAGATCCAGTCAACACCTTCCATTATTCCATTAACAAAAGCATTTGGTGCTGATGGGTCTTGTACGATATCAACCGTATTAAGCATAAAGTCATCCTTGACATACATAACGCCATTGCGTTGCTCGAGGCTACCCATACCACGAGTTGAGACACCTAGTTGAACACCACCTTCAAGCAATCCTTTTACGATATTACCCATTGGAGTATCCAATATTCGTGCCTTACCCATAACATTATTTCCCTCACATTTGAGTTCCGTAATCTTATGAGATACTTTATCTAAGTTAACAGTCGGTCCATCAGGGTGATTTAATTCACCAACCGCTCTGTCCTTAGAAACTTGTTCAGAAGAGTATTTCTTCACGGCTTGTTCCATGACAGCCTTTGGATATACTCTACCATTTCTGTTTTTAGATTCAGCCATAGCAAAGATTCCTTCGATGACATGAGTCTTCGATCCATCTTCTTTTGCTTCAACAATGCACTGAACATCTGTTTCAGTATATTCTGTAATTAGCTTCATCTGTTACCCTTTGTATTGCTTGACAAACTCTGCTGCCATACGCTCAGCTTCTTTCTGAGTCTTATAAGCATCAAGTCTGTCACCATCAATATAAACTACAAAAACATTTTTTTCTTTATGAATCATGACAGGAACTTTACCAATCTTCTTATTGAAGACCATCTGTCCAGTTGGATGCCTGCCAAGTTTTTCTTTTAGTTCTTTAAATGTTCTTGTCATTTTTTTCTTCTTAACTGTTATTTATACAAATTAATTTCTCTCTAATCATCATCTTCTTCAGTTTCATCGATTGCATCATCAATTTCTTCATCAGAAACATCATCAAGTTCTGCAACTTCTTCATCAGAAATATCTTCATCTTCAGGTTCTGCATTATTAAACACTTGATCTGCTACTGAGATCTTTTCTTGCTCCAAAGCATCAGCCATTTTGCCTTGCATAATTTCAGCAAATGTTGGACCAGCCTTACTAAAATCTTGTGTAGTAACTGTGTTAATAAGATCTTCAATAGTAGTAGTTTTAGGTGTTTCAAGTTCTTCAACTTCACTCATTATTTGCTCCATTCTGTTGTTCATCATCCTCATCAGATATTTCACCTGATTTCATTTCTTGGTCAATTTGATCTTTCATATTTTTAATATCATCATCACCCAAATTCAATACGTTTTTCATAACCCATTCTTTAGAGAAATATTCACCTACATAATTTGATACTTGATCCATCGTTTGCAAACGCTCTTTTAAAATGTCAGCATCTTTTAATTCAGTAAAGTGATTATCACGAATAAAGTCTACAACAATATTATTTTTCCAATTGTTCCAATCTTCCTCAGTAATAATGCCTTTCATTATTAATTGTTTTTTTAGAATACCATAAAACAGGTGTGAGAAACGTTTTCTCAGCCTATCTATAAACTTCTGAAACTTTACTTCATCACGTGTAATTTCAGTTGATCTACCTAATGAAAACTGAGCTTCTTGCTCAAGTCTATTAATTGGAACGTTTAATGAACGATATAAACGTTTTTGAAAATAAATAATGTCATCGATCTGACCAAGATTTTCACCACCTGGTAGCGTAGAGATCTCTGTACCTCTTCCGCCTTCGCGCCGCGGCAGCCAGAAATCTTCAAGCATTGACATATGCTTTCTATCATCTCTAATAGCACCAGTATTTGCATCATATACTAATTTATTACGGTACTTAGCCATAATATCTTTCATATATTGTTCTGATTTACCTTTAGGAAGATTGCCAACATCAATATAAAAAATACGACGTTCAGGAGCTCTTGCTAGTCTGTAAATAACTAGTGAATCTTCCATCATACGTAGTTGGTTAATCGGCTTTAGAGCCTTATGTAAATATGACACTACTCGCTTGCGATCTACATCTAGCAGACCTGATGTAACATATGATACAGAATCGTTAGAAAGTTTTACTCCTTGGTTAGTACCACCTGGTTTTTCTTGATAAATGTAAAATTCACTAACATTTTCTACCAAAGATGCACCAGTAACAGGATCTTTCTTACGCTTAATTTCTTTTACTTTACGTATTTTTGCAGCATCAATAGGTCTAACTTCTTGAATACCAGCCTTTAAGTTGTTTTCATCAACAACAAGATGATGATAAAGCCTACCATCAATGTACCACCGCCTAAAAATGTCGTGGCCCAACTCTTGAATATTAAGCATAGAACACACGTTTTCAAACTCTTCTTGAATTGCGTTCTTTAATTGATCGCTTAGGCCTTCAACCTTATCAAGCACTAGTTCGACAGGTAATTCGTTTTCTGAAGCAATAGACTCATTTACAATATCTTCAACTGCAGCATCAACCTCTGGATGTGTAGCAACTGCGCGATATTGTTTAATATTTTGTAAATTATCTTTAGAATGATTGTCACCATCCACATTGACATACATACCATAATGAGCACCGGCAGCAGTTACATAACCAGCACCGTCCTCATCTTGTGGTGGAACAATAGAACGAAGTTTTTCGGCGTTGCGATCTTTAGCCCGCCTAATTTCAAATCCAAATAATTTTATACTATCATCAGCCATTTTCGTTCCTTGAAATAGATGTTGAGGGGCCATTATAGCCCCTCAATTTATTTATAAGTGATTTAAGTTGTTGTATCTGATTCCCAGTACTGGACTTGGAATTCAACCGTAAATCTTTCAATTTCGTCATTTGCGCCGTAGTTCAAATCAATCGGTGAGACAGCTGTTGGGAAACAACCACGGAAGTTATAAGTCTTCAGTGTACTACCATCTTTATCAATTTGTTCTACAAGAAGATCTGCTTCATACTGAACTGGATTATTCAAACCAGTGTTTTCGTTATGAGCATTCATCCCATTCATCCAACGTTCCATTGCGTTACGAACATCGAAGCCTGTATCATTGATAATTGTTGGTGTCCATACATCAAATGTACGATCACCAGCCATTTTTAGTTGGCGCCCACGGAACGGTACAATAATTGTACCAAGTGTGGAACCAGGCAACTGAGCTGCCTCGCAAAGGAATGATGTAAGTTCTACATCGCCCTGTGCATAAGTTGGGAAGTTAATTGTCGCTTTGAACAGATTAGGTCTAGCGCCGCCACCTCTCAACTTGGATTTGAAATCATCAACTCCTAGAATAGCCATTTATATTACTCCTTTGACCTTATACTGTGCCTGCAACTTCTTCGAAGTCAACACCTGAACGCACAGCTACAAAGTTTAGAGTGATGTAGTTGATTGAACGTGCTGGCTTGATGAAGATGTTAGCGACGAATTCATTTCTATCGACTACAGCTGCAGTGTTGTTTGTATCATCGCAAACAACTCTGAAGTCTGTAATACCTCTTCTACCCTTGATCTCTCTCAAGAATGGTTCTACAATACCAACAAATTCAGCACGTGTAAATTCATCGTTGAATTCAAACAATGTGTTTCTAGCAGCTAGAGCAATTGCTCTTTCAATGACTAGGAACAAACGACGTACATTGATACGATCGAATGCTGATGGTCTGTTTAGTTTAGTTTTATCACCAAACAGTAGGACACCTTGGCCTGGGATATTAGCAACCGGGTTGACACCGGCTTTGTAAAGTGTATCTCTTTCTACTTTAGTTGGCGTATAAGATAGTGCGGTAATACCTAAGTATTGACCACGTCTTGGACCACCTGGTGAGAACCATGGAGCTGCATTCAAATCTGTCGCCGCCATAATACCTGCAGTTGAAGATGCAGCGGGGATATAACGATATTTGTCATTATACTTATCATATACTTTCAGATAGTTATTATCAATTATTAGATACGAAGAGTTTGTAAATGTTGCAGCTGTCAGAACAGCATTTGCATTCGGTGTTGAACTGTTTACGATATCAGTTCTTGCTGGTGAAGCAACAGCAACACAATCTTTACGTGTTGATTGCGCTATTGTTACTAGATCATTTACAACCGTTGTTTGATCTGCCCTTGCGTTCATACCAGGAGCAATTAGGAAATCAACTTGAATAGTATCTTTATCATCTAGAAGGTCAAACCCTGTTGCAACATTGCCTGGTGTAAGAGTACCTGAGTTTACACCGTTTGCCAGTGAACCAGATCTTACATCATCAAATGAAGCATTTTCATAATCAACGGCTGCAGCCGCGGCGGTTCCAGCAGTCGCGCTAAACTGTGATGAACCAAAACCAACCATTTTTATATAGTTAGATCTATTGTTAATTACATCAATAATATAGTTACTTGTACCATCACCGCTTTTTGCATTTGATGCAACTGAAACAAATGGATATCTTTCAAGGACTGTGCCTCTTGTGCCGGTAAATAGGCCATCCTCATCAATAACAACTACATGCATCTCATCGTTTAAAGCACCAACGCCTGCTGCAAACGATGATGTGCCTGGAGCAGTATCAAACTCTGCTACATAAGTCCAGTTATCAAACGCCGAGTCGCTAGTTGATGTGGGGCATGTTTCTACTTTTAAACTATTACCCAAATCACCTGGAAACTTTCCGATAAATACGTGATTATCGCTATCTAGTGCTGATTGTTGGGTATCGTAGTTATCGTCATTTTTAACTGTAGGCTGTGTGCTAACACTAATGTCTGATGCATTCTTAGCAGCAGTTGTTGCCATACGTACAGTTTGTAAACTTTGTGAATATCTTAAAAAATATGCTGCTGATAGAAAGTCAACAGCTGTGTCGTCGTTAGGTGCACCAAAAGTTGAAGCTAAAGTACCCTCATTATTAATGAGTGTAGCCTGCTCAACTGGGCCCCAACGGAAATTACCAACAAATGCGCCTGTAGATGACTGAACGTTAGGAACAACGCCTGTAATATCTACTTCTTTGACGACAATCGCTGGTGACTCTGAAGGTGTACCAATTGCCATGTTTATCTTCCTCTGAAAAAATTATATGTTCGGTCATAATACGCTGATCAATTACATGTATTTATAATAATAAAAAATTAGAACATATCATTGTATTCAATAGCCCATTGCTGACCTAATACATCTTCAGGTGATTCATGAATATCATCTAAACCGTCATCTATAAATCCAAATGGCAAAACATCCTGATCTATCTCTTGCATCCTTTGATCAAACAGCATTTTTTTCATGTTTATATCTGTTAGTTCAGCAAAGTTATTACTTGTTGAAAAATATCCGAACATCACTAAGTTCATCATCAAGTCGTCATGATTTCCATCACTTGCTTCATAAGACTGCCCTTTAGCAATAAATGTAGATATTTCTAAAATAGTGTTTTCATCTACAATTTCTAATTTATTATTTTCTAAAATATCTTTTATATTTGAGCAACCAAGTCTTTTAGTCTTTCTAGTTATTTCGATACCAAGAGCATTAGCTTTCACTGCAGACTCTACATGCATATTTTCATATTCAAAGTCATAATACATTCCGTTGCAGACAACTGTACCCTGATCATTTGACTCAATAACTACATAAGCTTCATTATAGACTTTCGCATATTTATAAATAACATTGGGGAAGAGTATTGGAGAAATAATATTATTGCGATAAACAGCAACCTGTTTAAAAGGTCTTGTGCTAATATCGATCACATTAAATGTACTATAGTCCTGTCCTCTTCCCTTCGAAACATCAACTGTCATTATATATTCATGTTTCTTTTGCGGCTCTTCATAGATCCACACACTGTTGCCCTCAAGCAATTTAAGAGGTGGTTTTGCCCTGAAACCCATTAGTGTTTCAGCATTTATAAGCGTATCTCCTGTCCCGAAGAATGTATTACCAAATTCTTGGTCAAATTGGAGTTGACTTGTATTAGCAATAGTTTGTTGTTTCCAGTTATTATCACGCCCCGGTACGTCCCACCAGTCCACCCTATAAGGTTTAAACTCGTTGACTCCTTGGACTGCACCTTCCCAGATTTTGTGAAACTGATTACCGATCCCATTTGCTGTACTCGTAATTATGACTTTAGTATCTTTACCTGATGAAATAACCGGATATGTCGATGTATAAAACTCAGCAGCGTTTTCAACGAATGCAAACTCATCGAGATATAGTAAGTTAACAGACATACCACGAATTGATGAGCCAGACGTTGCTGCTGACACAATCCTACTATTGTTACTAAATTCTATGGATCTTTTATTAAGTGCCTTACATCCTGGTTGTAAAAAGAATGGCAAATTCTCTAACATAAGAGTTACTCTTCCAAGCATCTCCTGAGCTGTAGCACCTTTGTTTGCGATAATTGCAATAACTTTTTCTGGATGAAATACTGCATACCAAAGTAGATACGCAACAGAACTAATAGATTTGCCAGACTGGCGACAAGCAAGAACAATACTAAATCTATTATCACTAAAATGATTAAACATTTTTTCTTGATATTTGTATAATTCAAAAGGTACTAAGCCTTTATCAAGATGAATAATTTTACAATAATTGGCCGCAAAATATGATGGAGATTTTAAACACTTTTTATATTCTAGTATTTCATGCCGTGTAAAATTATGTAAGACTCCGTCTCTTTTAATATTTGCGTTGCCAAGATAGGTTTCACTCATCCGTCTTGTAATCGCTAATGTCAACTATATTGTCCTTTTCATCTTGTAAAAGCATACGCTGTAAATCACTTGTGGACCCAACAAACACATTATTAGTAGTTTGGTTAGCTAACTCCTGTGGCTTATCTTCTTTATGATAGTCTTTCTTTTTCTTATGAAGATCCATGAGATTGCCATTTATGTCACCCATGTTCTTCATCATACCCGATAGCACTTCAAAGGCCCTTGGATGTTCAGTAGCTCTTGCTACCTCCATCATATCTTCAAGAGCCTCTGAACCTTTAGCTAAGAGATCGTGGTAAATTTGTCTTGAATATTCAAAATCATTTTCTGCTGTGTTATCATCATCTTTTTTCATATTACGCACTATCTGTAAATGGATCTGTAATATCTATATATTCCGTGAAACCGAAGTCTGAATCAGCGCTGGCGGCACGTGGGTTAGGCACGGTTGTGATTCTTTCTATTTGCGTATCAGAGTCTTGCAATCCTGTTTCCATATCATAAATGTCTGTAATAGACTTTGTAATAACGCCAGTGGACCTGATTGGTCCATACAAATTAATTTTCATATCAAAATCTAATGTGTAAATAATTGTTCTACGGGCTTCCATAGGACTTTCATAATCATCACTAAAATTTACACCAACAACAGTAATAGGAATATCTTCTTTAATTTGTGGATAGTCATTAAATGGTTTCATAGTCAATGTATATTGAGGATTAAAATATGGTAAAATTTGCTCAACAATCTGTAATGCATCGTCCTGTGATTTAGCATATATGCTTAATTGAAAATTAATACTATAAGGAACAAAGCTATAAAACTTATTTCTTATAGAATTAGAAGACCCTGCCTGAGAAAAGTTATTTGTCTTTTGAAGTTGTCTAGACTGATCATATGTAAAACTAACAATTTCGAATGACATACGAGGCAGTTTAATTGCTATTTTAGTATCAGTATCTAAATCAGGATTTTCTCTGATTCTTTCTAAATACTTTTGTTTAGGTGCATATGATAAGGGTACTTTAACTTGGCTAATAACTTCATTTGAGCTATTAGTCCTAAGCACATAAATGTTGTTAAACATTGTACCAAAAGCTGCAACCGCTTTTCTTATTTTCTTATGATAGAAGTAATTTCCAAACATATCTATGTCTCGTTAGGGTCACCAAATGGATTAGTCTCAGAAAAGTCTAAGAACCCATCGGCTGTTGTTTCAAAGTCATCATTTTGCTCATTTTCAGCAATTTTGTTATCTTCATTCACGCTTAATACTAACGAATTAGAATATCTGGGCAATATGGAGTTACCCAAGTTTCTAGCAGACAACACTTTACTTCCAGTTATAAACTCGTGATAGTTACCATCATCGGCGCCAATATGAATGAGTTTCATTATGTTATCTGAATCAGAAAACGCTGCAACCTCACCTTGCATCACAACACCTGAGGAGAATGTTTGCGTAATAATTTCTCCAACTGTGTACCCGTAAGAAGCGGAATCTAATGTGAGTAAATAGGTGTATGCATAATCTTTTTCAATATCATCAATTGCCTCAATACCTGTGTCAAGGTCTTCATCATTATATTCAAACAATTCACAACGCAACTTATATGTTGGCAAATTGCTTAATTGATAAAAGGGCTGCTCATGCTCTACATGCATGATTTGAAATAAAGAATTTGATAATGGCAAATATATTAAGTCGCCTTCAACAGGTCTAATTGAAGTTATTTCGTTATCATATCTGGAAACGGTCTGTGACCATCTTTTTCTAGCTAATACGAATGTAGCTTGATCGCGTATCTCTACGCCAAACTTAGTAAAAAGATCACCATCTCCATCAAAACCCTCTACGTTTTCAATATACATTTCTACTTTATAAGCAGAGTTAAAACGTGAAGGAACATCATCACCAAATATTCTATCTTCATTTACAATATCTCTTGGGATGTAATATACGTCTTGACCGTACATTTTTAAAGATTCAATGATGATATCTTCATATAGGCTTTGCTCTGAGCGTACTTTATCTGAAAAATAATGATTTGTAGCCATTACATTATCCTACAAAGAAATCGATTGGCAGCTCGTGATCTGTACGAATCTTTTCTCTTAATCTTTCAATGTCTTGTGTAGCGTCATCAAAGATTTGTCTGCCATTTAACATAACACCACCAGGCAATTGCATACCCTCAAATTTAATAAGGTTAGCACCCCATTGTTGTTTGATAAGTGCTGTCGTATATTCTTTTAACCACATATCATTCCAGATTTTTGTGTGTGTTGAAGGATCTACTATACTGTACGCCTCAACTACAATATAGTCATTTACCAGAAGATCACCATCATTAAAATCACCATGAATATAAAGTCTATTTTGATTTCTTACAAAGTCAACCTGAGGTGTCCCTGTCAACTTCATATCTAGTAAAGCAAGATACTGCTGCATCTGTTCGTAATAAGCAAGATCTCCGATATATGAATGAAGATCTGCAATATCATTTAGATGCATTTGATACTTAATGTCAAAGAAATTTTTATTAATAGATCCACTCGTTAGAGCAAACATTTTAGTTACACTGATTACATCGGATGAAATAGGAACGTATTTATTCGTAATGTCATCCGATGTAATTTGATGCTTTAGGAATGTTCTAAATGTGGCTTCGGAATGAAACTCCTGATAGTATTGTAATGCCTCGTCAACTCGGTCCTCTAACTGATCTACATCTACATTGATTTCAATTACAGGTTCACCAAGTCTACGTTTACAATAATCTATTAACGTATCTCTTGAGGTTGGATTGGCCATTTCATTTTCCTTACAAACATGTTATCTCTATTTATAAGGAAAAAATCGCTAAGATTCATCTAGTTTTGCTTTTGCCCATTT
>Ga0070746_10002336_pt1 | contig 11304 bp, 12 predicted proteins | sample VirMetDEL_Mar_21_FD_77016 | JGI IMG/M metagenome (GOLD analysis project Ga0070746, IMG submission 77016) | Aqueous microbial communities from the Delaware River and Bay under freshwater to marine salinity gradient to study organic matter... | ecosystem: Environmental > Aquatic > Marine >... | reverse complement strand
GTGACTGCCACCGCTAACCGCACTGGTGTTGATCTCGTGGATTACGAGGGCGACATTATGGCCGTTCTCGATGCTGAAGCCGGTGGCTCTGGCATCACCTACGCGGTGAAGATCCAAGACTCTGCCGACAACAGCACCTTTGCTGATGTTTCTGGTCTGGCCTTCACGACCACGACTGCCAACACCGCACTGACCGAAACCCTTCGTATCAACAGCGATGAGGTCAAGCGTTACATCCGCGCCGTTGTCACCGTTGCTGGTGGTACTGGTGCTGGTGCTCTGAGCGTTGTTGCTCTCGGTTCTAAGAAGTACGGCTGATCATGGCACTAGCAGACTTTCTGACTGACGACCTGGCGGTTTTTTTCGACGATCCTTTCGGAGTGTCGGCAACGTCGGGTGCGACGACCGCGAAAGTCTTGCTCGATCAGCCCAGTCAGGTCTTGGCTGGTGACATGGTCCTAACCACGGATTTTCAAGTCACCGCCAAGGCTTCTGACTTTGGGACATTGCTGGCAGGAGCCAGCATCACTGTTGATTCAGTGGCTTACACCGTCAGAGAGACCCGTCTGATTGGCGATGGCCTGCTCTGTGAAATCTCGCTGCAGAAGACATGACGACGCTGCGCGAAAACATTCTTGATGACATCGTCAGCAGCTTGACGGGCACAACCAACGTCGGAACGCGCATCTACAGAAGCCGTGTGGTGCCGTTGCAGCGTGGTGAAAGCCCTGCTTTGGTTGTTGAAGCAATCAGCGACACCCCTGAACAAAACACCAGCCTGCCAACGCTGGACTGGTCGCTCACAGTGCGTGTGTCTGTGATCGTGCGTGGTGATAAGCCTGATGAAGTTGCAGATCCGATTGTTGAGAGTCTGCACAGCAAAATCATGGCTGATCTGACGCTTGGCGGTTACGCAATCGACGTGCAGCCAGGAACGACAACATTTGAGATGGTTGACGCTGATCAACCAGCTGGTGTCATTGGTGTGGAGTATTTAGTGCGCTATCGCACCCGTCTCGCTGACCTGACTCAAGGCCCATGACTATTATGGGTTCTGATAGTCAACTTGCTGTTCTCAACTGAGGTTTTGACCGATGGCACTTAGAACGAGTCAACGCCTTTTGTTGGCGAAGATTGAAAGCAGCTATGGCACTGATCCCACGCCGTCGGGATCAGCTAACGCGATCTTGGTCCGCAGCCTTGAGATCAGCCCTTTCCAGTCTGACGTTGTTGAACGTGAGCTGATTCGTGGCTACATGGGCAATTACGAGACTTTGCACGCCAACCAAAGAGTTGAGGTGACTTTTGAGGTTGAGATGGTTGCCTCTGGCACTGCAGGCACAGCGCCTGCTTTTGGCCCGTTGCTCAAGGCTTGCGGCAACAGTGAGACCGTTGCCAGCGGCACCTCTGTCACCTATGCCCCGGTGAGCAGCTCATTCAGCTCAGTCACCTTGTATTACTACACCGATGGCGTGCGCCATAAAGTGACGGGGGCTCGTGGCTCGTTCTCGATCAGTGCTGAGATTGGCGCAATCCCGACCATCAGCTTCACGATGATCGGCATCTATAACGCACCGGACGACAGCGCCAACCCAACGCCGACTTATGCAAACCAGGCCAAGCCTGTGCTGTTTAAGAACGGCAACACCACTAGCCAGCAGCTGTTCGCTTATGCCGGGGCTGTGCAGTCGTTCAGCTTCGATCAAAACAACCAAACGGTTTACCGCGAGCTGGTCGGCGGCACTAAAGAGGTGTTGATTACTGATCGTCGTCCTGGCGGCAGCATCGTGCTTGAGGCTGTGGCAATGGGGACTAAAAACTATTTCACTGCCATCACTGGCACGGCCACTGGAAACAACACGTTCCAACACGGTCAAACCGCTGGCAATAAGTTCACGTTCAGCGCACCCCAAACTGATTTGTCTTCTGTGAGCTACTCAGATTCTGATGGGATTCAGATGCTGAACTTTGACTACACAGCCACGCCAACAACAGCAGGCAACAACGAATACTCGATTGTTTTAACTTGATGCGCTAGTTTTAGGGCGAATTATTTCTTTTATGGGATTCGTCCTTAAAAAGTCCAACTGCTACAAGTGGCCCGTTTCTGTGGATGTCCCTGTCGATGGGGGCAAGCATGAGCGGGTCACTTTTGATGTTGAGTTCAAAGACTTGACGCAAAGCCGTCTGCTGGAGATTGCTGAGCTAAGCGGTGAAGGCAATCTTTCTGATGTTGAGATTGCCCGTGAGGTGATGTCAGGTTGGGCTGGCGTTGAGGATGAGGACGGCAAGGAACTGCCTTACAGCATCACCAAGCGTGACGAGCTGCTTGACGTGCCGATGCTGGCCAGCGCGATTGCCGGCGCTTACTTGGAAAGCAAGCAGGGAGCCAAGAGAAAAAACTAGAGGAGGCCGTTGAGTATCTGTTCAACGGCCCTGATGACAAGTCAGAGCTGATGGCTGATGCCAAGGCGTTTGGCTTGGCGTTGCCTGAGCCTAATGCGCCTGAAGATTTTGAGGTGTGGCCTGACAACTGGCCTGCTGTTGAGATGTTCCTGCGTTGCCAGACGCAATGGCGCACAACGGCCTCAGGCGTTTGTGGGCTGGACTATTCAGCTGTTGAATGGCTGTTTAGACTGTATGAAGTCGAGGATCAGCCGGCCGTGCTTGAGAACTTGCAAGTCATGGAAGCTGCGGCGGTCAAGATCCTAAATAAGGAGCAAGGCTGATGCAAAAGTCAGTCTTCCAAATGCTTCTGGATGTCAAAACCAGAGGCTCAAACAACATCAGGCGGCTCGGCAGAGATCTGCAGGGAGTGCAGGGCAAAGCCAAGAACTTGGCTTCGTCCTTTGCTGGTTTAAGCAAACCACTCATTGCGTTAGCTGGTATTGGTGGTGGTGCTGCTCTGCTGAAAAGCATATTTGGCACCGCTGCAGAGCTTGAGTCACAAACTCGCTCTCTAGAGGTTTTAACAGGCAGCGCCGAAAAGACATCTCAGATCTTGGCTGAAATCAAAGCCTTTGGTGCAGCGACTCCTTTTCAGGTCCGTGAGCTTATTGATGTCACTAAAAAGCTGAAGGCGTTCGGCATCGAAACTGACTCTCTTGTCGATACGACAAGGCGTCTTGGCGATGTTGCTGGGGCGACCGGTGCTGAGCTTGACGGCATCGCAACAGCTTTCGGTCAAATTCGCGCAAAGGGCAAATTCCAGCAAGAGGAAAACTTGCAGTTGCTTGAGCGTGGCGTTGATCTAACGACTGAGCTGAAGGAGATGTATGGCCTCTCAGGTGATGAGTTGGCCAAGGCAATGACAAAAGGTCAAATCAGTTTTGACGCAGCAAATCAGGCACTTATCCGCTTGACGAGCCAAGGCGGGACATACTTTGGCGGTGCCATTGCTCAAGCCGACACGCTTAATGGCAAGCTCTCAACGCTTCAGGATGCGTTCATCACCTTGGGTCAAAACATCGGCAAAGTTCTTGAGCCGATATTTAAGTCAATCATTGATTTCCTCACGGTTCTGACAAATCAGATAAATAACTTATTTAGAGAGGCAGAAATTGCAAACAAAGTTAGGGAAGAATTCGGCTTAGACACAGTTATGGGTCGGCAAAAGCTCAAGAGAATAAGCGTTGCAGAGCGCCGTCAGCTTTTCAAAGATATTGCAGCAAGAGAAGAGGAACTTAGGCAAACAGACTTTGGCATGGACAGGCTGCGGCCAGATGCAAAAACGCCACCACTCCTTAAACAGCTGACTGGGGGCAAAGTGACCAAGGAAGCAGTGCAAGCTTCTGACGAGATGCGTCAGATCCTTGAAAAAATTAACGTTGCAAGAGTTGCAGGCAATGAGTTCCAGCTTGCAGGACTTGAGTTTGATCGCGAGATGCTACGAATTCAAGAGGAGGGCTTGACTGGCAACAATCTTGCAATAGCTCAAAGCAGTGCCTTGGCGGACTTTGACTTAAAGCGTCAACAGCTTTTGTCTGGCACTACTGAAAAGCAGAAAGAACTCAACAAAGAGACTGACAAATACGCAATCACGCTTGATCAAATCAAAGACACGCTGGCTAATCAAATGACCAGCGCGATTGAGGGCCTGATTGACGGCACTAAGACTCTGGGCCAATCGTTGTCTGGCCTGTTGCGGACTTTTGGCAGCATGTTCCTGCGGTCAGGCATAGGCTCGTTTGTAGACGGAATTTTCAAAAGCGCCAAGGGCAACGTGTTTGCTCAGAACGGCATCGTTCCTTATGCCAAGGGTGGTTACATTGGCCGGCCTACTCTGTCGCTGATGGGTGAAGCTGGCCCAGAAGCCGTGCTTCCCTTGCGCCGTGGCCGTGGCGGTCGCCTTGGTGTTGAAACTTCAGGCAACGGCATGGGTAACGTGGTTGTCAACGTCGATGCCAAGGGAACAGCCGCGCAAGGTGATTCGCCGTCAGCAAACCAGCTTGGCAAGGCTATTGGCGCTGCTGTGCAAGCCGAGTTGATTAAGCAACAACGACCTGGGGGCCTTCTGTCACGCTAATGGCTACTTTTCCAGACATCAGCCCTGACTATGGGGCACAAAAAACAAGCCAGCCAAATGTGCGAACTGTGCGTTTTGGTGATGGCTATGAGCAGCGTTTAACTTTTGGATTAAACCAAAATCCCAAGGTTTGGAACTTGAGTTTTGTCAATTTGACAGAGACTGACTCAGACACCATCGAAACCTTTTTGGATGCACGCGCTAGTGACAACGCATCCTTTGACTGGCAGCCGCCTAACGAAAGCACGACCTACAAGTGGGTCTGTGAGGAATGGTCTAAGTCGATCCCGTTTGCTAACCGGGCTACGATACAGGCAACATTCCGCGAAGTGTTTGAACCGTAATGGCTATCACCACTAGAGCGACAAAGGGTAGCCCGCTCACCCACACTGAGGTTGACACCAACTTCACGGATCTTCGCGACAACAAAGCTGGCTATGTGACCGGTGACGGTGGTGCGGTTACGCAGTCAACGTCTAAAAGCACAGGCGTCACGCTGAGCAAAAAGTGCGGTCAGATTACGTTGCACAATGCTGCTTTGGCAGCTGACACAACCGTGTCTTTCACGTTGACGAACACAACGGTTGCAGCAACTGATCTGCTTGTGCTTAACCACGTCAGCGGTGGTACGGCTGGGTCTTACCTGTTGAACGCTCAGGCTGCTGCAGGCTCAGCCAGCATCAATGTCCGCAACATCACCAGTGGCTCGTTATCTGAAGCCATCGTCATCGGTTTTGCCGTAGTTAAAGCTGTTATTGCTTGAGCATGGCCTACGTCGTCACCGGCTACTGGAACGCTGGTTATGACGACCAGCAGTCCAGCGCCGACATCACCAGTCAACTGCAAGGCATTGCGCCAACGGAGGTTATTGAGCTGTTTCAGCTTGAGCTGAATGCTGATCAGCATGGAGTCAATCAGACGTATTACTTCGACGGCGGTCGCCAGAACGACGGTGCGGGCGTGACATTTGGTGGGCAGCTCTACACTTCCATCCCGATGGAGGCTGACGGCTTCGCCTACAACGGCCAGGGCAGCTTGCCGCGTCCAACGCTTCGGATTAGCAACCTGTTCAGCACGATTACGGCGTTGATCGCAACGCTGCCGAACGGTTTAGAGGGTGCAAAGGTCACGCGCATCCGCACTTTGGCGCGGTACATCGACGATGTGAACTTCAGGAGTGAAACGCTCTTGCTGGTCACTGAAGGAGGTGACCGGCTTACGACTGAGTCAGGCGATTTCTTTGAAGCATTTTCGTCCTCAGGCAACCCGCATGGAACGCCGGACAGCACAGCAATTTTTCCAAGGGAGATCTATTACGTTGATCGCAAATCGGCTGAAAACCGCAACCTGATTGAGTTTGAGTTGGCCTCAGCTTTTGATCTTGCTGGTGTTAGGGCACCTAAGCGTCAGTGCATCAGCCGCTGCCAATGGGTCTACAAGTCAACCGAGTGTGGTTATGACCCGACTGTTGGCCCAGGCAAAACAGTTGATGGGGTCAATTACAGATTTTTCACGGCTAACGACGCCTTTGAAGACGAGATTGGGAATGCAATCACCGAGGCTGATGACGTGTGCGGCAAACGTCAGAGCAGCTGTGAGTGCAGATTTGGTGAAAACAAAGAGCTACCGTTTGGTGGTTACCCCGGCATTGGAACGTTCTTCGCATGACCTGGCGCGACACAGCACTACAAGACGCTAAAGATCGCGATCCATGGGAAGCGGTTGGTTTGGTTGTTGTGGTCAAAGGGCGTAGGAAGTATTGGGCGTGCCGGAATATGGCGCACAACATGCAGGACATGTTTGTGCTTAACCCTGAGGACTATGCAGCTGCAGACGATGCAGGCGAGATTGTCGGCATTGTGCATAGCCATCCAAAGACTGCACCAATCCCCAGCGAGGCTGACAAGGTGTCAGCTGAAAAGCACGGCCTGCCTTGGTACATCGTCAACCCAAAGACTGAGACCTGGGGCGAGTACACACCCTGCGGTTACAAGGCCCCGTTGATTGGCCGCAAATGGACCTGGGCGGTGAATGACTGCTGGACGCTGGCGCGTGATTGGTACGCAGAGCAAGGCATCAACCTGCGTGACTGGGACAGGCCGTCAACACCAGAACAGTTTCTGGCAGCTCCAATGTTTGATGGAGCGTGGGCTGCTACTGGCTTTCGGGAGCTTGCAGAAGATGAGTCGTTGGAACGTGGAGATCTGTTGTTGATGCAGATCAACGGCAACGGCCTGAATCACTGTGCGGTCTACATCGGTGATGGCATGGTGCTGCATCACCTTTCTGAGAGGCTGTCCTCTAGAGATCTCTATGGGGGCTGGCTACAATCCTGTACAGGGAGGCGGCTGCGTTATGTTGCGTAAGGTCAGGCTTTACGGGCAGCTTGCTGAGTTTGTTGGCCGCAAGGTGATTGAGGCTGATTTGTCATCTGCTGCCGAAGCAGTGCGGATGCTGATCGCTAATTTTCCTGAGCTTGACCGTCACATGGCGGATCAAAATTACAGGGTGCTGGTCGGTGATGGCGCGTTGACGCTGGATGATTTGCACAATCCTGTTGGGCAGGAAGAGATCAAGATTGTGCCGGTAATTGTTGGTGCGGGTGGCGACGTAGGGAGAATTTTGGTTGGTGCTGCATTGATTGGAGCCTCGTTCATTCCTGGTTTACAAACAGCATTTCTTTTTGGCACGCAATTAAGCACTATTGCTGGCACTCTTGGAGGTGCGTTGGTTTTAGGAGGGCTTGCAAACATTATTTCTCCGGTGCCCGGTCTTCCCCAGGGTCCAGACACCGTTCAAGATCCACGCAAGTCATTCTCTTTTTCGGGCATTCAAAACACCTCGCGTGGTGGAACGCCAGTGCCGATCGTCTACGGCAAAACCTTGACCGGCAGTGTTGTCATTTCTGCTGGCATTGACACTGAGCAGGTGCAGGCATGACCACGATTATTGGTTCAGGTGGTGGCGGCAAAGGCGGTGGCGGCAGTAGCCGCTCACCTAAAACAACGCCTGATAGTCTTGACTCTCGTCAGTATGCAACGGTCTTAGACTTGATCTCTGAAGGCGAGATCGAGGGTCTTGTTGACGGTAACAAGTCAATTTTTCTGAACGGTACTGCGCTCCAGAACGCACAAGACGAGTTTAATTTTGAAGACGTTACTGTTTACACCCGCAACGGGACACAGGCGCAAACTTATATCCCGATTACGTCTGGGACGGAAAACGAGCGCAGCGTAAATCGTCCTGTTACGCAATTTGTTTCTGTCACTGAAACGATTACTGACGACGATGTTGATGCAGTTCGTGTAACCGTATCAATCCCCTCGTTGCAAAAAATTAACAGCGCAAACGGTGACACGCTAGGTGCAAGCGTTCGCCTAAAGATCTTTGCTCAGTATGCAGGTGGTGGTTTTGGTGATGCGTTGATTGACGACACTATTTCAGGCCGTACTGCTGATCTGTATCAGAAGGATTATCTGATCACGTTGAATCGCCCCAATGCAACCGACAACGTAGACATCAAGGTTGAGCGAGTTACCGAGGACAGCAATGATGCTCTGCTGACCAATGCGTTCAGCTGGTCAAGCATGACGGAGATTAAGTATGCGAAGCTGCGTTACCCAAACAGCGCATTGATTGCATTGCGTGTTGATGCTGAGCAGTTCAGCAGCATCCCGACGCGTAAGTATTTAGTAAAAGGCGTCAAGGTTGCGATTCCTGCTGGCGTCACCGTTGACTCTGATACTGGCCGGATCATCTACCCAGAAAACTTTGTCTGGAACGGTACGTTTGCCGCTGCAACTTGGACATCTTGCCCTGCTTGGATTCTCTACAACCTTTTGACCAACACCCGCTATGGGTTCGGCAATCACGTTGATACCGCACAGATCGACAAGTATGCGTTTTTTGCAGCGTCTAAATATGCAAACGCCTTAGTTGATAATGGCTTTGGCGGTCAAGAGGCACGCTTCAGCTGCAACACCACGATTCAAACAGCAGAAGAATCCTTCAAGCTGGTCAACGATCTGCTGTCGGTTATGCGCTGCCAAGGGTTCTGGGCAGCAGGCAGCCTGACGATTGAACAAGACGCACCAAAGGATGCGGCTTATCTGTTCACCAACGCCAACGTCACGGAGGAGGGATTCAACTACAGCGGCAGCAGCCTGAAAACTCGCCCGACTGTTGTAGTCGTCAGCTACTTAGACATTGATCTGCAAGATACGGCCTACGAGGTCGTTGAGGATCACGACGGTATTGCCAAGTATGGCGTGGTGCGTAAGGAGTTCAGCGCCTTTGCCTGCACCAGCCGTGGTCAAGCTGCACGCATCGGCAAGTGGATTCTGTATTCCGAGAAGTTTGAAAAAGAGGTCGTTAGCTTCACCAGCAGCCTTGATGCAGGGCAGACCGTACGCCCAGGGCAGATCATTCAGATTGCAGATCCTGTGATTTCTGGTGCGCGTAAAGGTGGACGAATCAAATCTGCCACCAGCAACACGATCACTGTTGACGACACAGCAAACACAGACCTGACTTTTGGTGCGGGATCGTTCTTATATGTGATCTTGCCGGATGGAACGGTTGATGGTGAAGTTGCAGACGAAAAGCTGCGCGTCACTGATATCACCAATGGCGTCATCACGGTTGACCGTAACTTCGCGGCCACACCAAACGCCAACAGCATCTGGGTGTTGGAAAGCCTTGGCTTAGGCGACAACAACATTCAGCCAACCACTTGGCGTGTGCTGTCGATTGAAGAGCAGGACAACATGCTCTACACCATCAGTGCTGTTGCCTATAACGCCAGCAAGTATGCGTTTGTTGAAGACGGCGAGGCGCTACAGACACGCGACACCACAAACCTTGATGTTATTCCTGAGCCGCCAGAAGATCTTGAGGTTTTGGCGACGGTGCCAGTCGGTGGAACGGTGCCAACTAAGGAGGTTCAGTTTGTCCTGAATGGTCAGGTTGCCATCAAGATCACATGGCACTGGCGCGTTCCAGCTGGTCAAACCACCAAGCGGTTCCGCGTTCGTTATCGCCACGAGGATGACAACTTCACTGAGGTCATCGTCCAGGGCACAACATTTGACATCCTTGATGCCAAGGTCGGCAACTATCAGGTTCAGGTGAGCTGCATCAGCAGCAGCAACATCCTGTTCAGCAAACCGGCACTGGCTAACTACACAGTCCAAGGTCTTGGCGCTGCACCGAACAACATCCGTGATCTGAGCCTGACGCCAACAACTGACACGTTGGCAATCCTGTCTTGGAAAAAGGTTGATGAACTTGATGTGCAGCTGGGTGGCCGCATCGTCATCAGGCACGATCCACGGGCATTGGCTTCTGCTGAATGGAACGCCAGCAATCGCATTGTGGACAGTGTGTCTGGTATCTCAACGCAGAAGCAGGTGCCGTTGCTTGCTGGAACGTATTTCGTCAAAGCAGAGGATTTCTTGGGTGTTCGCTCTGAAACTGAAACGGCGTTTGAGGTTTCGCTGCCACAGCCTGATGCTCGTTACACCGCCAAGACTTATGCAGAGCACAACCTAGGCACCCCGTTTAACGGCACAAAGACGAACTGCAGTGTTGTCTCAGGCAATCTTGACCTGGTGCCAGACCCATACGTTGCTCTGGGTTATGCCGACAACTTGTATTTCATCGGTGACGGAGGGGCTGAATACCAGTTCCAAGACACCTTTGATTTTGGCGACACGTTTGATTTCATCATCCGCCGCAGCATCGTCAGCAGTCCAACCGAGACAACAGGCGCTCTGTTTGATTCGCGGTCTGGGTTGTTTGATGACGCAACCGGATTGTTCGACGGCACAGTGTCAGACGTGATTAATGTTGTGACTTACGTCAGGACTGCAACAGCTGCATCACCTTCTGAATCTGACTACACGCCTTGGGCTGAGTTTGTTGCTGCTGTGGTGCAGGGCCGTCACGTTCAAATCAAGGCAGAGCTTGAGACCACTGACCAGCTGACCAACGTTTCGGTGGACCAACTAGGTGCAACGCTTGAGCTGGCACGCAGAACTGAGTCAAGCACTGAAACGACTAATGCTGCGGCAACCAGCTACACGTTTGACAATGCGTTTCATCAGGATCCTACAGTCAATATCACGCCATTCGACCTAGATCAAAATCAACACTTCACGTTGTCTAACGTTTCAAAAACTGGATTCACCATTGAGTTTATTCACGGCGGTGGCGGTGGCAGCGTGGCAAAACAGTTCAGCTACACTGCAACTGGATTCGGTCGCGCCCTGTAATGGCTCCTCAGTCAGACCAAACGATTCAGAACGCCACGTTTCCGAACGTCAGGTCTGACATTAACGACAACCTAGAAGCGTTATTTACACAAAGCTCTGGATCGTCAGAGCCGACCACAAAGGTTGCATTCCAGCCGTGGGTTGACACCAGCACATCACCACCAACGTGGAAGATTCGTAATGCAGCGAACAGTGCATGGATCACTGTTGGTGTTTTAGACCCATCTAATTTTCAGGTTGGTGGCGTCACACCGATTGCAAACGGTGGAACAGGCCAAACCACTGTTGCTGCTGCGATTTCAGCACTGCTGCCAAGTCAAACGGGTAACGCAGACAAGGCGCTGACAACAAACGGCACCTCGTTGCTGTGGAGCGTGATTACGTCGTCTTCGTTCACGAAATATACGTTTGCTGCTGGTACGGGCACTGGTTCAACCCGCACGCACACCTGGACTAAACCCAGCAGTGGATCAACTGCGATTGTGTTGATCTGGGGCGGTGGTGGCG
>Ga0070746_10002329_pt1 | contig 11310 bp, 12 predicted proteins | sample VirMetDEL_Mar_21_FD_77016 | JGI IMG/M metagenome (GOLD analysis project Ga0070746, IMG submission 77016) | Aqueous microbial communities from the Delaware River and Bay under freshwater to marine salinity gradient to study organic matter... | ecosystem: Environmental > Aquatic > Marine >... | reverse complement strand
CTCGTTGAATCGTCACCCGCGAAATGGGTTAAGCAGGGATCGGTTTACGATGTGCAACCGCCAGCGAACTCTGATTCGGCGCGATGGGCGAACGGCATCCGTTACAAATGGACCGCCGCCCACCCGGATGTCCTGAACGTCGGCGCGGCCCAAAACATGGACGTGATCTATATTGTCGGCGCGGACGGGAGCTGGCATTACGTCGACCAAGCCACCGGCCAGTGGACCAAGTTCGGCCGGTTTGGATGGGATGGTGCCTGGTGGCACTGGGGGACAGAGCTTCCTGAGAATGAATTCGGCGACCTGTTTTTCAATCTCGACAGTGGCGAGTATTTCCAGCGCGCTTTGACCAATGAGTGGACAACCAACCACAAATTGACGGGAATCTCCTATCTCGGCTGCCACCTGACGTTTAATTCCTCCGCGTTCCAGCGAGGTCTCCCCAACATCTCTGCAGTGGTTCGCGGTTGCTCTGAGATCTACGACCCGCGGGACGGATCCACCGGCTACTCAGACAACGTGGCTCTGTGTTTGGCTCACTACATGGCAGACCCGAACTTCGGTGTGAATGTTCCCATCGCGAAGTGGGGCAACCTAAGCGAAGCAGCGAACATCTGCGACGAGACTGTCACCCGGAAAGACGGAACCACCGAGAAACGTTATGTCATGGCCGGCGAGGTGAGAACCGACCGGCGACACGTGGAGAACATTTCGAGCTTCCTCGAGGCCATGGGGGCGCGGCTCACCTACACGAACGGCAAATATTACTTGTATCCTGCAAAATACGTGGCGCCCACGTTTGAGTTGACGGCCGATATGCTGGCAGGTCCGGTGAAGCGGCGATCGACCGACTCGCAGAAAGATCGGGTCAATCAAGTCAAAGGAATCTACCTCTCGGAAGTCAACGACTGGCAAGCAACGGACTATCCGATCCAAGAAAACGCTGCGGCAATTACCCAGGATGGTCAAAAGCTCCCGCTCGACCTCGATCTCGAATTCGTGGGATCACCGACGCAGGCGCAGCGCCTGGCGCGGATCCGGTTGAACGAAGCGCGAATGTCTGAGCAGGTAGAGCTGACTTGCAATCTCAAGGCATTCCCAGTGACGGCTGGGCGGCCGTGCACCTTCACTTTCGATCGCTACGGCTACGTGTCGAAAGAATTCCTTTGTGTCGAGTCTAGCCTTGTCGCGACCCAAGGCGGAGAGCTGCAGGTGCGTCTTGTGCTGCGCGAGTATGCCAGCAGCATCTACGACTGGACGGCTGTCACAGACGAAGAGGAGTCAGAGGTTGGCGCCTCGAGACCAGAGGGCGAGGTGCTGGCGGAGAACCCGATGCCTACCATCAAGGATTCGGAGATCGAGATCCCGACGGTTGGCGCGACCGGCGAGAATCCGAATGTCCGATTTGATGTTGAGCTGATCGCTGTCCAGCCTGAGTCGAGCCCCTCTCCCTCGCCGGTCGCTAAGGCCGACGGGCACCGCAGGAAGCTTAACAGGATAGCGACCAACGGGCTGCAGTCGATCGACCTGGGGAGCGACCCGGACAACGTCCAATTCAGGACCATGGACGATGTGCCGATTCCCGTCGATCGCACGGAGTTTGGATCCAAATTTCACACTGGCTCCGGAGCGCCAGCCAACGAGCTCGGGAAGAAGCACGATCTCTATGTCAACACGGACAACGGCGACTACTACAAAAAAACCGCAGTATCGGCGTGGTCGGTCCAGGGCAATCTCACCGGGCCACAGGGAGCTCAGGGACCTCAAGGCATCCAGGGCGATACTGGACCTCAGGGTGCAACCGGACCACAAGGACCCCAGGGACTAACTGGAGCGACGGGCGCGACAGGGCCGCAGGGTGACACGGGAGCCACGGGAGCTCAGGGACCTCAAGGTATCCAAGGGGATACAGGCCCCCAGGGGGCTACCGGACCACAAGGCCCTCAAGGATTAACTGGAGCAACAGGGCCGCAGGGACCTCAAGGAATTCAAGGCGACACGGGGCCGCAGGGAGCAACCGGCCCCCAGGGGTTGACCGGCCCACAAGGCCCTCAAGGTGACGAAGGGCCGGAAGGCCCCGAAGGACCGACGGGCTCCTCAGGATCGACCGGGCCACAAGGGCCTACGGGACCAACTGGCCCGCAGGGTCCGCAGGGTGACACCGGCGCGACAGGCGCGACAGGTGCGACCGGTCCTCAAGGACCGACTGGAGCAACCGGCGCTACTGGGCCACAAGGCCCAGCAGGCCCAGCGGCAGATCTCTGGATAACCAGCACGCCCTACGCAGTCGACGATGCGGTTTACAATGAGATCGGAGCCGACGCCGGAAACGTGACGGCAATGTTTGTTTGCCATACCGCTCACACGTCAGGCACAACCGACGATGAACCCGGGGTGGGTGCCTCCTGGAAATCATACTGGACTTGCGTCGCTGACGCTCCTATCGAGCTCGACTATTCCTCCTCTGGCTCGCTGCAATATATGACCATCACAACGGTCAACGGGGCAGAGATTAAGACCAGCTGGCCAGCGTAGGGATTGACAAAGGGCTGGACGTGTGGTTCGTTGTCCATGGTTGTTCTGTTCTGCGGCTCTCATTCGAGGGCTGTTCTTCCCTTTTCGATCGGGGCGTCTGCTTTATGTATGCGCCATCTACTGATCATTCTGCTCATGCTCGGAGTCGCCGTAAACCTTGACGGCTCGGCTTATCTGTCGGCGCCGCATCTCACGGGCTCGGAAACTGTGACGAGCTACCAAGGGTCCGCGGTCCCTACGATTGCCGCTGGCAAGATCACCTTTACCGCCGGCGATCTCTGGGATCTCGTGTTGTCAGACGGCACCCGCTACCCGTTCTGTGAGCGCGCCGGAATCAAGATCCACGACGTCTCCGGAAACGGAAACCACTCCTGGCTTGAGTCGCCGCCTTCCTACGTCTGGGGAACTCCTGATTCGGATTTTCTTTGGGAGCTCGATTATGGCGTAAACCCTGCGTTGTATTGTGCGGGCTTGGGATCTCTTGAGGTTTCGAGTCCGTCAACATCTCTCTCAAGCTTTACGATCGCCGCTCGGGTATCCACCGCCAAGCCGGCGAAGGCGATCGTTTCTGAGTTTCACGAGTCGCTGAATTCCTTTCATTCCGCCGAGCACAACTTGTCAGCGATCAATCTCCGGACGTCGTGGCAATGGGTAGCTCAAACCTTCGCAAGCAACACGGGGACGATTTACGTCAATGACACGGCAGGCGCGTGCGTGGCAACAACCACGGTCTCTCCGACCTTCTCAGGCAAATGGTTTTCCGGGATGGGTTCGGCAGCGAACCCTTTCTTGATGTCGCGGGTTCTTGCGTTCGATCGGGTGCTTTCTGCTGGCGAGCTCACGGCTCTGTTCTCGGCAAACACTGTTCCGTCGAGCGGCAAGATATTGGACTACGTCGCAACCCATAGCCAGTCCGACCCGATCAAAGATCGATCGAGTGCTGACAACTCAGGCGCGGGGATGGTTGACATTCCCATCGTCAACGTTCCCGCGCTCGCGGCCAAGAATAGCGTCGACGCGATGGGCGACACCGTTCTCAACCCCTCAGTCGATCGGGTTGCTATCGCTCACGAAGGAGACTTCCCGCCCTACGAGGAGCCGTTGACCGTGCGCGGAAACGCCGGCGAGAAACGATTCATTTTGGTGAGGTCCCGAAACTTCGAACACCGAAAACAACCATCCCCCGAAGTGGTGAGAATGGTTCAGATCCAGTTTTGATATGACGCAGAAGGTATTCGAAGGCGAGACGACTGCAACCTCTGTTGACCTTACCTCGGTCGACAATCACCAGTTTGTTGTTTGTGTAGGAGGTTCAGGTATTCCCGGGACCTCGGTGCAGGTCCACATCAAGCCACCTCGAGGCATTCAGTTCTACCTCACGGAGATTTTCACCTCTGAAGACGTGAAAACAATCACTGTGCCGAAGGGAAGCACGATTCGCTTCACCACTGTCGGGACCTCCACCGGCGTCAATGTCGAGATCCATCCTTTAGTGTGAGCATGATTCCGAAAATGAATCTGGCGATCGTTGGGGGCGACTCCATGATCTCAGACATTTTTCGGGTTGGGGATGACGCTTACAGCGTAAACGTGCAAGTGGTTGTCGACGATCAGGGGCGCGGAATCGTCGACGATCAGGGCCGGCTCCTGGTTACGCATCGCCGACCTAAAGCGATCATTGACCACCTTGGGAGAGCGCTCGTGGACAATACCGGAAAATACCTAGTTGCGATTTAAATATGTCTTCAATTCTCGCCGACACAGTCAATTTGAGCACAGGGCCAACGTCAGTCACGACGCCTAACGCGATCACAGACACGATCACGCTGGTGGGGCCCAACGGCGAACTCTACAAGATCACCTATCAGAACCTTGCCATTGCGATTGGCGCTCGCGCGGCCGCTGATCTTGCCAATGTCCAGCTTGCCTACACGGAGCTCGGGAAGATTCCATCGGCGCTCTTGTCTTCGTTCCCGGAGAACCACAAGGGGCCATGGCTAGCTGACAACAGCTCGCCGCAACTCTCGGACGGGTCCGGCACTGACAAAGACTACTACAACGTCACCGACCCGAATGGCGGGACGATCGACGAGGGTTTAGGAAATCTGGCGATTGATGGCCAGTCGATCGCTGTCGGTGACAAGATTGTCTACAGCTCTGTCACAGGACAGTGGTATACCATCAGTCAAGTCGCTAACAAGTTTGATGGCTCAGCAACGGAGGATCAGTGCGCGGAGGCCGGCGATTACCATCGCAAGGGCGCGGTCGATCATCGGCAACTGACCAAGGCGCCCGTCAATGGGGTTTACCTCGACGGGGTTGACGATTATATCAACCTCGGCGATCAGGCACTGCTAGAGTTTGGCGACTCCTCGGACGATGTTGCGTTTTCGGAAACCTTCATTTTCGAAATCGATGATCTCACTACGGCCTTCCCGTTGAGTTCCAAAATTACCGGGAGTGCCCCGAACAATGAGAGGTCTGTGCAGGTGCTTACCAACGGCAAGATTGAGGCCAAGCTCTACGACTCCTCGACAGCGGCTTACATCGGGCAGACAGGCGGATCCGTCCTCACGACTAAACGAGCTTATTTTGCAGCGGTTACCTACTCGGGGAACGGGGCGTCTGCAGGGATCAAGATCTATGTGGGTCAGGTCGCTGAGTCGTTAACGCTTACAGAGGCAGGCTCTTATACAGCCATGCACGCTGGCAGCGCGTCTGCCTATCTTGGCCGAGTGTCCTCGACATACGGCAAGGGCAAGATCTATTCGTATGCGGCGTGGAATCGAGAGCTGTCCGCTGCTGATATTGCGTTGCTTGCGGCTAATGGCAACCAACCTCAACCTGCTGATAGGTGGGCAGGGACTACTATTTATGAGGCGGATTTCAGTTCTGATTCGGACGATGGTTGGACCGCAAACAACGGTGCTGTTGACGCAACGACAACGGTAGGGGGAGAGTCCGATAACATACAGTTTACGGTTGATGGTTCAGCTAGTGGGCACTACTTGCAAAAGTCAGTGACTCTAAACGCAGGAATTCGTTATCGATTCAACTTTGACTACTTCATCCCGTCTGGCCAGTCAAATATTGACGGTATAAGGATTAATGCAAATGGGGGCTCCCTTGAGGTAGTCCTAGAGATCGAATCAGCTACAACAGGCAGTTGGCAATCTGCCACAATTGAGTTTATCCCCTCGGATAATAAAACGAGCATCCGTGTTTACGGTCAAGATGGGGCGACAACATCATTCACCGATGCTGGAACAGATGACACCTTTGCGATTCGGCCAACTGCTGGAAAGGCATTTATTGAGACATCAGGGGCTATCGCATCATACCAGGGACGAAACGTCCTTCCGACGGGCAACATTAACGACGAAGGCTCAAACGGCATTCACGCCACAGGGGAAGGGGTGACGCCGCTTTTCCGCCCGACAGCGGGGCAATTCGTAGAGGAATTCGAAATGGCGCACGGGTCCATCTCTTCGAGCGCTGCTACGACCACCCTTTTTGCGCTGCCAAAAGGGTGCCGGATCGTTGGGATTGAAACGCTCGTTGACTCGGCTTTTGACGCATCCACTACGCTCAATATCGGAATCACAGGGACGGCAGCCAAATACGTAAACGCCCTTAATGTGGCCGCCGCAGGGCGGAACTACAATAGCAGCACCCATGCTTCGGAATCTGACGCTGCAGTAACGGCAGTCTACGTTCAGAAAAATCAAGCCACCACCCAAGGTAACGCCAAGTTCCGAGTCATCTACGAAATCACCAACCCGAGCGCTTAATCCATGAAAGTTAAAATCACGAACATCAACGCAGCAACAAAGCGCGTTGAATACGACATCTACAAGGATGATGGAACGACCCTTATTCAGTCCGGCGAGTCGGTTGATTACAGCGCTTCGATTCCCGACCCGTCATCGGCTGCTTTCATTGATTTCGCGGGCGTGGTTGTGGCCGACGCGACAGCGAAAAAGGCGGCGCTCTCCGCCACCCTAAATCAGCGCAAGACCGAATGGGAGAATTTAGCCCACAGTGCCACGTCCCAAGCGTCGGAGTGCGATTCGCAAATCGCCGACCTTGGAACAGCAGTTACTGCATTTGCTTAATCACTCTCGACCCCGAGACAACAACAACACAACAATGAAATACCTATCAAAAACACTCGCCCTGGGGCTCGTCGCCGCAATGGCGTTTTCGTCGGTCAGCTGTAAGGCTGGTCGATCCCACACACTCAAGCAGACCGTGACTGACCCCAAGACAGGAGTCGTCACCGAACTTGAGTTTGAAAGCGGAATCACGGCGCTCAATCAGAAGATGGCGTGGGAGCTGGCAACCTTCGAAGAGAGTCTTGGCCTGAATGGTTCAATCTGGAAAAGCTCCGGGGAAGCTGGAGGTGTGGCAACCAGCCCGGAAACACGATTCTTCGAAAGCCTGGAAAACTTCGCTGCGATCTCCCGCAACCTTCAGCAGACGGGAGCGCCTCCAGAAGCAGAGGATCGCCTTGACCGAATTGAACGACTAATTGAGGAGCGACTTTTAACCTCCAGCGATTCGGCACCAGCGAGCCCACCAGCCGGGAGGCGAGCAGCCGTCACAGTGGCGAACGGTGAGACTAGGATTTTGGCGCTCACCCCGGACGAAGTAACCCAACTGGAATACCTTAGGGGTTTGCGTGATGCTCCCGCTCTATCGAGTGATGACTCAACGCCGCCGGCTGACTGACCGAAACTAGCATCTCGAAAAATGTTGTCAGCTCGCTCACTACGAAAGGCGAAACGGTGAGCGAGCTTTTCTTTTCTTAGCATTCCCACGTTCGCCTAGTGGCGGCCTGGAGCTGAATTCATCAATGAGTCTTGCAAAGCGAAATCCCAGAGATCCCAGCATCAGCATTCAAGCATGCGTTCGACCAGGCACCGATCGGAATCGCGTTTGTTTCCCGAGACGCTCAATGGCTATACGTCAACGATGAGATTTGTGAGATTTTTGGCTATACTCCTGACGAGATTAAGAGGCGGACGTGGCGCGAGCTTACCGTCGACGCGGACATTGACGCCGACCAGATGCAAGTCGACAGGTGTCTCGAACGGAACGGGCTTGATGGATACAGCATGGAAAAGCGCTATCGTCGCAAGGCCCCGGGAGAAACGTTCTGGGCATCTCTTATTGTGACGGCCCTTAGGGATGACGATGGCGAGCTTGAGATGCTTTGCTCCTACATCGTTCCGTGTGCTCGCCCAGCTGCGGTCGCGATTAGTTGGGCATGGGCGCTGAAGAACTGGAGACCTATTGGATCCGCGATTGCTTCGGCCATTGTTTTTGTCGCCTGGGCATTCGGATTCCTGTCGGACGAGAAATTTGAGACACTGAAAAAACTACTCTTTTAGCTTATGTCAACTGCAGCACACACACCCAAGAAGGTCCCGGCCGATGGCATCGGGCTGGGCGCATCCTCGGATTTTGAAGCGATCACGTCAGGCGCCGACAACGGCCGGACATTCAGCCGAAGCTTGGTCAAATACTTCATCGTGGAAAACACAACCGGGAGCCCAATCAATCTCACGGTCCTGGGGGGATCACTCGGGGAGGCCTCCGAGGCAGGGACTACGATCGCAGACAACACGATCGCCATTGCCGCCAATGATTTCCACTTACTGGAGACTCACAAGTTTCTCGCGGACCCCTCCGGAGTGGTGACGCTCGAGGCGGCTTCAGCAGGACTTCAGGTATTGGCGTTCTACGGCAACGCATAGCCCGCCCTTAGGGGTAAATCGTTTTCCTCGCTCGCTCTTGTCGAGTCGGTTGTGGCAGGCGTTGCAGACCGACATCAGGTTTGCCCACTCAAATGCCAGGTCCGGCCGCAGCTCAACGGACTGGATATGATGGACAGACTGGGCGCCCACCTTCCGGATTCCATGATCGCCGAAAGGATCCTCACACAGAGGGTCCTTTCTTCGTTTCGCCTCCGAGAGCTTTCGCCACCGATTGGTGGACCGAATGCTGCGGGCTTGGGTGACTTGCTGTTCTGACGGCCGCTTAGGCCGGTGAACCTTGCCAATGGCCTGCCTGGGGCGGTGTGTCTTTGGTTTGGTTGGCACTGCAACCAAGACTGTAGCAAAGCCGTAGCAGGCCCTCAACGACCTTTCCTTGGTGGGGGTTGGGATTTGTTGTAAGTCGTTGATAGTGAAAGAGAAAATGGTACACCGGGAGAGACTCGAACTCCCAACCCTCTGATCCGAAGTCAGATAACGGGGTCTTGCGGCGTCCAGAGGCTTCTTGAAATGTTTGTGTAAGTCTTTCAAAAACAAAGAGTTCCGAAGGTTGTGTTTTCAGGAGTCTTGCGGCGTCTGGACTTTATTGGGTTCAAAGCCGTAGCAGAACCGGGGCACTTATGCGAACGCCGGCTTGGCGATCGCTGCGGCGCCCTCACTGGGCTTCCATGCTGGATCTTTCTTGGTTGGCATCCAGTCCAACTTGATTGGCAGGATCTCACCGTAGGTCTCGACGATCAGCTTCCCGGCTGTCTTGTGTCCGATCCGGAGCGCGATCTCGGAATCCGCGACACCTTTCGATCGGAGGACGTTGACGTAGTAGGACCGCAACCCGTGGGCAGAACGCTTCGGGAGTCCGAGGTTTGTGCACGCCCGGGCGAGGGCATGCTGGAACGATGATTTCTCGACTGGCTTGTCTGTTGATCGAGGGGAGGGGAAGAACCAGGGATTGAGCGGGCTGTTGTCAGCCTTCCAGGCAGAGTGGGCGGCGAGACACTCGCGGAGCTCTGGGCCAATCTTGATGAATGGGGCCGTGCCTTTGTGAGTCTTCGATCGGTAAAGCCAAAGATGATCTCCGTCGTTGTAGCCTGGTTCCTCTGGGCTCGAGGCATCCGTCCGCAGGTGGAGCATCTCCGAGCACCGTTGACCGATCATGGATGAGAGCAGGGTGAGCCAACCGAATACCGCAGAACCGCGCCTGATCGATTCTTGGCGCTCCAGGAAATAGCGGGCGATCTCGTGCAGCTCGTCGGCGTCCTTGGGTTGATACTGCCGGCAGTGGTTGACGTCCTCGGTGATTCGCACCCGGGCAGGACGTTCAGGCAGGGGCTTCTGGGTGATCCCGGTTTCGTCCTGGTAACGGATTGCGTGACGGTAGGCTGAGCTCAGGGTGCCCCATTCGAGATCGATGGTGCGGGCCCCTCGGCCGTCCGGGTATTCTGAGAGCCGCTTGTCGGCGTACCGTTGCCAGTCCGCCGGCGTCAGCGTTCGAGGATCCTTGGCGCCCAGGTGTCGTGTAAGATTCTTAATGGCGTTTTCCTCCAGCTGGAGCGCCTTGCCCTCGCGTTTCTTGCCGTTCTTCCGCGGGCAGCCTGCCCCCTGGTAGAACCGCAGCACAGAGGCAACGTCGGGCATTTTGACGCCGATGCGCGGAGCCTCGCCGAATCCGGTCTTGGCCAGGACAAGGCGAGTCCGAATCTCATCCATCAGGCGCTTGGCTTCCTTGTAGCTACCGGTCCGGAGGGACGTCCAGTGGTCCTTGTTGTTGACCTGCCGGCGGTAGTAGTAAGTGGAGCCGCGTTTGATGAGATTGCGGGGGAGTTTCACGAGGCGGCGTCTAGGGTTTTCTCAATCCATTCTGTGAGCTTCTTCCCCTCGCTCTGTGCTTTTTTTACCCACCGCCCCTTGCGGCTTAGGTGGGTGCGAAACCGGACGACTGCATTTTTAGTGTCGTCTTTAATCGACCCTAGCGGGCGTCCAGCCTTTTTAGTCTTTACCACTTTGCCAGCCATGTTTCCTTGATGTCCTTGTTGATCGGGCCGATCTCGCGATTTGGCAAATCAATGTGTAGATCGGCTTTGAGATGGCGAGCATTGCCGATCCATAAAGTATGATCGTCATCGATCAACGGTAGTTCTCCTAAGTACAGTCCGCGCTCGTCGTAGGTGTCCACTTTTTTAGGGAGTCTCTTTTTCATGATTAAGGGAGATGCCCCCTTTCGGGGGCTGGTTGATGTTTTACTTGGCGGCCCGGATGGCAGCAAAGAGTTGGTCCATCGTGTAACCGCGAGCTAGGCAGGCGTCATTGGCTTTCTTGGCGTCAGCCCTCCCAAATTTTTGAGCGTTAAACCAAGCGCGCTCGATCTGTAAAGATTCCCCAGAAAGAATTTCTGCGGTTTTCTTGGCTTGATCGTTGCTCCATTCCTCGGCCAGTTTTGCGATTTGATCCTCAAAGGGATTGTAACCTTCTCCGCCCCCGTTGTGGATCCGGTTGTATTCGTCGCGCTTGCGGCCAAGTTCCTGGAATTTTTCTTCGTAGGTCATTTTTCTGTCTTTATTTTGACTTTCCCGGTTCCGCCGGGGCGGGTTTCGAGGCTCATCCTCTCAACGGTTTTAATGTGCCACAATTAATTGATTGTGTCCACACTTAATTCAAACTTTTTTAATCGTCTCCGTCCTCAGCATCGTGATCCCTGTAGTGAGTATCCAGCACATCTTGGGCGGCCGGTGTATGAGCTGGCACACAATTACCGGATCCGCACACGGGGCACGCGTCATGACGGCTCGTCAGCCGCCAAATTGAGTAGATCATTCCCGGGACAATCATGAGCATCCAAAGACCGATCTCAATCAGCAGAGACCCCGGCGTGACTCGCCTGGGTCTCACAACGGAATGACAAGTCAGGCACACGCTTGACCTGCTATCGATGATAATGTGAGAGGGTGTCACGACAATTGCGTAACGGCTCCGCAGTTAGAGCACCGGAGCACCGATTTTG
>Ga0070746_10002328_pt1 | contig 11312 bp, 33 predicted proteins | sample VirMetDEL_Mar_21_FD_77016 | JGI IMG/M metagenome (GOLD analysis project Ga0070746, IMG submission 77016) | Aqueous microbial communities from the Delaware River and Bay under freshwater to marine salinity gradient to study organic matter... | ecosystem: Environmental > Aquatic > Marine >... | reverse complement strand
TATGCAAAGCTTAATATGACAGGTTGGTCTTGGGGAATAGTTGAGCTTGGAATATGGGATAACCACATTCAAGAAAGTCAATTTATTTCTATGGACAGATTGGAGAAACAATATGGATAAAATAAAAGAAAAAATATCATTAGCTAAAGATGCAATAGCTAGAAAATGGAATGCATTTAAAGAATGGTATTTATCATGGATGTTTAAATGATAACACACGCAGATCAATGGGATACAGCTAGATGGTATAATTTCAAACCAAGTGAATTTGCTTGTCAAGGAACTAATGCATTAAAAATATCGCCAATAGTATTAGACTTTGTTCAAGCTTATCGTAATCATGTAGGTAAAGGTGTAAGTATTACATCTGGTTATAGATCTCCTGAACATAATGCTAAAGTTTCTAGCACAGGTTCAGATGGCCCACATACAACAGGTTTTGCAGTAGATATAGGAACAAACACTCAATCACAATATGAGTTAATTAGATTTGCATTACATTACAATCCAAGAGCTATGGGTATAGGTGTTGCTAAAACATTTACTCATATAGACTTTCTTACAATAGATCAGGGTGAGAAGTATGTAATTAGACCTAATGTTTGGAAATACTAATGCTTAATTTTATTTTACCTATTCTTAAAAATCCTCTTACTCGTATGATCGGATCTAAAGTGATTGGAGGAATCCAACACAAAATGGAAAAGGATAAAATAATTAGAGCTAAAGAAATTCAAGCAGCTAATAGTGTAGATATACAAAAAGTTAAAGTACAATTAGAACAAGTAAAACAACAAGAGCATTCATATAAAGATGAATGGCTTTGTATTTTTTTCACAATTTTAATGGGATTACATTTCTGGCCACCAGCACAAAATGCTATGGATAGAGGTTGGGATATTCTTCAAAAAGCAGATCCAATGTTTTTTTACATTATTTTAACAATAGTAGGTGCATCATTTGGTGTAACTACAATGAATAAACTTAAAAAAAAATGAAGTATATAAAGTTAGGTGTTTATTTTTTTCTAACTTTATTGTGGTCATCATTAATAATTTTAACAACTATTAACTTTGTATGAAAAGCAAACCATTAAACATTTCGGAATCAGCAGCTGTGCAGATGCCAATGAAAACGGTTGCTAGTTTAATCGTACTTGTTGCAGCAGGAGTACTCGCTTTCACTGAAATTACAGCTAGACTTGTATCACTCGAAACATCTCGTGAGTTATTTGAAAATGATTTGCTTAAGAAATCTGAGCAAGTACCTACTGACCAGGAGCAACATTTTTTAATCGAAGATCTTTATAAGACTGTAGAAAAAATGGAAGCAACTCAAGAAATGAATATGACTAATAAAGTTAATATAGAATTTTTAAAAGAACAATTAGATAAAGCTTTAAATGATATAGAAAAATTAAAAGACAAAGTAAGAGAAAACGGAAAGGCATATTAATGATCGAAACTGTAGTAGCTCTTTTAATGATTGTTAATAATGAAATTAAAGAACATAGAATACAAGAATCTATGAGTGAATGTTTAAAAGGTAAAAGAATTGCATCTAGAAAAATAGATGACAATGTAAGTTACCAATGCATTAAATCTCAAGCTGAACTAGAGGAAAATATAGATGGCAGCAAAAGCATCAAAAAACTTATCCTCGAATAAAAGAACTTATCGTAAGCAGAAAGAACATGCTGAAGATATGTCTTATGAAAATGAGTTAGAAGCTTTTTTAAACGACATAAAAAATAACACACCAAATGCCGAGCAATTCGAAGAAGAAGACTTGGGTAAAACCTAAACAAATTATCGTTACAGTAGGCCACTGTAAGTATTGCAAGAAAGAAATCATCAATACTGATAGTTTTGTCAGTTTTTACAAATCTGGCCATGCTCACTATATTTGCATGAAAATTGATGCTGATAAAGACTCTGAGAGCAACGGAGAGAGTCATTTAAGATAAAATGCGACCTTGCCTATGCATTAAAATTATTGCTAATCCTAGACTCTATTAGAGTCCTTTAAATAGATATTGGTATTATCCCCAGTATATGTGAATAATTTACAGGTAAATATGTAATCTTGTGCGTAGTTATGTTATAAAATAATATTATGAAAATGATTAAACATTCAAACGACAATATATCACTAGAAAAAAAACAAAGACACAAAGATTTTCTTGAAAAAGCAAGACCTGTTTATAAAAAAATAGGTGCTGAACACTTGTTAAAAGAAAGTAATATAGAGCAAATTTACAAAGTAAGTGAAGAAGTAACTGATTTAAATTTAGATTGGTTTGACGGCTATTTTAGCAAACCTATATTAAAACCATTCTATTCTAAAGATAGATGGCAATTATTACATTTGGTAATTCATGCTTCTGCAACACATAAAGTAGTTTATCAGCAAGATTTAGCTCAAAAAATTGGAGTATCTGTAAAAACAATTTATAGTATAATTAATGAACTTAAAGATAGTGGCCATTTTATTGAATTAGATCCAACTTATATAGATACCAAAGATATAGATAAAAGGGTAGTAAATGTAAGACCTTCTGTTGATTTAGTTATTGCTTATTTAGATGTAAATGTAGAACATATATTACAATGTATGAATTTTTTAAAAGCCCATACTAAAATTACCTTTAAGTTTAATTAAGTTTTTTACCGTCATCTACATATTTTTCGGCTTCAATTGTAGCTAAAGCTGAAGATAATAAATCAATAAAAAATTTCTTTTTATTATATTGAGATGATAAAGTCATTGCTGCTGAAACTAATGCAACTAGAAGTGCATCTACATTATTATGGCGAAGCAAATCAATCGTTAAAAAATCATTTAATTCAGCTAAAGATTCTTGGCAATGTGTGAGTCTTAAGTTTCGTTTTTTAAACTCTTTTTTTAGATCTAAGATAGATTTCATATTGACAGGGTAGGGTATTCTGTGATTTACTAAAACGCACTTATGTCTGGTACTGATTATCATTATCGTAAGCTTTACGAGGTTTTTGAAGAAGTGAAGTATCTCAGAAAACAGATTAATTTAATTTGTAAAAGAATGGGAATTAAATATCAGATAAATAATACAAATCCTTATGATCCAAAAAACGTCTATAATATAGATCCTTTTTTTGAACCTGAAGAAATTTGGTCTGATGGAATATTTGGAGAACATGGTTTAGAAGACAACTCTCAAAAACACACCAATATTTTGAATTACACTAAGAAAAAAAAGTAAACACCAAGTAGAGTAAACCATGACAGGTGTATATTACTATTTAACCTTACTGGACTACTTGATGCTTACTCGCATGATCTTATCAGCACCAGGCCTTTAGCTGTTTTTCCTGTTAATCGCATTTTCAGCAAGAGAGCAGTACTAATACATACAGGTTCTAGGTTACCTATTCGTCAAGACAAATTTTGTTTAACTAGAGGGGAATCCCTAGGAATGACGTTAAGAAAACCTAGGGCAACTCCCTCTAGTCGAAAGGAGCAATCGTGTGATTGCCTATGAGCTCCCAGTTAAGGGAACAAGGTTTGTAGGATTACCATGGTGTTTTACGACAACGTATGTATCCGACACTATTTCTAGTGATTACAACCTACAAATATTTAAAACTGATTATCAAAATCGTTAGATCCTTGATTTGATGGAGCAGGAGCTGCACCACCAGAATCTTTAGGACTAACCATTCTAACAACACCAGTAAATCTTGGAACAACTACTTCTGTTACATATCTTTGATTGCCACTAGCATCTTTATAAGATCTAGTTTCAATTTCACCTTCGACATATAACATAGTTCCTTTTTTAGCAAACTTACCCATCGTATCTGCAATACGAGGATCAAAGACTACAACTTTATGCCAAGTTGTTTTTTCATCATCTTTAAACTTTTTATTAGTTGCTAAAGATAAGTTAGCCATGCTGTCGCCTTTAGAAGTTTGTTTTACTTCTGCGTCAGCACCTAATCTACCTACTAGGATTACTTTATTTATCATTTTTAACCTCCTTTGGTTTTAATATTTTAATATTACTATCAAGCTTACTAGCTTTACCTTTTGCTATTACATCATCTGGTAATTCATCTTCTGAATAAACAAAACCATGTAAACCTAATAATTTAAGAACACATCTATCGTAAGCACGTTTTTCTGCCATAGCATATGGATATGTACTAGCTTTAACATTTTTAGGAGATGCTTCTCCATAAGAAACAACTTGTATTTTTTTGTCATTACCTTTGTCTAACACAGCAGTACATTTAACACATACAATACCATTTGCTGAATTAGTTTCTATTTCATCAAATTTGTATTTAATGCTATTCTTAGCACCTGCTAGTTCAATGTATCTGTGATACATAACCCAACTACCATGACAATCCCATAAGGCTTTATATTGACCTTGATCATCTTTTTGATCTAGTTCATATTTTTTTAATATAGCTAAAGCTCTACTATCAATTGGTTTTCCCATTATATTCCTTTCTCTGTATATTGATTATTAATATGAGTCTTACTAACTACATATACATAAGCAGCTTTCTGACTAGAATTTTTACGTTTATCTTTACGTTCAATTTTATTGAGCTTGAATAACTCAGTCACTCTTGGTCTTACAGTAAATGGACTGTAATTTAATAATTCAGCAACTTCATCAGCTGTTGCACCAAAACTTCCTTTATTAGCAATAACATTAAAAACTTTATTTCTAATAGTTTCTACACCTTCTTTAATTGCTTCAGCAGCTTCTATAGAAGTATCAACTTCTTTATGCCCTGGAGAGTATGGGTATGATTGTTCTGCCATCACTAAACTCCTTTTTATTAAAATTATCAAAGCTAATATGCTCTGGTGGTTCTTTTTTGGTTGTTACAAAATGCCAAAATAAAACCTCAGCATTTAATAATTGTTCTTGAAACTCTGCATCAGCAGTAATTTCTAAAGCTTCCCATTTCATATTTCCATAAAATGCAGAAAAATATAACTTAGGATAACCTGTTACCATTAAATAGTGTTGTATCTGTGCTTTATATTTATCAGCTTGTTTTTTAGAATTTGTAAATGCATTAGTATGCTTACATTCTAGTAAAGCTTTATCTTCACCTAATATTAAACCATCAACATGAGCATACAAATAAGGATAATCTTTATGGAAAAAAGTTTCTTGTCTATTACTAACTTTTAATCCAGTTTGTTTTTCAAACCATTGAATATTAAATGGTTCTGTATGTACTCCCATTTGTACTGGTAACACATCAGATAAATCTACTGGTTCTGCATCACCTGTTTTTTCTAACCATAGTGTATGCCATTCACCATTATATAATTTGGTAGCATCACTACCACCAATACCTTGTTTTCTATCAAACTCTCCAACAAATTTAATTTCGTTATCATTTTCTTTATCATTCATATCGTTCCTCCTATTTTATAAAAATCTTTATCTTTCTTGTGTACTTCTCTTAACAATATTTCGAACCTTGATGCCCATAGCTGTTGCACCTTTTTTTTTGATTTTTTCCCATTTAGCTTTTTTTTCTTTCTCATGTTCTAACCTCAATTTTTCAATTTGATTTACATATCGATAGGGTAGAGTACCATTCAATATTTTATTAGCTGTAGCTGTATAAACATCTTCATCAAATTCTATTAATTTATAAAATTTTAATAACCTCATCCTAAACATCATTTGTCTATTATGAGGAGCTGAATAATCTATGTTAGATTTCTTTTTGAATTTCAGCATTCGATTCCTTTACAGTAAAAGTGTCTTCTTTAGCTTTAGCTAACAATTCATTTAAAAGTTTTTCTTTACCTTTAAATTTATCCGTTATCGATTTAGCTTTAGTTAAGTAGTGAACAGCATCTAATAATTCTTCGATTGTTTCAGCAATCCATTGGTCTAACGGTCTATCGTTAGCTTCCATTGTCTTACCAAACTTGTTCATACCTTGAATGTGTCTATCAAGAATTAACTTAACGACTTCATTTACTATAGGATCGTTTGTTATATCACCTGGATTAAGATCTGGGTTGATTGTCATGTTGCACCTCTTTTGGAGTTAATTGTATTGTCATACCTAAAGCATCTGCCCAACAGCAAAATAGCCATCCACTCGGTTTTCGTATTCCACATTCCCATTTACTTACCAATCCTTTGGCAACTCCCAGAATTTCATCCATCTCCAATTGTGAAATTTTCAGCTTCTTTCTAGCAGCTACAAATTGTGGAATTAAAGCATTGTGAAATAAAGGGCCTAAAGCTTCATTAGCCATTAGTTCCTCCATATTTTGCACTTGTTTTAGATAAATATGCTGATTTAATGAGAACAATTGTGTACGAGAAAAACCTGCAAAAATTATCGGTAGTAATTATAGGTAATAAATACCTTGATTTCTTTACAGATTTCCGATAATTAATGGTTTTAATATCGATAATTAATTGCTTTAAATAGCAACTAATCCAATTTTCTAAGCAAATCAACATATATTCACAATACGCACAATATGTTGTGTTAATAGTGGAAATGTTGCCTATATGTTCTTCCTGAATCTTTTACCTATTGTGCGTATTATCCACTCTCGCTTAAATACGCAACAATAGGGTACGTAAGCCGTAGATCTAACTTAATGGCTGCGTTAGCTTACTTTCAAGGGCTGAAACGGATGACTCCGATGCCTTAAATTCTTTTATATTCCAATCATTTAGCTCACATATTTGAAGTAATTGATCAGCATAAATTCTGTTAATTCCTTTTTCCCATTTCTGCACCTGTTGGAAGCAAACTGAAACTTGATCTCCAATATTAGATTGTGTGAGTTTTGATTGTTTTCGTAATCGTTTAAGGTGCTGTCCAATTTGATAATTACTGCTTGGTTTCATCCATTATCTCCATTTTTAATTTATTAAAAACTGCGTGATTGCTCGGTATCTTCCAATATCCTTTCTGATTAAGTCTTAAAGCTATATGGTAAATAAGACTTGTATGATCTTTTTCAGTTAAATCTGATAATTGAGGATAAGAAAAGCCAGTTAATTCTCTTGCTAAATTAATTGCCATAGATCTCGGCAGCACTAAGTATGAACTACGACTAGTATTAAATAATTCTTTTTGAGAAATTTTATAATAATCACATACTTTAGTTTTAATTTTTTGGAAAATTTGATCACCTTTATTCGGTTGAATAGGGGATATATCTGGAACAAACTTAAAAGGAATTTCATTTGATTTAAGAGCAGCTCTATAACCTGCAACATAAATTGCTTGTTCTCTTTCGGTAAGTAAATCATAAGCAGTTTTAACTGCAGCAATTAAACTATTATTATCAACTTTAAGCATTATACATTTCCTTTTCTTCTAGAAGCTTCTAATGTTCTCCAAACATCTATTCGAAGAATTGCAGTAGCTCGTTTATTTCGCAATAAATTAACTGTAGTTTGTGAACCAAAAATTTTTTCTATAGCAATTTGATATTCTTGACTACCATAAAATTCTTCTTGTGCTTTAGAAACAGATGCATTTGATTTAGTTACAAACATACCTTTTGTATGTTTTATTTTATCTTTTTCGTAATCTAATTCAGCAGAAGAAGATGCATATTGTTCATCAGTTTCTGCTAAAAAATTCAAATCTTTTTCAATATCCATAATTTACCTTTGTGTTTCTGTGTAATATTTAATAAAATTTTCAATATATTTTAATGACATAGGATTTTTCTTTTTATTAAATGCTCTAATAAAATGTATTAAATCCATATCTTTAATTTTAATAGTTTCGCCTTTACTATCTGAAACATATTCTTCTTCAATTTGATCAAATATGTCAGAAGGAATTGTTCTTCCTGTAACTGACATAATTTCTATAAGTTGACTTATTCTCATGCTGCATCCTCCTCAAACATTGATCCATCAAATGATTTATCTTCATATTCTTCAAAAGATTGACTTGCTTCAACTTCATATGTTCCATCTTTAGTTGATACAATTACATCACCATTAACATGACCTTCAAAAGCAAATGTTCCCCATTCTTCTAAAAAACCAAAATCATACCAAGCACTTTGTAACCATTCTTCTGTTAATGGTTTATGATCGTAACTTGTTACGCAATATTTAAATATTTGTGCTATTTTAGTTTTTGGATCTACATATTCTAATGGTGTCCAATGCTGTATCCATCCATCAGGATTGTATTTTGTTAAATCTGGTTTACCAACTAATGGTTTTTTATCTTTACCAAGATATTCAAAACCATCATCAAAACCTCCATCATCATGTCCACCTTCAAAATGCAATGAAAGATAATGTATTCCATCTTTATACATTTTTTCGTATATTTCTTTTAAAGGTTTTGCATTAAGCTTTTTAATTTTGTTAGCTATTGCTTCACCTTTTTGGTGTTCTTTCCACCAATCTTTATGATCTACATTGTGATCTATATATGTTCCTACTAAATCTATTGTTTTTGCTATCATAATATATGTTGTCCTTTCCTCATCCATGATGTTATTCTTACGTTTTTAATCCAATCTTCAAAGCTAGGTATAAAACCTAAATCTTCGATGATATGTTTTTCAGCTATTAGTCTTACTGGAACAGCTTTTCCATCGCTATTCGTTATCGTTTGACCAAATTCTTTTTCGGCAGCAAAACATCCCTCAGCATGATGCCGTAATGCTCTATGAGCAAAATGAGATGTAAGTTTTTTACTCTCATCAAACCAATCGTGAATAGGTTGGTAATCTTCAGGTTTACCTCCCCATTTTTTTACACTTGATAAACTATGGTAATAACAATTAGCCATATATTTCATCCTTTAAATTATTAATTACATTTTCACTAAATCCTTCGGTATCATCTTTAACTGCTTGAAGTTTTTGTTCAAAAGATTTTTTAATTTCATTTTCATCAATAACAACTTTATCGTTATCATCTAATCCCCAATAAACTTGAACTTCAATTTTAGGCATATAAATTCTCCCAATATTTAGATTGCATCATTTCTGCCACCTGTTTTTCTCGTTTTCTTGAAACATTGTGAATTGATCCTTTAGTGATTGGGTGTGTTGCCCAGTCAGTTGCTGTTTGGTAAACTGCAAAAATTGTAGAGCCGTATTTGTTACAATATTTATCCCATAAAGAATCCAAATGCTTAAGGACAAGCAAACTGTTGTCATCAATATCAAGCTTTGTTTTACGGTTTGCCAAAGTTTTTCTGAATAAGTGTGTGACTGCATTATTAGTTACCTTTCTTTGCATCATTTTAAATAGATCTTCACCTAACTCTTGGTGAGCTGTAATGCCCATTTTGAAGTCATTAAGAGTAAATGAAATATCCTGTTTTTTGTTATGTTTGTTATAAACAACAAAAGACCAATCTGGTCTAACCATGCCATTTAAACAAACTACATACATTGAAGACCACATAATCTGTTGTCCCCATCTACCATCCATGGATGAGTAAATTCTTAATTGAGGTATAATAGCTTCTTGCTTACCTTCAATATGCATTCCGTTATCTTTAAAGTTTGACATATCAATTTTGTCATCCCAAAAATTAATAGTACGCATATATTTCTTGCCACCCTCATAAACTTTATCTTCAGTTTTAATTGTAAATCGTTCGTAATCAGGCACAGCTTCAACAATTACATCATTAACTTTTTCAGCTAATTCTGAATATGGTCTAATTATGTAATCATCTGAATGAATACCTAATAATTGACCTGTATCTTTTCTTACTAAAGCATATCTATTTACAGGTTCGCTTTCTAAATCTTCTTGTTGACCTTCAAATTCAGCAGCTAAATAATATAACTGTTTTTTCTCTACATTAAAATACGCACTTTGATCTATTGTGAGTAGATTGTTCGGCAGCTCTCTGTTAATCGCTAAGTTATTCATAATACCTCTTTCTTTCTTATGTTTCTAGCTCCCTCGCAATGGGGGAGTTAGTATTTATCTTTTTCATCTAAATAAGATTTGATTAAAACTTTAATAACTTGCGACATCTTTAAATCATTTCTTTCGCAATAAGTTTTTAATCTTTTCTTTAATTCTGCACCTAAACAAATACCCATAGTTCCATATACTTTAGTTAAATTTTCTGGTTTAGGATTTAACAATTTATCTATTTGATTTATGTCCATTTTTCTTCCTCTTAGTTGTTTGATTTGGATAAACAATAGGAGCTCTAAAGCTATCCAACCATTTGTTATGTTTAGCCCATGTAAATTTTTCTGGTTTACTAGGTTTGTTATTTATTTTTGTTTTCATATTTTATATGTTTGTAATCTAAATAATTTGAACACCATTCGTAAAAATCATGATCTTGACTTGACCAACATTCGCTAAATATTGGATCATCAATTCTCATTTGATTGTATTCATCTCTTGCTTCTTTCTCTGTTTTCATATTCCCAACTTTTTTAATTTTTTATCTACTTCTTTAAATGTTTTAGTTTTTTCCCACACATCAGCATAATCAACCATTAAAATTTGAATTGCCTCTTTGTAATCTTTAATTGTTGGTTTTGTTTTAATAAATTTATTATTTATTTTTACTTTCATAATTAAAACCATTCGGCAGCATCAGCTACTTTCCATTCTTGATGTTTTTTAAACTTATTTCTTTTTCCCCAATCAAGTGCTTCTTCTTCTAAAAGAAACACATTGTTGGAGAATAATTCCCATTTGTCTTCACGTTTCCAGATTATGCAGTACATAGATTGCATTATCCTGCGTGATCCATTTTATATTCGTATCTAGCTTCTTCAGCTTTTTCGATATAATCGTGAATTTCGTAAATTGTTGTAATGCCTAAAGATTGAAGACCTTTAACATAAGCATCAGTATCAATTTTACATTCACCATAATCAGATACTAATTTATCAATTGTTTCTGTATATAATTCATCGGCAGAATTAATTGTCATATCTTCTCCTAAATGTTGGAAGCATTTCAAATGTTATGAAACATCCTCCAAATGTTAACAGTAATCCAATTATAAAATCTGCGTGAATTGCTACTATCATTCCTAAAAATGCTAGTAAAAATCCAAGTAGTAATAATACTAATCTCATAATTAAATCCATGATGTTGGTTTATTGTGTTCCTTACGTTTAATTTCATAAGGTAATTCAACTTTCTCAGGCATATGTTTAGATACTGCAAAACATAATCCTAAGAATGCTCTTATTGGAAACATGATTGCTATCCAAATCCATTTGGCAGCTACATTCATTAACCAATTCTGTAGTCGTTTTAACATTTGCACCTCTCAGTTTAAGTTATATTGATT
>Ga0070746_10002326_pt1 | contig 11313 bp, 11 predicted proteins | sample VirMetDEL_Mar_21_FD_77016 | JGI IMG/M metagenome (GOLD analysis project Ga0070746, IMG submission 77016) | Aqueous microbial communities from the Delaware River and Bay under freshwater to marine salinity gradient to study organic matter... | ecosystem: Environmental > Aquatic > Marine >... | reverse complement strand
TAGCATATGCTGATGGGAATACTTTATAAGACCTCTTTACTTTATGATAGCATGCGTCTTTAGTCGTTCCTTTTTTCTTTGTTGCTTTTCTAGCCATTTGATTTCTTATTGTGATTAAGATACAGCATGTACGCTAATAAAATAAAGAGCAAAGTTCTACATGAGTGTTCATGATTGATTAACTCTGCCCAAGTATCTTCAAACATTACATTATTTTTTAAGATTATTCTATTTGTGTTGCGTTACAAACAAATAGACGAGTTCCATCCCAATAACCAAATCCAGGGGAACCACTGTTATTTGGTGTAAAAAACAAAAAAGCGTCACCACTTCTCGGCACAGCTAATATAGTAGCGTAAATTCTAATATTTATTTCTGTAAAAGGAGGATTTGCTAATTCAATATTTCTATTTCTATCAGCATCTACAATGTTATTACCCTGACTATCGTAAGGAGATTGTGTAGCTTGAACCTCAATGTTAGAAATATTACCAGTAAGACTTTTACTCATGATAAGGTTTTTTTAGTTAATAGATACCTATTAAAATAATTCAAAATGAGTGTATCAGCTGAGTAATTAAAGCAGCCCATCTTTACTTCAGTTACGATATCGTTTCCTAAAATTCTACCGTAAGAAGCACTTTTATCAAGATACTGTTGTATTTCGTCAACAGTTAAACTCATCTTGACTTATACATTTTGATTTTTCCACCAGTACAAGAAACAGCTGTAAACTTACCATAAGTTCTAAAGCCAGCAGTCATATCTGTTGGATATGCAGCACCTCCTGAAAGATTAGCATCTGTAATAGATGCTCCAGAAACATCTTCAAGAACTTCAAGTACTGTGTAGTCACCACCCGTGCTTGTAAGAGCATTACTTGAGTCTACAATGAAAGATGTATTTTGTCCAAAAGCATTACTAAAAAAGTTAGTAATTCCTCTAACAATGTCTCTATAGTCCATAATTTTTCGTAAATAAGTACAAATATAAGAAAGGGGAGTAAAACTCCCCAATCTTAAATATAACAAAAACTATATATATGATATAATAAGTATTGTTATATAACCTTACATTGTATTAAGAAATTACAGTAAGGGCGTTGAGAACACTAGAAACGGTGTTGATTTTAATGTCAGCAACAAGACCATCGATAGCATCGTTGGTTCCATTGTTAACACCGTAAACAACAAGACTTCTAGGAGAACTTGTGTAAGTCAACCTTTCTCTTTCGTCCAAGTAGTAGTCAATGCAAAGGGCATCATAGTTAGAACCTACAGCGGCAAGCAATTCGTTATCAAACAAATATGGCTGACCAGTTCTGTAGATTTCACCGAAGTTACCTCTTGCGAACCACTCATGCTCTCTAACTTGAGCTCCAGATCCAGTACCTACAGATGCACCAGTAGACTGAGCAGTCAAGGTAGTAGAACCAAAGTTTTCAAGAGAAGTAGAGAAGTGGAACTTTTGAACTGGGAACTTACCAGCAACAGCAGTAAGGTCACGAGCAGTAAGTCTAACACCAAAGTCAGCAGTTGCAGCAGTTGCGGCATCAACATGATCACAATTCGTTACTGTGAAAGTAGCAGAATCACCTTGGAATGGAACATCTAGCTTAATAGTAGTTGCTGTTGGGAAAGATACTACTTTATAAGCAGCGTCTGTTACAGCAGCACCTGTAGTTGTTCCAAGTCTAATATGATCTCCAATAGCAACTTCAGCATCAGCATCGGTTGCAACAGTAAGAATCTTACTTCCTTTAACGGCAGTAATATTACCTGTAGATGATGTAAGAGAAACTCCTGCATTATTGATTACACGCTCAATCAAGAATCTCTCTTGATCCAACTCGTCATGAGAAGCAACAAGAGAACTACAGATACCATCAGCAATTTCAGCTTGAATTGCAGAAGCATCAGTGTAAAATTCTCCAACGAGGTTCTCATAGTTAGAGGCTGAATTAGAACCGAACTCTTGCATACGAAGGTTTGCAATGTAGTGAGTTGCGTTTACAGCGTCAATAGAACCAGAAGTTCCGTTGAATCCGATATAGTCAACTTGGTTTGTTCCAGCCGTATATGCCAAAGCTTTTGCTTTAACAATACCAGCAACAGGAATTACTTCAGTTTGCTGGAGAGTTCCATCTGCATTTTTTACAGAAAGAATAAGCTGTGTAGAAGTCGCAGCGAATGCTGAACCAGCTCCATCAGAAGCAAAGATTTCTCCTGCGGTACCGTCTGCTTTAAAAGCAGCAAGGTCAGCATCTCCAGGAGCAGAAGTTCCAGATCCAATAAGGACTTTTACGTTTGTGTTTTGGGCTTTCATCAGTTTATAGTTTTAGATGAGTTATATTGTAATTTGGTTCCAAATCGTGGATTGCCCGTAGTTTCAAGTGCAAGTTCTACTGCTATATGTAGGATTTCACGGTGGAATCCTTCAGATAACTCGCATTCCGTTTGAGCAGAAATACCATCAACGCTTGTGCCTGTTAGACCAGAAACAATAATAGGCTTTGGCTTTTTGATATAGCGGTAGTAATACTCTTGAGGATTGACTGTAGAAGCATGTACAATCTCTACAACACGATTTGTTGAAAGTTTGGAATGTTCCAAACGCCAAGCCAAGCTTTCACTAGGCTTTTTAAAGGGGTTAGAAATTAGGTAATTATAATCATCGTGAGTTACAGGAACAACAGGTATATAACCTTGGTCATAACATGTTTGATCTGAACTTACTTTAATTCTTTCGTTTAAAATAAAAAGAACATTATCTTCAATATTAAAAAATACAGCGTTTGTACTAATACTTTGATCAAGGTCTGTAATAGGGTTTGAACTTATACCTTGCGTGTATAGTTCTGATAAATCCCTGCGTCTTTTTTCAGTAGCATCTACTGCTTCTTTTGCAATATTGAATTTATAGGAATAACTATCTTTAACCAAGATTTCCTGAGCTTGAGTTAGTAATACAGACTTTTCATAGTCGTCTATTGGTGGAGCACCGTTAGACGCAATAGATTCATAAAGAATATCAAACTCGTTGGAAAACTCGGTTGTTGTCATGCTTTTCTTTTCCTAGCTGGTGCTTTCTTAACACCATCTACTTTCTGTTCAAGGTTGAATCTGAACTCCTGATTCTTAGGATCGTCGATGTACAACACAGTATCTCTAATACCATCAGAAATCTTATCACCATGTTCGGTCATATAAGCAGTACCACTCTTTTTGATAGCACCAACTCTGATTGCTTTTTGAATGAGAAGACTTGTGTGGAAGCTTGGGTCATCACAGACTCTGACAAATCTTTCAAAGTCTTGCTTAATAAGTGACCTAAGTTGACGCTTCAAGAAATCATCTGTTGAGTTCTCAGCAACTCCTTTACCATATACATAAAGGATGTCTGCCATCTTAGCGTGAGAACCTTTGACTTCACCAAAGATCTCCCATGCTCTTTCTTCAATATCAGCAGCATTAGATTCTGAAAGATCCAACTGTTGCTCATCTTCAATATAGTACTTGTAAGTAGCTTTTGTGTCGATGAGTTCGTAAGATGGACAAATTTCCTTAGTGTTAGTAAGGAGAACCTTATACTTGATATAATCCATAGGATTATTTAAATCGAGAGCAACTGGGTCTTTCTGCAATTTAATTTGGAAATCATCCCAGTAGTTTTCACCTTCTCTTCCGTAAATACTCAAGTCACCATATTCAAAAGCGAGGCCAGACCTTGAGGAATCCTCAAAGAACTCTTTCTCTTCTTTTGTAAATGGATTAACATAGTTTCCATTACTATCAAGCTGTCGTAGACCATAGTCATTGAATGAGCCTCTTGCCAAAAAAGCTGCAATATGATTAGTGTCTGGAATCATGTAAGTCGATTTTACTATCGGCTTTACAATCACTGTTTTGTTGGGTAGTTTAAAATCCGCCATTGTTTATTTAAGTTTACTCTTTAATCTTATTTAAGTGCTCTTTTTACAGCACGCTTTGCCTTTCTAATACCTCTGTTCATACCTCTAACCAATCCTCTTTCAAATCTTCCAATCGCAGAACCTGAAGACTTTTTCTTAGCTTTAGGTTTAGCTTTAGTTGCTGCTCTAGGCTTAGCTACAGGTTGAGCAGGCTTAGCTTTAGTTTGATAAGGTTTTTTACGGGCAGTTGTCTTTGTTTTAGAAGAATTCAACTTAGAGAGAAAAGCCTTACCGTCTGCTGGATTTGTATTAGAAGCAGTCGCTCCTTTTCCAGTAGTAGTTTTACTAGGTCTTGCTTTAACAGTACGCTTAGATTTAGCAGATGCGCTTTGACCTGGTTTATTAGCAAGAAGTCTTGATTTATTTTTAAAGCTTACCTGACTACTTTGTACCTTAGGCTTATCTTTTGCAGAAGAAGCAATATTTTTTTCAACCTTTTTTACAGCTTTGTTACTAGCTTTTTTTTGTTCTGCTTTCAAACCTGCAGTAACATTTGGACGAGGGGTTGTTTTAGGCGCTTTCTTCTTAAGATTAGTACCGTATGTTTTACCTCTCCAAGGAAAAGTTTTACTACCTCCAGCCAATGCTTTTTTACGAGCTGCAGCAAAGGCTTTACTAAAAGACATACTATCGTAATTTGTCTTTTTATCTTTAACCGTTTTAGTAGCTGGTTTCTTAGGAGCTTTTACAGGACTTTTAACATTAGCTTCTGCAGCTTTTGCATTGCTACGATTTGCATAAGTACCTTTAGCAACAGACTTCATATTCTTCATTGTAGAAGCTGTTGCTCTTTTGTTTTTAGCTTGTTTTTGCTGCTGTGCTCCTTTCAATAGTCTTTTAGCAGCTGCTGATCTTGGATTTGCCATTATTTAAATTTTAACACTTTTTACCTTTCTTCATACCACCATACCTCATTTTCTTACCACCGTAAGCCATAGCTTTTGTCTTAGAAGCCATTTGTTTTTGAAGACTGGCTTTTCTTTTCTTAAGGCGTTTTTTTGAATCTGATGGTGCGCTAGCAATCAGCTCATCAATATTAGATATTCTTTGTTGCGCGGTTGTGGGTTTTTTACCACCGAATTTCATCTTCTTACCGCCATACAACATATCTTTCTTTTTCATCTGCTTCATCATCTCTTTTTTCATTTCAGGAGACATTGTAGAAACAGAGTCCATAGCTGTCATTGGTCTTTTTTTCATATTTCGCATAAGATATATATTTACAGGGAGTTAAAGGGGAGATAGTCTCCCCCTTAACTATGCTTTGTTTTAGTCTGCGAACTTAGGCTTGAGCGTTCTAGAACGTCCAGGATCCTTCATCATCACAGCACAAGTATCCATGCAATGGATTTCGTAGCCATCCTTAGGAGTAACCATAAGCTTAGGATTACCCATAGAACCTTCAGGAGAGTAAGGATCTCTAAGTCCAGGAATATATCCAAATACTCGTGGGTCTTTCTTAGAGTAAACCTTTCTCAAGTTAGGCTCACCATCAATGGTTCCGATATCCATGATGTCCATACGATAAGCTTCTGCAACACCACCAAGGAAGTGTCCGTTGTTAGGTGCAAGCTGCTTATTGCGAACAGGATCAGAATAGAATGGATCAACTTCAAGTGTTACTTTGATGTTGTTAGGTGCCAAGTACTGAGTGTACTGGAATCCGAACTCTCTAGAGTTAGAGTGAAGTACGGAGCTAACAGAACGCTGAGCATCCATGTCATGAAGTGCAGTCCATCCAGAAGCTTCAGTTTGAATAGCTCTGTGGAAAAGTACAGCACCTCTTTCACCTGTACGAATAACAAAGTGACGGTTGTCCATTGGGAGCTTGTTATCAGAAAGCTCGAGGAGTACGTTGGTGAGGTAGTCAGTGGTAAGCTTACCATAACGAGATACACCAGATACTTCCATTTGCTCTCTAATACCAGGTCCAGCTTCGATAACGTGTCCAGACTTACCAACAGAGGTATAGTTACCATTGGCGTCCCTTGTAGAACGTCCGTAGTAAAGCATTCTGGATGTGTCCATCTCAACTTGACGCATGAACTCGAAGTCCAACCAGTCAGTCCAAACATTGAATTCGTTCTTCTGTCCGTCGTCTCCAACTGAAACCATAGCACCAGCAAGTCTTTCTCTGATCATATTGCCAGGAATAGTTTCTTGCCATCTCTGCTGTGAGAAGTTAGATCTGAACTCAACAGGAGTAGTGAACGCAGGGCTAGCACCCTTAGTAGACAATGTAGACTCAACTGGAGAGTATTCACGGCTGAATCTCTTACCAGCAACAAACTCGTCACCAGGAACACCTGAAACGAAAATGTCTGCACCGTAAGGCTCAACTACATATACCCAGTTAGTTCCTTCTGCATAAGGCTCTTGCTTGATACGAACGGGATAAGCATCGTCGTGTCCAACAATTACACTTACATCAGAGAACCACTTTTCTCCAAATACAAGTTCGAACTCAGTACCGTTGGCACCAACACCAGTGTCAGTAGCAGCAACAGGAGAACCCTGATAACGAGCTTCTACCAAAGGAATGTTACGGTCAGAAGAACCAATAAGCTTCCAAGTGAAGTCGTCAGCAGTTTCAAGATACAACGCGGGGATTTGATCCAACATGTTGTTAAGAGTAGCTCCGTAAGCTTGGAAAAGCATACGAGAGATAATATTAGAAGCGAGTTGAGGCTTCTTTTCATAAATGGCACCGAGGTGGTTTTTGGTAGTAATACCACTCCACGCTTTGGCGTCATTTGTTTGTAGGAATGAAATTTTCATTATTTAATATTTGGGTTTTCCATAATTTTGTCAAGAATCGATGTTCCTGAATTGAAAGATAATGGGGCTTGATACGTTTCGCCTCCGTTGTTAAGCTTGGCTTCAAATTCTGAGACAGCTTTAGATTTACTGGTTTTAACCAGCTTTGAGAAGTCCTTGAAACCCTTTGTCAATGTATAAACATAATGAAGTCTATGTTCAAACTCAACAGGATTATCAATGCGATCTTTCATCATTTGATTAACAGGCTGTCCTTGAACCTCACCGACAACTTTAGTCATAGATTCATAAACCTTATCAGCAGTTTTTTTATTAAAACTAATGCCAGGGATGATTTCTTCTTCCTTGTAAACTTTGTCTTTTAGCTTTTTCAGTTCTGCTTCTTGTTGCTTCTTAGCCGCTTCTTGTTGTTTTTCTTGGTCGGCTATTTCGTTCGCAATTCTCTGCTTCTGAAATTTGACTTGATCATCTTTGGCTTCAACCGCATCTTCCACATCTCTCCCAAGATCAAACGAATCTTGAGTCAATCGGTCAGCTTTATCTTCTGAAAATCCTTTAGCGAGGTATGAATCTTTAATCAAACTTCTTCGAAGCTTAGGGTCAGATTCGATTTGTTCATTTGTAATGTTTGCAATCGTCTGTACCGTGCTTTGAGATTTAAGAAACTCCTCTACTGGGATTCCATTTTCAAAAGCTTTGAGTGCTTGTTTCTGGTCGTCAGAGAGATGAGCTAACTCATTCTCTTTAATAGTTTTTTGAATCAGATCTACAAGATCATTTGTTGATTCAATTTTTTTGTTTTCGTCCAAGGAAACAACCCCCTCATCGGCAAGAAGGTTGGCAAAGGCGGATAAAGCAGCGTTAGAGGGGGCTTCCTTAGAGGACTCTTCAGGAGGTTGAGTACTTTCTGTAGGAGCCACCGTAGCTACGCTCTCTTCCGCTGCAGCTTCCGTAGAAGTTTCTGCTGGCGGATCACTAGGTGTCTCTGATGGATTAAAATCACCATCTTCGACCAATGATTTCATATCAAGGTCTAAGTTATCGTCCATGGTGTAAAATTATGATTTATTTTCAGATTACTTTTCAGGCGTAATAGCCATTTTCTTTTCCTCAAGCTTCAGTTTATCAGCGTGATGCTTATCTTTTTGTTTAAGATTTTCATCAAATTGTCGCTTCTGTTCTTCAAGCTTGTCATAGAAATCACCAAGTTCTGAAACATTATCTTGTTTTAAAGCAAGTTTGGTTTCATTATCTCTAATGTTCATTCTTTCTTTAGCAGCAATTTCTTTATCAACAGCTTGTTGTTGTGATTGCATTTGTTGTTGTGCCATCTGCTGTTGATTTTCCATCTGCCTTTCTTGCTGTGCTTGTGCTTGTCTCTCTGCGTTTTCTATGACGCGTCTCTTCTCAGACATAGAATCTGATGTAAGAAGCTTGGTTAAAACATCGAGAGAAACTTTATTGGACTGGAATGCAAGCTTAGCCATCTCCCTGTATGTAGCGTCAAGCTCTGCAGATTTAGCTGAAGATTGAATGTGTACGTCAAACTCTGCTTCGAGTCCCTTACCTTCGATCTTAAACATCTCTACTGAGCCATCATCCAATACATGCTGGAGTAGCTTTTCTTTTCCTCTAAATACTTTTTTACAAGTTTCAAGGAATATCTGTAATACTCTTTCACGGACATTTTCATGCTTGTGAAAGTAATATTCAGTAACATGTGAAGACTGTGCTACAGAACGCTCAACTCCACCAACAGTTTCTCTTGTATCGATTTGTCCGAGACGTTGGTCAGATACACCAATGATCTCAGTCATTTCTCTTTTAATAAACTGCAATATGCCAATATGTTCCTGAATATATTGTGAATTCTGTAAGTCAATATAACTATGTCCAGCGTGTCCTAGATTACCCGCAAGCTTTCCTGTGGCTGGTCCTACCTTACCTTCTTTAAAACTGTCTTTGACAGCAATATTCATAGAAGACAAATAGTGCATCCAAGTAGCCATATCCCAACCATCTGGAATCATGCTGAGGTCTAACTCTAGAATTCTACCTTGGTTTTTAGCAGACATCTTATTGAGTCTGTCCATATAGATATCATACAAGTATTGATATGGCCTTGTGCGCTCCATCATAGAAACAGCCGTATACGAGTTAGTGGCATAAGTCGAACCTACAATACCAGGATGACAATACGATGGATTTGATAGTTTGTTATATTGAATAGGTCTAGGTCTCATTCTAATATAAATATCTGAGCCTACACGCGTACCTTCTAACCACTCGTTGATCCACATAGAACGAGCTGTTTCACCTTTATCTTTGTCGGGTGAATAGTTATCAGGGAATATATCTTCTTGTGGTGCACCAAACTCATCAAAGTACTTGACAAGCTTAACCTTTCTAAAAGACCTCCAGAAGGCTCTCAGGACGCGTATGTTGCCGTTTTGATCGTACGGAAGGGTCTTATACCCCTGAGACCCCATACGCATCGTATAATCGTTTACATCGCTTGGTGTGGTGCTACCAATGTTTCTGTCAATAATAAGATTGTACTGAGCACTCTCGTCTACGAATGGGTCACTACCACCACCGTTGTTGAATCCTCTTTCGAGCTTTTCAACTTCTTCTTGTGTCAGGTCTTCGTAGAAATAGTCAATGATTTTACCAGGTGACCAGTACTCATCAACATAAATTACATCAGCATCTTCAATGTCGTGTGAAAATCCAGAGCGTAACCAAAAGACATTCAATGGGTTAAGCCTATTGAGGATGGGTTCATCACCAACGACATCAACAATATAGAGTTCTTCTGATGAGATAAGAGCATCCTTAAACCCATCAGCAAACTTTTGATCCCACTTTTGTTTGTTCCAGAAATGTCTAAGAAGCTTATTACCTCTTATTTCTTTTCTGTCTTTAAAAGTGTACAAGGCCTCATGCTCCAATTCTTTTACTTTCTCTTGGAGCTGTGATTCAGTATAATTGCTGTTCACAAGTTCTTGTACCCTTTCAAAAATCAGAGCTCTCTTTTCTTCTTGCTTTGAAGAAACAGAGTCGGGGTCAGAAACCAATACTGTCCAGTCAAATCTTCTTTTAATGGATTCTCCAATAAGAAGGTCTAGTCTAGGTACAGCTATTGGGAAGTGTTCGATTTTTTCTGGAATCTCCTCAGTTTCAAGGTCATAGGGATTTACAAAACTTCTTACGTCCGCCATATCAAGGCGACCATTGTAAAGATTGTAGTTTATTTGTTTCCTCGTAAAAGAAGAACGCACCGCCTCATCTGATGAAAGACCTGATGAGTCAAATGCGTCTATACACTCTTTGTACCATTCTTTGGTACGTTGTGCAGTAGTTTTCTTCTGTGATGGAAAACCCCAGTATTTTACCGACATATTACAAAATTAAGACAGTTTTGCTTGTTCGCGTAATTTCTTATAGCGTAAAGCTTTATTATTTTTAGTCCAGAACGGATCGTCAGAAAGTGTAGAAACATTTGTTCTTGTTTTCTCAGCTTCCACCATCTGATGATACTCTTCTCTTAATATCATGACCATACCCATAGATGACACACGGTCAAAGTTGTCATCACTATTCCATTGTATTGCTTCTTTCAGATAAGCAATAGAACGAATCTTTTGAAGGTTAAATACTTTTTCGTCCTCAGTCGTTGAGTGATGATCTGAGAGCATCCAATCTCTCTGTAATCTTCTACCCCATCTGTTGATTTCTTTTGTAGGTGGAGTACCTTTGGCTTTGTTACCATAGGATTCTCGAGCCATCTCCTTGTCAATCAGTATCTTAGGAGTATCAGCCAACAAATGCAACGAATGTTTTTGGTCAAAGTATGAAAACAAACCTTTGTTCTTGTTTTCGTAATTTACTTTGGCATTGTATAAAAGAGACAATCTTCTTACAACTTCATAGAAATCATTTGCAAATCTTGGTCTACCTGTGTACTCCGCAACGATTTCATCTGTCCAAGTATCAAACACAAAAGCAGACCCCAATGATTTTGAGAACGTAGCTTCGTCATCATCATATGGGTCAACACCAATAATGTATCTAAAGTGTGAACTGTTTGACTTTAGAGGTGGTGTGAAGATTTCAATAGCACCAATCTTAGACTGTTCTGAAGACAAAGGGAAGTTTCGTATAGGAATCTCGTGGTCTTTGTCACCAATACTACCGTCTATATTTAGCTTGGGTGTTAGGTGAGCAGCTGTAAAAGAGTCCAATACAGGAGCTATCGATTGTAAATACTCTCGTAGGTCATAGACGGGAAATAAAGTCCCCTCCGTCCGCATACAAGCCTCTTGAGGGGTTATAGAATAGTCCGCCTTATGTTTAGTAAGTATAGATGGGTCTGGGTTTGTATTTCGTATGTCCTGACGTTCGTTTAGAACCTCACACATAGCTTTTACTACGTCAGAGTTACCATCTTTGTCGTAACAATATTCTCTGTTTAAGTATTCTCCTACATAAAATGCACAAATACCTTGTCCTTTGGTTCTATCGAAAATGTTTTTTAAATGAAACACGTTAAAACCACCATTGTA
>Ga0070746_10002324_pt1 | contig 11321 bp, 8 predicted proteins | sample VirMetDEL_Mar_21_FD_77016 | JGI IMG/M metagenome (GOLD analysis project Ga0070746, IMG submission 77016) | Aqueous microbial communities from the Delaware River and Bay under freshwater to marine salinity gradient to study organic matter... | ecosystem: Environmental > Aquatic > Marine > Coastal... | reverse complement strand
GTCGAGGCTCGTGCCCTCGGCGATGTCGCAGACGTCCCAGATGCCGTTGTCGTTGCAGTCGGCCATCAATTCGAACTCGCTGAACTGGCACTCGTCGGGGATCCCGTCGAGGGAGCAGTCGGTGCTGGTGCCGACGCTGATGTCGATCGCGTCCTGGATCCCGTTTCCGTTGCAGTCGACGAGCGGCGGCTCGGGCACCTCGATCTCGAAGGCGAACCACGCCTCGCCGGCGGGATTGAATCCAAGGACGTTGATGCGGGCGCTCGGGAGGGTCCCGTCGAACGATGTCAACTGGGCGAGCAGCACCCGACCGTCGGCGTCCGGGAAGGATTGCAGCTGGTCGGGATCGACGAAGACGATGCCGTTGTTGGTGATGAGACCACCACCCGCGTTGAAGGACTTGAAGTCGAATCCGGTCTCCAACGTCATGTCGCCGCTGGCGCAGGTCGCGTTGACGGTCAGCCACGAGTCGTACCGGAGATCCGGGAACATCCCGGACTCGTCGCACGGAATCGTCGACGTCACGTCACCACCGAGCGGGGCCTGCCAGAAGCCCGCCGGCGCTTCGATCGACAGTTGATGTTCCTCGTTGCCGTACAGGCCGATCACCTGGGCGTTCGCCGCATCGACGGTCGCGTAGACGCGGTAGCAGACGGCGCTGGTGGGGATCTCCGACAGATAGTCCCGATCGAGAATCGGCACGATCTCGGTGGAGAGCCCGGTGAAGGAGACGGTCTGGCAGGAATCGAGCACACCGTCGTTGTTCTTGTCGAGCGACGGGTCGTTTCCGATCTGGCAGGCGTCGATCACGCCGTCGAGGTCGCAGTCCTCGTTCGATTCGCAGGCGTCGAGCAGACCGTCGCCATCGCAGTCCTCGCCGGTCCCGTTCTCGATGTCGATCTTGTCCCAGACGCCGTTCTCGTCGCAGTCCACGCACGTCGTGCAGAACGCCTCGGTCACGATGAAGTCGGCCTGGTTGCCGGGGGTACCGAGGCCCTGGTTCCAGGTCACGAAGAGGGTGGAGTCTTCGAGCGTGAAGTCCCCGTCGTACGCGAATCGCCCGACCAGACAGGCGAGACCGACCACGGTTTCTCCGACCTGCCCGTTCAGACTCGGCGGTGAGCCGTTGTACCAACCGGCGTCCATGGCGGGATACGGCGCGTCATTACCACCAAAGTTCGGATCGAGTCCCGTCCCCGCTCCGGCCCCCGGAAGCTGTGGCGGCATCCGGTCGAGGCCTTGCTCGAAACCCCCGATCGTCGCGAAGGAATCCGCCCGCCGGAGCGCCGGCGTGTCGAAGATGCCGCCGAGATTGCTGGGAGTCCACCCCGTACCGGTCGCGCTCTGGAAGTAACTCACCTTACCCTCGTCGACGAGATTGAGGTTGTACACGTTGAGATTCGTGTCCTTCGGGTCGTCGGACAACAGATACAGGTCACGAACAATGACCGAAACCTCGGCACCGCCGAAGTCCTCCGCGATCACCGGGTAGGTGACGAACACCGCGCCCGTGATGTCCGCGGGTGCCGCAGCCGAACAGGCAAGCGTGAGAATCGCCGTCGCCGGCGCCGTGAATCTTCCGATGGTCATGATCTTCTCGTCCTGATTTTCAAAGGGGGAATCTTCTCTCGACGTCGCGAAACTACCTCAACCGGCGACGTCGCTCAACACCACGTCGTTGGATTTCAATCGCCATGAAACCGTTTTTTCTCCAGCCTGTCGGCCGATGGCGGAGACAGGCATGGCATGGCATGGCTTGACGCGCCACATCACGTCCCCCTCCGCAACGCCACTGCCGGCATCAACCACAGCCACCGAACGCGCCGAGGACGATCGAAAGGTCGCCTCCATCCACGTATCCGTCTCCATTGCAGTCCGCCGGCACGTCGCCCGTCGCGTTCCACGCGATGATCACTTCGATGATGTCGTCGATGTCGACGTCTCCATCGCCGTCCACGTCGCCGGATCCGCAGTCACACTCCTCCGGGTCGATGCTCGTCGGATCGAACGGACACCCGTCTTCGCAATCCGGCGTTCCATCGCCGTCCGTATCGGTCTCGGAGACGCCGCATCCGCAGACGCCGGGTTCGGTCTTCGCGGGATCATCCGGGCAACCGTCGCAGCCGTCGGGCGTTCCGTCGTCGTCGGTGTCCAGGGTGCCGCATGGATCCTCGGATGCAAGGTACCGAGCGATCAGTCGAAGCTCCGTGTCCGTACAGGATGAATCGACCGCCGAGGTCGAGATGATCGTCACGGTCATTTCGCCACCCTCCAATGCTGCATTGAAGAGTTCCGCCGGCACCTCGAAACCATCGGCCGACGCAGCACAGTTCTCACCCGAACCGCCGAAGAGCACCCCGACCTCAAAATCACCGAACCGAACCGAGAAACTCTCATTCGTCGCCTCGATGTCGGCGAGGGCGAATCCCGCGACCACCACCGGCCCCTGTGCGTCGGCGCGCGGCAGACCTTCGACCGTGAAGGCGACCTGCCCACCGTTGACGGGCGGCGTCATCAAGGGGGAGATCAGGTGATTGACGGATCCATCGTCGGGAATCACCGCACACCGAAAACTCGCCACCACCGCGGCGGTCTCTCGAATCGTCCGCGCGTTGTCGGAGCCGGAGGCCCCGGGCAGTCCGGTCGGCACCCCATCGTGCAGGATCTCCGGGCTCGAGAGCCGAGGCCATCGATCCCCCGGGGCGTAGGCCATGACCGTTCGCCAGAGCGTTCCACTCGAACCCACGAATCGGTGCCCCGTCGAGTACGGAAAAACACCGCCGGTCGTGCATCCGCCACCGTCCCCGGGAGCGTGGCAGCAGCCCTGGTTGTGACCGATTTCATGGGTGAACGTGAGGTTTCCGAGTGCGCACGACCACACGGTGCAGCTGAAACCCAGTTCCGGCACGGGTGTACCGCCGAGGTAGGCGACGCCGCAGTAGAAGGAACTCACACCTTGGAGCAGGGCGACGAGATCGGCCCCGACCGCGTCGCGTTCCGCATGCACGGAATCGAGCAGACCGTCGCCGTCGTTCTGCAGATGGACGATGACGTCGGCCGAGCCGTCTTGGTCATACGCCTCGGTCTCGCCGACGCCGACCGCCCGCATTCGAACGGGAATGCCGCTGGTCGCGTAGACGTGATTCGAGATCCCGATCGACGCCTCCGCGATCGCTCGAATCGCAATGGCGCCACCAGCCTCGATGCGCGCGGTAGGCGTCCACTTCACGAGCACGTCGAGCATCGATCCGTCGTCGCAGCCGCCGTTCATCCCGACCGGATTCCCACCGACCGGGACGTCGCCCGGCGGTGGTTGTACGAAACAGCCCGGGTCGAGCTCCGGGAGGTCGACGAATCGGAACCGGCCCCCACCGACCGGGGTCCGCTGGATGCATCGACCGTCCGGGAGCCAGACCACGGTGACCGGCCCGACCCCGGTCGGGATTTCGATCAGTCGACCACCCGGCTCGACCGGCCCGCCGACGTCGCCCCGGGTGAACCTGCCCTCCCATGCGTACGGTGATCGAGCGGTCTCGACCACGATCAGCGGTTCGCCACCAGGCAGCTCGAAACGTCGCGTGTCGGGTTCGGCCGCTCGACGAAAATCCTTCTGCGGCAATACCGGCCCGACGAGCCCCACCCCGCCGTCGATCGATGACGCCGATGCGATCGGTCGCCCCGGCGTCACGATCATCATCGCGAAGAGGATCAGGATCAGCGTCTTCGCTTCGTTCCAGGTGGATTGCATCTGATGCTCCTTCGTTCGTCCGCCGAATCCGGCAATCGCCCGATGACGCGACGACTTCCTTATACACGGCCTCGACAAGATGGTCATCCGAATTTCAAGACTCGCCACGGCGGCCAGTGTCGCTCATTGCGAACCGCCGCCCCCGCCAACCGCCGCCAACCACCGCCAGCCAGGTCGCTGAAACTCGATCATTCGGGATGCAGAATCCATCAACCACGCTCTTCTTCGCATGCGGCGCCCGAATTCCGCCATCGTCCGACAAATCGAGACCGAGCCTTGGAGCGTCAACCCGCAACCACTACCCTCCGGTCTGAACGCAGGCCATTCCGTCTGCGCGAGAAGGAGTATCGAACCATGAGACAGATCGAAAGAGTCGTCGCGACCGCACTGGCTGGCGTCGTCGTGTCCAGCGCCGCCGCCCAGGATGCCGTGCAGTGGCGGGTCGAGGATGGCGGGAACGGGCACTGGTACGAATTCCGCATGCTCCCGCAGGAGTGCATCGAGCTCGCGGAAGCACGGGTCAACGGATTCGGCGCCCATCTGGCGACGGTTCGGTCCGATGCGGAGAATGCTTTCGTCGACGCACTCATCCCGAATTGGAATGGCGTCTACTCGGTCGCGATGCTCGGCGCCTATCAGGACGACGACGCGAAGTCACCGGAGGACGGATGGCACTGGCTCAACGGCGAGCCATGGGACTACACCGCCTGGTCACCGCATAACGACCAGCCAAATGACGACATCAACGGTGCTGAAGAGAGTGCAGTGGTGATGTATTCCACCCAGCACACCCCCTTCGGTAGCTGGCATGACAGTACACCCGCATGTGAATTCACGACGGACGTCGCTTGGATCATCGAGTGGTCCGCCGACTGCAACGGCGACGGCATCGTCGACTATGGACAGATCCTCGATGGGACATTCGCCGACGACGACGGCAACGGCGTGCCGGATTGCTGTGATGCGGGTACTTCGTGCAACGGTGACGACGACGGAATCCTGAACGTTCCCGAGGAGTATTCGACCATACAGGTCGCAATCGGCGTTTCGGGCCCCGGCGAGACGATCTTGGTGCAGCCTGGCATCTATCGTGGAACCGGCGAAGAAGTGGTTCGCCTTCCCGAGCATCCTCTCCAGATCCTTGCTGCCTCCGGCGGTGACGTCATCATCGACGGCGAAAATGCGCGTCGGTGCCTTTCCGGCGCGGGCTCGGGCCTCGACGGAACCGTGATCGACGGTCTCGATTTCGTCGCCGGCGGCGGCGTCGTGGATGGCGGCGGCATGCATCTCATCGGTACCTCGATCACGATTCGAAACGCGACATTCTCCGGCTGCAGCGTCAGCGGATTCGGGGGCGGACTCTACGACGCGGACGGCGACAATCTCGTCACCGGCTGTTCCTTCGTCGGCAACGTGGCGGAACGTCGCGGCGGCGGGCTGTACCTCGCACAGAGCACGACCCGCGTCGAAGACGGTGAGTTCATCGAGAACGACGTCCCGGGTGGTGGCTCCTGGATCGGTGGCGGAGGCGTCTGGGCGGACGGCGGAGCGCCGGTCTTCGAGCGTCTTCTCATCGCCCGAAACACCTGCATGGGCCCGGATGGTTCCTACCACGGCGGTGCCGGGATCGCAGCGGTGAACAGCCTGCCAGTCCTGCGATACTGCAGCTTCGTGGAAAACGATGCAGGCGGAAGAATCGTCGGCGGCCTCTGGAATCAAGGATCGGATGCGATCGTCGAAGATTGCGTGTTCATCGCGAATCGCGCCGGGGACTACTGTGCCGTCCTGAACAACACCTACGCCAACCCGAGTTTCCTGCGCTGCGCCTTCATCGGTCACACTTTGGAAACCGAAGGACGTTACGCCAGCGTGATGTATACTTCCACAAGCCCGACCCTCCTGACGGCCTGCATCTTCCGCGGAAACACCGGCCCGACCGGGAGCGCGGCCTTCATGAACGGCAGTCCCAAGGCCGCTTCAACGTTCACCGACTGCGGGTTCTGCGACAACTCGCCCGCGGACATCGGCAGCCAGAGTGGCAACGGCGAGTGGATCGACGGGGGCGGAAACGAGTTCGCCCGAATCTGTGAGTTCTCCATTGATTGTGACAACGACGGCGTGATCGACGCAATCCAGATCCTCGACGGCTCGCTGGCCGACGATGACGGTGATTGGATTCCGGATTGCTGCCAGATCGGCGTCGAGTGTGGTTGCCCCGCGGACCTCAACGACGACGGACTCGTCGGCCCGCCGGACCTCGGCATCCTGCTCGCCGTCTGGGGCACGGATGGCGCCCCGAACGGCGCCGACATCAATGGCGACGGTACGGTCAACGCCTCCGACCTCGGCCCCCTGCTCGGCGCCTGGGGGGTCTGCCCCTGACCGACTCTGACACGACCGCACGCAACACGACACCAACAGCCCGCCTCGACCTCGCGTCGGGGCGGGCTTTCGTTCGCGGCTCACCGACGCCGGCGTGACCCGGCACCGACGGACCCGACCGACGGCCGAGGCGCGGCGAGTTCATCGGCCACATCGGCCACTTGTTTGATCTCGGTGACACGGATGACATGGGTGTCGTATAGTCGACCCGTCCTCAGGGCGTCAGCAACGCGATTTTTCGAGCGTTGGACGTATTCGATCTCGTAGGAACCGTGCTTTGCAAGCAGCAGGTCACCGGTTCGAGCCCGGTACGCTCCATTCAGGAAAACGCGGCTGAAGCGGCTGTAAAGCCGTTTACCCGAGCAGTGGAGCTCGGTGCAGCTCTGAGAACTGGCCGATCGGACTGGCCGATCGGTTCTCTTCTGGAGTTGTATCCATGGCTCACTCCCCCGTTCCCTCCTACCTCCTCGACTCCCGGACCGGACGTGGTTTCGTCCGCTGGTCGGACCGAAAAACCAAGAAAAGACGCGTCAAGGTCTTCCCCGGCGAATTCGGTTCTCCGGAGTCGAAAGCTGGCTACCGAATCTGGGTCCAGCAATTCGATGCTCGTGTCGAAACCTCCAAGATCAGGACCGAACGACAACGGATCCGCGATCTCAGCGTCGCGGAACTCTGCGAGCGGTGGGTGGAGGATTACATCGAACGCTTCGGCGAGAAATCCGGAAACACCCGGAACGCCCGAGCGGCCGCCCTGGCGGCCTGCGAGCGACACGCAGCAACCATGTGTCGGGACTTCACCGCGGGTGATCTCGCCGCCATCCGAGACCTGCTGGTCAGCCGAGGCCGCCTTGTCCGCGACGGCGTGAATCGACAGATCTATGCCATTCGCCGGATGTTCAAATGGGGTCGGGAACGATCGCTCGTCCCTGCTGAAGTCGTCGCCGACCTCGAGGTGGTTCGTGGTGTGGCGATGGGTCGAGGTCTCGAAAGTTCGGATCCCCCCACCGCCGACCCGAAGGCGGTCGACGCAATCATCGCGGATCTCGAGCATCGGAATCCTCGTGCGGCCCGGATCATCGGATTCCTCCGCTGGACCGGCTGCCGTCCAAGCGAAGCCTACCGAGCCCGTGTGGCCTGGCTGGATCAGAAGTCCCGGCGGCTCGTCATCCCCGCTCAGGTTTCAAAGACACGTCGCCCCCGAATCATCGCACTGAACAGTCCGGCCATCGAGATCATTCAAGCGGCCATCCCCGACCGCGGCCGGATCAACCCCGACGAGATCATCTTCCTGAGCACGAAGGGGAAGCCGTACACCGCATCGGGCATACTGCAGGCGATGACCAAGACCGCGAAGAGGATCGGCGTACCACCTCAGACGCCGTACAGCCTGCGAAGGCTGGCGGCAACGGAAGTCCTTCACGCCACCAGTTCGGAGACCGAAGCTGCCGCGTTGCTTGGCCACTCGACAAGATCGCGAATCGTCGAGCGATACACCCGCGACCGCGCAAGCATCGCGGATCGTGCCGCACAGCACGTAGGTGGCTGCAGTCCTTCCCCACGTTTCGGAGCGCCCGCATGAATGGTGAAATTCTGAAACTCCATGGCTCGCCGATCGATGGCCTTGTCAGATTTGAAGATGAAGGAACCGACCGCCGCGGTCGGCGGAGAATCTCTCTGCACATCGGACACAACCTTCACGCCGAGGCGCCGGTATGGAATCCCTTGCCGGAGCGTTATGCGACCTACACGTCGACGATGAGCCCGGTAAACGACGGTCGCTGGCCAATATGGGCCATTCCGCTGTTCCGGCTAGATCATGATGAGATCCACCACCGTCATTGTGAGACTCGAGATGAACAGATGGAGTCGCTTCTCGAGTCTGGCGCCTTTGTGGCAGGTGATGACGACCCTGTGGTACTTCTTCATCGATCCGGCAAGACTCCAAATGACGGTTTGGAAGATGACGGCGAGGACTTTCCATCAGTCGCCCTGACAACTGGAACCCCAGCCAGCTTTGGGTGGCTGCTGGATCACTGCATGCAATGGACCTCGAAAGCATCCATGAGGGGAAGCGTCATCAGAGTGAACACTTCTCTTGTCTGTGCAGCGGGCTGGATCCGGAGAGGAAATGGCGAATTGTGGACGGCATGACTTTTCTTACCTAATGAACTCGAAGAACGAAAACAACGGCTAGACTCGTTTGAAGAACTTGGCGTCGGACGATCCGTCGTCGCTCGCAACCAGCTCCGGTATGAATCAAGGACCGGTGAGGCGAGTAACAAGTGCTGGACTGGATCGCTCGCTCAGCGACCGCAGACACCCTCAGGGCGTCGGCGGTCGTTTTTTCTGGTCGCTGGCTCCCGAACAGGAGAGTTGCCATGAGCGACCCGACCAACCCCGACCCGGCGATGGCCGGACCTGAAGTCCGCAGGCACATCGGCAGGATCACGGGGCGCCGCCCCTCACCATCCACAACCTACCGCTTGCTGGCTAAGGGAAAAATCCCCGCATTTCGCCTGTCTGAAGGTGGCCCACTCTACGCACGTCGCAGCGACGTCGAGGCATTTGCAAAGAGCCGTATGGCCACCGGCGCAGGCCCGCGCGAATCTCAGGCATCCGACGCGGTCGCTCGAATCAGAGCCATGAGCCGGAGGACGAGATGAAGAACTATGAGAACGCCGACCGCTGGAACGGTCGGCGAACTGAGAATGATCCCGGCCAAGAGATCTTCAACTACATCGACGCGGAAACGGCCGCGGCCTGGGTACAGAGCTTCCACAGGAATCCGCCGAGTCCTCTCGAACATCTCAAGAAGATGAAGACGCGGCGGGACACCGCCGAGGCGGCTGGGGGTGACGCATGAGCAGCGCCCCCATCGATCTCGCCCTCTCGAAGCTCGACCGCGTGAAGGCGGCCGGGCCTGCGAAGTGGATGGCCTGCTGCCCTGCTCACGAAGACAGAACGCCGTCACTCTCGGTTTCTGCCGGCGAAGACGGCCGGGTTCTCCTGAAGTGTTTCGCCGGGTGCTCAGCCGAAAACGTGCTTGCCGGGATGGGTCTTCAGTGGGGTGACTTGCACCCCTCCCCGCCGAGTCCCGAGCCAGTTCGAAGCCAACCGGTTCCCACGAGGCGTGAGTCGCCTCCGGCCCCCGCTACTCGAGAGGCCGGCGGCGTCTTCCCGTCGCTCGATCAAGCCCGCGACGCATATCGTCGGCAGCTCGGCGAGCCGTCTGCGTCGTGGATCTATCGGGATCGTGATGATGACCCGATCGGCGAGGTCCTCCGGTGGGAGAAGCCGAACGGCAAGACCATCCGGCCAGCGTTCCGATTCCCAGATGGCTGGCGGATGACCTACCCCCCGACGCGTCCGCTCTTCGGCCTCGATCAGATCGCCGACGAGGGCCGCGTGTTCGTGGTCGAGGGCGAGAAGGCGGCGGCCCGACTGCACGCCCTGGGACTTCCTGCGGTCACCTCACCCGGCGGATCCAGTTCCGTCGGGCTCGCAGACTGGTCGGCCCTAGAGGCGTCAGAGGTCGTCGTGCTTCCAGATGCCGACGACGCTGGCGAGGCGTACGCAGCCGACGTCGTGGAGCAACTCGCCGGGGCAGGCCGAGAGGTCGTGATCGCAAGGCTGCCGAAACTACGGCCGCAGTCCGGTGACGACGTCGTCGAGTGGATCGACGATGTCCACGCCGGCGATGAGGTCGCCGCAGCAGGCTCGCTTGCCTCGATCGCATCCGATGCCTTGTGGTCGCATCGGCGATCCCGACCGACGCTCTCCGTCGCCGAGGTGCTCGATGACCCCGCCTGGTCCAAGCCGCCGGAGATTCTCCGTACGGGCGTCCCGTGGTACGACGACGTCCAGCCCTTCGGTGGAATCGAACGCGGCACACTGACCGTCCTGGCCGCTCCACCGCGATGCTTCAAGACCTCGGTGATGCTCTTCCTCGCATGGCAGCTCGCCGAAGCAGGCCACCGCGTCCACTACCTCGCCGGCGAGATGACGAGGGCCGCACTGGTTCGGCGGATCGTCGCCATGGCCGCTGAGGTCTCACCGTCCGTGGTCACAGACCCTCGCGACCTAGAGGCCACCGCCAAGGTCACCGCCGCCGTGCAGAGCATTCGTGAGCTCAAGCACCGTCTGTTCCTTGGGCGTGCTCCGATCACGCTCGAGGGAATCGCCGAGGCGGCCGACACCGCCGACATCGTCTTCGTGGACTACCTTCAGCTTGTCCAGCCCGATGCCGATCATGTGGGCACTGGTCGTGTCGACGAGTTGGATGCCGCCATGCGGTCGATCCTCGCCACCACCCAGCAGGGCGCGACGGTGTTCGCCGCAGCCGCGATGAACCGGGTCGGGCGGGACACCCCGTCCCTCGGCTCGATTCGTGGGTCCTCCGCCATCGAATACGGGGCCACCACCGTCTACGCCGCGACTGAGTCCTTGGTCGGGATCAATCCCGACACAGACGGGCCACGAGAAGAGCGGATCTCCGTCGAGTACCGCTGCGTGAAGCAGCGTGAGGGCGAAGCGGTGCCTCTCAGATTCGATCTCGCACTCACCCTTGGTCCACTGCCCGTCGGGTCAGATACAAAATGATGCCGCAGAGATCCAAAGGAACAGCGGCAAGGACCATGGGGATCCCGCCACCGCCGTCGAACGGCCAGGCGACGGCCAAGGCCGTCCGGGCACAACCGCCGGCCGGCGACCGCTGGGCCCTGTCAAACGCAATCGACGACCGGCTCGGCTGGATGCCGAATCCCGAGTACCGCGTGCTGCGCGTCCTGTTCCGGTACGCCGGCCCTACCAGCAAGGCGTGGCCGGGCGGGACGAGGATCGCCAACGCGTGCCCCTTCAAGCCGCGGCGGGCGAACAGGCTGCTTCAACAACTTGAGGGATGGGGTGTGATCGAGAACGTGCGGCGCGGACACCAAGCAAGCCAAAAGGCTGGTGAGTGGAGAATCCGCCCGCCGTCCACGTGGCCGACCGAGAAGCCACCACCTAGGGCCGCTACGGCCCCATGACTAGGGCCGTAGGGGCCCACCAACAGAACAAGAACAGGGGTCGACGCGCTGACGCGGTCGCCCACGACGTGAGATCGAAAACGACACGCCGGCTCCATCCGTGAACACCATCGATTCCAGCGTCACGTCTTGGATTGTGGACAAGGTGTCGGGGCTAAAAATGCCTG
>Ga0070746_10002321_pt1 | contig 11325 bp, 26 predicted proteins | sample VirMetDEL_Mar_21_FD_77016 | JGI IMG/M metagenome (GOLD analysis project Ga0070746, IMG submission 77016) | Aqueous microbial communities from the Delaware River and Bay under freshwater to marine salinity gradient to study organic matter... | ecosystem: Environmental > Aquatic > Marine >... | reverse complement strand
TGCTTGTCAAACAAATGTCAAATCACTTTGTCATATTACTGTCAGTATAGTTTGTTACATAGTCATACACAATACATCCATACAAATACAATACGACTGGACTATAGCACATGACGATAGTGCAGGTTTCTCCTACTCTTTTAATAATGTTCTTTACTCTCGGCATCTTTTCTCTCACATAAACAGTTACGTAAATATTAAACTGTATTCGTTTATATAGTCTCGCCCATATATAGTGTCCCTTAGTTATACTTCCCTAGGGATTCGCTAATGAAATGCTAGCAGACACACTACGGGTAGTGTCACTAGATAACAAACATCAGCAATAATATGCTAGTCCACACAAGGGCACCAATAATATCTACGATTCTATCCTCAGTTGTATACATACTCTCTCCTAATCACACGCAAATAATACATGGCACGCTGCTAGCACAGGTCCGAACGGTCCCAGCAGGCAAGAGCCAACAAAGAACATGAACGCCCATCCATAGCTACCATAGAATAGCTGACCGAGACCCGGCAAGAAGAAGGACGCAATCGTGCATAGCAATCGTTTCATGTATAACCCCCGTTATGTATATAATATATCACTCTCGCGAGCATTTGTCAAGGTATCATATGTCAAGAAGATGTCCGCAAATGGACGATAAATCGGACAGAATGTGACCTTGACACAAGAAAAGGGTTGACAAACAGACACATAGAGTACATACTAAACCCCTTAGCTAAACCGTATCAAAAATCATACAGTCACATAAGCCAACACCGTATAAAAAAGTATACACTAGCATATGAAGATCACCAACAGATACAACCGTATACTTTTGTATACATATTAAACTCTATTATATAAACCATCTATTACTACTATAGCAACCTGTTGTAAACACTTAAGAGAGTTATTATATAAAACATAGTTATCTCCTATCTTATCCACTACTATACAATACGCTTTAGGATTATTGGAAACAGTTTTTCTTTTGATTAACTCTCCGGCTCTAAACATTCTCACTCACTTCATCATCGAACTGTTTAGTCATCTCGGCTACATCAGCAATCGTTAGTGCTTTAGTCTTTCTTCTTTTGTTCTGTTCTCGGACAAGTTTGTTATAACGCTTCTTATCGTATGCATTAACATGAAGGTTCGGAATCCCCATAGCTTCGAGTTTAGACTTAAACAGTTTAACATTCTGTAGTCTCGCACCTTCTTTGTCCACCTTGGCATCAGCACGGGTCAATACTACTTCTCTACCAGTCAGGCGACCGTCAACCATTTCGACGATAGTTTGGGAGATGTAATATTTCACTCGCCACTCACCAGCTTTAGACTCTGCTCATCGTACAGCTTGCGGACAAACATACGCAGTGCGTCTACTCGGTCTCTGGCTTCCCTCAGTTCGTCTTCAGTACGTTGGAGTTCTTTAAGTGCTTTCGCAGTAAACTCATGGATCTCTGTTTCGGTTAGGTTAACCACACTAACACCATCAGAGTCATATTCACACTTATGGATCCAGACATCCTCACCGAGCGCCGGAACCAGCTCGGGCGTGATATAGCCGGTAGGAAGCTGATCATAGCGGATTGAAATAGTATTTGACATTGCCTCGTCTCCTGGGACGTTTGAAATAAAAAGGGGATCTTTGTTTATGCTCGCAGCCCGTTCGAGTTGTCTCATTTTGTTATGAGGGTGGCTAGTCCTCAGTTAAGCCATTATTGTAGGATCTTCATTATCTTTGACCTCGAAGGTTAAAGTTAAACAGGCTCCCTCTGTGACTTATCCAAGCCCGCCACAGTCCGGCTCTATGCAGTTGGGAGTTTTCATTATCTTGACCTCTCGCGCTCTGCGCGTTCACGGGTTAAGTGGGAGTATTTCTAAATGCCCTCGCCAGCTTCGAGCGCAGCAAGGTCAGCCTTCTCGGCATCGGTCAGGTACTTAGCGTCTTTGCGCTTGAGGCTCTTCGCGCTCATCTTGGTAGGGTTGGCGAACTCGGCGTTGCAGCCAGCAGCGAACGACTCTGCCCATGAAGGATCGGGGAAGTCCATGACAGCTTGCTTGCCTTGAGTGGAGGAGTGACGGAAGACAACCCACATCTGCGGACCAACTTGCTCGACGGTCCAGCCTTGGAGTTGCTTCCGAGTTGGAGGCGCAGGCGCAGGCTTGTAGTTCTTCTTAGTTTGAATCTTGATTTGGTCGATGGCTCTTTGCATGATATATCTCCTAACTTGATATACTATATTATACTTGAAAAATGAGGGAAAGTCAACAACTAAGTTGTCAAGGAAATGTCAGACAGTTTGTGACAAGAGGATAAGACCGGCGAGCATCAGCGCATCGAACTTGACAAACAGGCGAACCATCTCAGGCGAGATTGCGTGAAGGGCGAGAGGGTGAAGGTTGGAGTGTCCGCGAAGTTTCATAGTGTTCTTTCCTTTCTATACATATAATATAACATGAGGAGAGGTGAAAGTCAACGATTAAGTTGTCAAGGAAATGTCAAGAGAGTTGTCAACTACCTCCAGTAGTCTCGGCAACATATGGAAGACCATGCCGTGCTTCGGGAAGCTGACAAGCCAGCCTTCGTTCTCCCATGCCAAGATGACACCAATGTTGCCATCCATAGTCTCACGCACTAAACTACCGACTTGCACTGACCACCTCCAGCGATGTCCCATAGTTGTCGGCATCCTCAACGATGCCATCATCGAGCCACTTAATCAATGTCTCATAGGCATTGACGCATATCACGATTGCCAAATGCCCGTTGCTGCTTACCAGATCACCGACTTGCATACATCACCTTCAAATCAACAACAGAGCAGAAGCCAGTCTTTTTAGTTGAAGCCCAGAACACGCGGGCGATCTTGCCGTCTGCCAATAGATCGACAACAAGCCCGTGGTTTGAGTTGTTGCGCCCTTGGATAAAACCGACGTTAGTTACGATGCTTCCGAGTTTGATCATAGAACTATCTCCTTTCTATACATATAATATAACATAGGGGGCAGCGGATCGCAAGGGTTAAGTTGTCAAGGGGTTGTCAAGTCAGCCTTGATATGCTCAAGCGCAAGGATGATATTATCTCGGATATGTTCGATACCCGCAGCTAGCAAAAAAGTCAATAACCACATATACTTACCAGTTCCTTGGATCAGAGTCATCCCAGATATCAACGCTCTGTTGCTCTGAGCGTTCAGGGGCTTCAACCGAAAACTCTCCAAACTGCATACGACGACGCGCGGCTGCCATCGAGACACCTTGGGCTTGTTTATTCAGTTTAGCCATCTCTCGTGCGCGCATGCCGTGATCAATAAAATCTTCCTCTGCTACGCTGAACGTGCGGAACTCTTCGATCTCGGTGGGTTCAATCTCATCGACTGCTTGACCAGACTGTTCCATCAGATCGTGGCAGATCTCGATTGCTGGCTGTCCATCTGCATCGGTGCGAAGACCAGCCTCGTTAAGCAGGTCCATAATCAAGTCAAGCTCACGCTCGGTTACTCGGATGTTAAGAATGTTAGACATGTTTACTCCTATGCCGTTGTACACTGGAACCAGTGGATTGCGAAAAATACCAGAGCGCCCCAACAAACTGCGTCGGCGGCGATGGCTGCGGTAAGTACACGATTAAGTTGCATCGTTTTCTCCTTTCTACCCTTATAATATACCACCGAAACGGGTAGAAGTCAAGGTTTAAGTTGTCAAGGACTTGTCAGTGCTTTGGTGCATCTTCTCCGTGATATGGCGACACTTACGACGCCAACCAAAGCCCGCACATGTACATCGCCATACGTGCCCATCGTAGCTCACTGTATAGCTTTTGCCAGTGCTGCCTTGGACTTTCCAAGACTGTACGTTAGAGGGCTCTGGAGAGGCTTTACGAGGCTCATAAACCATCACATCGTCAATGGAGTCAAGCGTAGCGGTCTCGCCCACCGGTAACCAGAACTGACCAGAAACAGCCCACTTTTGACCGCTGCGATCGGTGTAAAGCATCGGAGGCATACGTACTTTAACAGGTAGTTTCATTATAGACACCCTGGAGTCTTGACGAAGAGTTGAAAACCGGGCTTCGCCTTGTATTTGTTGCGATTGATAAACTTTTGAAGAGCTTCAGTCTTACTCTCGGCATCGATCATCGCTAGAAAGTGATACCGGCGCGTCTCTTCGTTGTAGAGCTTGATCTCAAAAGCGGTCATTTATGCCTCTGCTGGAATGATGGTAGCGACGGACAAGGTTGTAAAGGTCTCACGCTGTTCATCGGTCACAGCGGGGTCATTGAGTGTGCCTTGCATCATCAGAGCGGTGATTACCTGCTCACAGGCAAGCGTGGTGCGCTCGATGGGTGTCAGGCTGTCGCCAGTATCGGTTCGGATGAGTGGAATAGCAAGCATGTGTTTTCTCCTTTCTACACATATAATATAACCACTTGTGGGCTATCGTCAAGGATTAAAATGTCAGGGGGTTGTAAAGTGTTCTAAGAACATGGCGTGAAACTTTAGCTGTATATCGGTGCCAAGAAAGATAACCGTGTATGCCTTTGTGTATGACTTTGAAGTCTCGCCTTCCTCGATGACCATACCGACCCGGTGAGCCGGCATGCCATCTTGGTGCGTTCCATCTTTGACCTTCACAAGATCACCCGGCTTAAATCTACTCACTAGAATGGAACCTCGTCACTCAGAGCGGAAGCCTCCCAAACCAGAGGATGCATTACGAGTGCGCCCTCGCGACAGGCGTGAACCTTGGCAAGATTGACATGCTGAGATGTGGTCATCGAGTGGAACCCTCCGGTCGGCGCTGTGTAGTCCGCAAGGATGAGTGAACCTGTTGGAGTCCGAGAGCCGATCTTTAACTCATAGCTGTACAAGTCAGCGTAGCCGTCATCCCAGGCTACACTCTTCAAAGTTCTGTTGTGATTACGGGCACTTACGCCATTCATCCATTTTGCGATAACATCGTCATTAGTGCGGGGTGTGAAGTCTGCGGGCATGATCTCTCTCCTTTGTCTATTAAATATAGCACTGATCGACTCAACAATCAAGGCTAAAAGTGTCAGTAAAATGTCAACCGTCGATCGCAATGATCCGCTCGTTAGTTGTGAAGTACGGTCGCGCTGCGTAGTTCTTAGTGGTCATCCACATGCGCTGGCACTTGGATGCGACCGGCTTAGGAGCCATCAGGTCTGTCAGGATGATGTGACCGTCGAACCCCTTCTCGTTGACGTACTTGGTAGGGGCGTTGAAACATGTACCACCAGTGAGAACACGCTCAGTCTTCTTGTTTTGTCCCTTCTTCCACGTGTAAATCTTGTTCTCAGCTACCTCAGTATCGAAGGGGATGACAGTGAACTCTGCGATCTCAGCGAGCTTGTTAAGTTCAGAGAAGAACGCGGCGAGCATGCCATCATCCACGGAGCCAGACTGGTCGATGGACACAGCAATCTTAGCTTGGCGACGGACACGCTTGCCGGGGTGGACCTTTGGGAACCGCTTGTTAAGGCGACGAGGTGTCGAACGCTTGTCGGCGCGCTGCGAGGTCTTGACGAAGTAACGAAGAACCTTGCGCCAGTCAACCTTAGTCGCAATGCGCTCCATGATGTCTTGGCGCATGGTGGAGGACACCGAACCCCAGTTGCGTGACTTCTCAGCCTCTTCTGCTGCTTTCTTAATAGCTTCCTTCATGCGCTCGCTGGCGATCTCTTGAGCGGTGCCATCCACATCGCCAAACTCATCATGGGAGTCAAGAGAATCCATGTCACCAAAAGGGTCACCAGATCCTTGACCGCCCTCACCGTCACCATCTTGCTGCTCTTGTTGCATCTTCTTGAGTTCTTCAAGATACCACTCGTAGGTCTTGTAAGGGGGAAGATCCTTGAATATGCCCTCGCCAGGGATACACGCTTGCATAGCCTCACCGTTGACCTCTGGTCCAGGGTTCGACTCGCTTGGCAGCAACTTGGAGATGTGGCAGTTAATCGCAAGGTCCATTGCAATGTTGTCGATGCGCTTGAGACCATCGGCAGGCTTGCGGCTGGTCACGTGCTCGAATACAAGGTGGTAGAACTCGTGCATCAGGATGCCTTGCTTGTGCTCGTCGGAGAGCGCAGCGAAGAACTCAGGGTTGTACATCAGTTCAAACTGAGCAGAGTCAGGGTTGACGCGGACACCAGCGGTAGGAATCGCAGTTGACTCAATCTTGTCGATGCGACGAGACAGAGCGGCGAAGAACGGCTCGCGCATGAGTAGACGAGCAGTGTGCATGTTCAGGTTGAATGGCTTGGTGGTCTTGTCGTCGGACATTGTTTTCTCTCCTTACATATATAATATAGCATCGTGGAGGGGTAAAGTCAAGGTTTTAGTTGTCAAGGAAATGTCAAGGCGGAGTCAGCAGGGACGTACCAGTTTCTTAGTCTGACCTCGTCTACCCATCCCTTCTCGCCATCTATGTACAGCTTGAAGCGCCATCTTTTGTTAGCTACGTCTCCGTATTTAGCTTGTGCTGTCTCAACTTTGTCAAGAACGATAGCAGGCTTGAGGTCGCGCACAGCGCAGAGCAAGTCACCGATCTGTAACCTATCAGTCCACGTCTGAGATGATAAAGATGTCATCTTTGAAAAACCTCATATGTTCCTCGCTTTTCAGCCATTTGATCTCATACTGTATCGCTCTCGACTTCTCGCTTATCACGTGCTTCTTGACAATCATACCAACACCGTGCTTTTCGCGGAAGCGATGGGCTTGACCCTCGGCTCCATTGAGCCTGCAAAGGTCGCCCACCTCCGGGTCACGGTTAATCGGCGGTAGTCGATGAAACATGATTAGTCTTCAGTGTTGCCACCAAGGATCTCGACAAGGTGATCCGATACCCGGCGACCGTCAGAGGTCTCAGCCTTGTGAAGAGCCACAACATTGTTGATGTTGTCGGTGTCACCGAGAACGGTCCACAGCTTCATCGCGATCTCTGATGGCAGAGATACGAAGTATTCAGCAAGGTTGCCAACCTGAGTCTCAGTGAGGTCATCCTTGAAGACCCCAGAAGCCTCAAACTTCTCAATCATAGCAGCGTGGTCGTTGATGCCCCACTTGTCGGTCTTGGAGAAGTCTCCAAGGTCAAGGATGTCCTCGATGGTCACTTGCCACTCGTACTTCTCAACGAAGTCACGGAGAGACACAGCAGCCTCGAAGCCAAGGAACGCGGTCGCAAGGTTGAAGAGAAGATCACGGTCTCCTTCCTCACCGAACACACCCGCGGGCTCTGCGGTGTCGCAGTATCGCTTCCATGAGCGACGGGAAGGGTATACCTTGTTAGGCTCGAAATCACCCTCGTGCTCCAAGTGCTTACGGTTGTGATTAATGAAATCCCAAACCACCGATGGTACACGATCGTTAGCCCACTTGAGCCAATCCTCAGTGGAAGGCTCGACATCGAAGACAGTCCAGCGGTCAAGCTCGGCAGGGTCCATCTCACCAACTTGGTACTGAGCGCCATGCTCACCACCGTTGACGGCAGCGACGATCAGGGTGTCAGCGTGGAGGTGCCAGCCGTTCAGCTTGCGGCTGTCGGTCAACTCGAAGAGACCCTGACGGACCTCCATGGTCGCGCGGTCAACCTCATCGAGGAAGAGAAGGACAGGCTGTTCACAAGCGGTCACAAGCCAATCTGGAGCGTTCCAAGTGGTAGCCTTGCGACCGTTGATGGACGTATCCGCCACATCGGGCAGACCGAGAAGGTCACCTTCAGTCATCTGAGAAGCACGGCGCTCGACCACAGGCAGGTCACGAGTCGCGGCGATCTGGTAGACCACCTCGGACTTGCCGACACCGTGACGACCACGGATAAGTACAGGCAGCTTGCTGTTGAGGATGTGAGGGGCGACGTTGAGGAATGTTGCGAAGTCGATAGCCATGATGGGCTCCAGTGTTGAGGGTGTTAGTTCTTTGCCTTACTCTATAAATATAGCACCGAAATGCTTTAGAGTCAAGTATTTTGTTGTCAAGCGAATGTCAAGAGAGTTGTCAACTAACCAATTCAAGATCACGCTCTGGAAAAGTCGCCCAGCCCCACTTAGGTTGAGTCTCGCCAGTCCAGGCGACACGAGCGTAGCCGTTGCTGCTATTCGGCATCACAAGCCCAACCTTGCCAGCGAAGCCTTGACGGTTGGCGCGCTTGTTCTGTTTGCCGCGCACCAGCGAACCAGCAGGGAACTTAGGCGGAGGCGGCAACAGGCTCTGACAGACCTGCGTGATGTTATCGCGGAACGAGCCAGCGTGATAGTCGGTCATCAGATCCGAGTGGTCATTCACAGCGCGCACGTGAAAGTTATGCGCCTCCCTATCCATCTGATCCTCGTCGGTGCAGGCACCATTAGCGAGGAACGAGCCGACATAGCCGTTGTGCTCGAATGTCCAGCGGTGACCGACAAGCTGTACATCGATCTCGATGCCTTGCTTGGCGAAGTAGGACTTGACTTTCTTGATGGCGTTGCGAACTTTCATTTAGTGCTCTCCTTGATTACCTATATAATATAGCATGGAGGGACAGAGATTGCAAGGTTTAAGTTGTCAGGGAAATGTCAAGACGGCAAAGTGGGGTAGTACTCTTCCAGTCCGAGTTCCCTGATGACCTCAGCAGTCTCGCCCTCTGGCCATTTGAAGATCCAGTTGCGCTCGCTTTTGTCTCCTTGCGAAGAGAACTCTTCCTTCATCGCCTCCGCCATCGTTGCTGGTGATGCGTCGAGCCATCCAGCCGGAGGGTCAAGCGTCGGGATAAGTGATGCGGGCGTAGGCATGTCGCTAACCTGCTGTGCTTCTTCCATCTTGTTTCTCATTGAGACAAACGTATCGCGACCGGTGTGGATTCCTTGGTTCGGCTCAGCGAGCTTCCTGACATCGACGTGTACAGCAGGAATGTGAGGGCGCGTAGCGGTAACCCAGTTCCAGTCAATACTTTTGATGTAGCGGTGTGTGATGTGGTTGCCGTACTTGCCATCGACGTAGCCCCACAGTCTAAGCGGCACGATAGAGTTAAGACCGATACCGATCTCCCGCGCCGTCTCCAGAGCAGCCAAGCGCGTCCGGCGCGTGTGCTCGATGAAAACTTGTTTGTCGAACTTCAGATTGTCGCACGTGCGGCGCGTGTGTCCTCGCTCGCCACAGTACCCACAGGTCACCTTCTTCATACGCGCAGCCTTCGCTGCCTTGTTGCTAACCTTCTCGCCGGTAGCGAGGTCAATCTTGGTACGCTTTAGATACTCTTGGCGCTTCAACTCTGCGCGCTGCTCGTACCACTCAGCATCCGCCTCGTTGCCTTGCTCACGGCTGTGCTTTACACTGAGGATGTTGTTGTGGTATTGACGACCAATGGCATCCGTCAGGTCAGGGCACTTACGACGGTTATGACCTGTTTGGTGGCAATATGAGCAGCGGACGGTTCCATTGTACGACATGTGTTCTCTCCTTTCTATACTTATAATATAACAACCTGAGCAAACTTAGCAAGCTAAAGTTTGTCAAGAGGATGTCAGGAGTTCCAAACTTTTCTCGCCGCACCATTCTTTATTGCCGGGAGCGAAAAGCGATAGACCCTGAGTTGTCCACAAAATACGCACCATATCACAGTCGTCGCGTATAGAAAGTATAATACCGATCTGCTCGGTAAGAAAATGTTTAACAATATCACCTACTTGCACTGATAACCTCCAGATCGCTGATTAGCATATTTACTTCTCCACCGGGCCACCGGACAGCAGCAAAGCCGTCGCCCACCTCGATGACCAGACCGACACCATCAGCTTCCCACTTTTTTTGCACAACCAGATCACCGACTTGCATTTACCAACTCCAACGTGTTCTGGTTTGCGCCGTATTGCTGTCCGTTAGTCCACTGTACGAGCCATCGGACTTCGATAGGGTTGAGAAACTTAACGAGAACACCAACGGTTCCCCATCGATCCTTTACCAGATCACCGACCTTCATCTTAACTTCATCTTTGGGCGCATAATATATGGACATTTCTTTCTCCTTACCCTTATAATATAACGCCCTGTGAGGTAAAGTCAATCAAAGTTGTGTCAGGGAAATGTCAAGAGGAACTGAGTATCTCCAACCATTTCTTTGGCTCCCATGATGTTTCTCTGTCCTCGATCCAGTAGACCCGGACACGATTAGGTCTGCCCCAGTTAGTTTGAATGATGATGCCGGTCGGATTCTTGTAATCAAGAGTAACCGGCATCGTCACCAGATCACCCACCTTCATCAACAGCCTCAAACAACGATCGAACAGTCCAGCTATTTCGCCCATCATTCCAAGAGATAAGCCACTTGTCGCTAACTCCCTTCTTAATCACTATTCCGAGCATGCCAGACTCAGAGAACCTGTGTCGTACCAAACTACCTACTTTCATGCTGCCACCAAGTGTTGTTCGTGCATCCAATGTTGTTTACCCTGAAAGAGGATTAACCATTGCCCCATAGTATCTCTTGACCTGCGAATAATAACGCAAAGACCGCCAGGACCGAAAGTGCAATACTTCAAATCACCGGGTTTCATACACTTACCAATACTTTGACATCCTGATGAAGCGCGAGGATGTTGCGCGGATGCTTTTGTGGCTTGACATGAACGCCATCCTTCGTCACCTCGATAACAACACCCAGCATCTCACCGTGGTGCTTTGTGCGGACTCTCACCAAATCTCCAACTTTAGTCATTTCTCTCTCCTTATGCATATAAGATAACACCGCGAAGCGGTTACGGCAAGTTTTTTCTTGTCAAGTAGATGTCAAGTGCTCAATGATGGTCGCAGTTGTGCTCGATCTTTTCGTTTGTGCCCTTAATCTTAATCCAGATTCCCCACAAAACCGGAACCATTAGCCAGTGCAGGCAAACAATCCACGCGACCGGGATGCCGGCGAAGAAAGCCGGATGAACGTACTTGCCGAGCAGTGCGAAGAGCGCCGGAAATAGAACGTCCTCGATGATTTCCCAGCCTACAATGATGACGACAAGTGCCAACCCATTCTCGCGAAGCGTGCGTTTAATGCTTTCAATCTTGAGATGTGATAGCTTATGGCTTACTCTGTCTCTAATCCATCTATACAATCTCATTGGATATGTCCTCATATTCGTTTTCAAGGTCTTCAATCTCTTTCATAACCTCGGCATATTCTCTCAGCTTGCCATTCCTTTGCAGTTGTAGGGCTTGTGTCTGCTTTTGGCTTATGAGTTTGCGAATCTTTGATTGCTGGCTCTTGACTAATAGATTTGTGATGAACTTAAACACTGCTTACTACCTCCAGCCAAGCCTCCGGCTCCCAATCCATC
>Ga0070746_10002318_pt1 | contig 11327 bp, 9 predicted proteins | sample VirMetDEL_Mar_21_FD_77016 | JGI IMG/M metagenome (GOLD analysis project Ga0070746, IMG submission 77016) | Aqueous microbial communities from the Delaware River and Bay under freshwater to marine salinity gradient to study organic matter... | ecosystem: Environmental > Aquatic > Marine > Coastal... | reverse complement strand
TAAATACCTACATGAAACGCCCATTATGCAAAGCATGTAACCAAAGACCTTGTGCTATAAACTATTATTCGGACAATAAAAAGCCGCATTATAGGTCTAGGTGTGAGAGTTGTAATCGTAGAAACAAGAAAATTCGAGTCCCTGTTCCTCGTTGGAAAGAGGCAGGTTACGAGAAAAAATTACATTGTGACTTGTGTGGATTTAAGGCTAGATACCAAGCACAGATATTAGTATATCATGTTGACGGAAACCTAAACAACAACAACATAAGAAATTTAAAATCAATATGTCAAAATTGTGTTGTTGGATTAAGATTTAGTGATTTACCTTGGCAGCCCGGTGACCTTGAACCAGATCATTAACTTGTTTGTGTAGGTTATCAAGTGTACTGTTGTTGTCTAAAATGTGATCAAAGTTTGTACCAACCCATGCATATTCGCTAGCGTGGATGCCTTGATCTTCAAGAACCATTTTTGCAATTGACCATCCAATTCTTTTCATGCCTGCATTGCAATCAATTGCTTTGTCATACCAAGCAGGCTCGGCACCTCTAATAACCCGAATTACTTCCCCGCCTAAATTTTTAATTGCTTGTATTTCGTTTGGAAAACGACAATCACTAATAACAATGTTATCTTCAATTTTACGCAATTTATTTTCTAAACTAGCAATCCATATATCGTCATGATACGCTTTACGACATACGTCTGTTCCCCAAAGTTGCAAAACCAATCTTGGAGTAACTTTTGTTCCAAGACGCTCGCTCCACCATTCGTCCTCTTGTTCTCTCCAAGCACGGCTTGCTTTGGTTGTTCCTTCAAGCATTATTCTATCCCATCCAAACACTGATGCTACTGCGTCTTTGAGGGTGCCTGCAAAACTTTCTCGTCTATAACCGTGATGAGATACTAGGAAATCAGCAATAGTATCTTTGCCACTACCAATAAACCCACAAATTCCAATAATCATTGATTATTTTCCTAACTCCTGTATGTTAAAATGATGGAAGGTTTCTTGTAGCATTTCAATCTGATTTACACAATCATAAAATGCATGGTGATTATTTTTAGGTTTGCCAAGACTAGGTAACATTTTAAATACAGTTCTTGCATCCATTACTCTATAGTATTGCCAAGGCAAATTTATACCATACTGTTTATAAGCATGTTCTAAAATAGTCATATCATAAGTGATGCCGTTTGCCCATATCCTATTGCTTCTCCAAATCAATGATGATAGTTTTTCAAGGGCGTCTTTTAGTGGGACTCTATCATCTTCACTGAATGCTTCTTCTTGAGCAATTTTTGGTTGCTTTGACCACCACTCAACTGTAGCATCATCAATGCCTCTATCTGGTTGGCTTTCGGGGTCAATCCTAAAATACATAGAATGCTCTTGGTCAATTCTATTGCTAAATGGATCAAATGCAACTGCGGCTATGGTTAAGATTAGTGCGTCTGGGCCAACACCCAAACACTCAATATCGATCATTACGTCACATGAGTATATTTTCATGTTAACATTATACTAGGTATTTAAAAGGTTGTCAATGACTTTTTAGCCAATTACAAAAGTTAATGGCTGTGATCCGTCAATATAGTTTTTGAGTTCTTCAATTTTAACATCCATAATTTGCTGTCCTTCTGCTTTCATAGCAGAACCATTAAGTGTAGTACCACCCTGTGGACCAGCAATAGATGCAAACTTTTCACGTGCTTCGCCAATTATGAGTTTTGCCGAACCAACCATAAAGTCTCTTATCCACTGACTAATTTGATAATCTTGCAATAATGTAATTTCAGGTTTTAGATTGTATGTCCAAAGCAAAACATTTTCGCCCGAGCCCCGAGGTCGGCGTATTAGCTGTAGTTTTTTAGTCACAGGATTAAATGTATAATTTAGATAACCACCAAACATTTTAGCAGATAACTCAACATACTGACTGTAAAAATCATATGTTGCAAGACCACCAGCTACATTATAGTTCATCAAATATACATTTAAACTTGCTTGGCTAAACGGATCGTAACTGCTTGAAAAAGGTCCCTGGCTATTGCCAAACGTGCGTCTAAAAATTTGTCTTACCGATTGTACTTCTTGCGGAAGAGTATATACTTCAAGATCGTCAACAAGCTCTAAGAAACTATAACTTTCTTCATATGCACTAGTTGCTCTTTGTCTGTAAGTGCCAATTGTTTTTTGATATGCTGATTCATAATGAGCTGGATCAAGCTCTAGATCAATAATCTCGCTACCTAATTGCAATTTAACATATTCAAACAAATTTTGCTTTAACAGACTTAATGAATTCTCTTCCATATCTACACTCCCGATTTAGTATTTACCAGGCTTTTAAAATCATTAAGTTCTCATTACTGCGTCCGTTAAATTTAATTTCAGTAGCTTTGATGCCTTCAAAGATTTTGCGAGAAGCTGGCTTGCCTGCACTCATTAGTTCCTTAAGTTGTTCTTTTGGTTTACGTAGAGTTTTTTGTACAGTTTGCCTAGGATCAAACCCAATAACCGATGCACCTTTAACAGAATAAGATTTAGCTAAAGAATCTGCTACCAGGTGTATAAGTTTTCTAGTTTTGGTATTGTACAACCATGCTTCTGTTCCGTTTACAAGTTTAACAGGAGATTCACTTTTTATGTTAAGTTCTTCAAACTGTTTTAGATATTTAAATTTGCGAGATAGTTTTTCTGGACTAACAGCACGAACACGTCTTGGCTTTTTTTCAACTTTCTTGATTTGCACATATGCTTCAGTATCAGCAATAACTTTTTCGCCAAACTTAATCCAGTTTTTCATTTGCGCTTTGGTTACATGTCGATATCCTTCAACTAATTGAGGACATTTACCTTCAAGTGTTTCTTTAAATTCTTCAATTTGTGGTTCCCATGCTCGAACTATAAGAGATACCATGTTTGGAGAAATATTCATACGTCTCATTTGATCCAATGGACTAAATTTGTCTAAGGATTGTTTTGTTGCACCGTGATCAATAAAGTCATCAAACATGCCGTCAATTTCCCCACAACACTCGTATACCTTTTCTCGTAAATGATCTTGAATATTTGGCTTTGGCACAGTAGTTTTTTCTTGTACTTCGGCTTTTTTGGATTCTTTGTCAGCTTTGACTTTTTCTATTAGTCCACTAATATATGTTTCAAGTTTGGTTTTTTCAGCTTCGGTTTGTTTGAAGCCCATTACAGTCATTCGAGCCCACCAGCCCATAGCATTCATAATATATTTGTCGTTTACTTTTGATACAAGTTTAACTTCGTCTGGGCGCTCGTTAATTTCTAAATACTGTATCAGCATTAGTTTTGCTTCGGTGCGAGTGTAATAATAGTTGTACCAGTTAAACGCTCTACCAGTTTCAGACTGGCGAACTTGATCCTCGGGTTGTTTTTCCCAAGTTGGTTCGTTGCCTAACCATTTAGTATCAGCAGCTTTTGGGCGTAATTGCTTGGTGGTAAGTTTCATAGACATCTCCGTGAACAAACTGTGTATTAGCGTTATATATGATATATTGTAGCAGAACTGTATCTAAAGGTCAACCTTTTTTTGATCACGTAAGTATTTGAAATTATTAGATTTTTTATTCGATTGCTTTTTAATAAATACGTGTATGGATACAAAATATGCCAAAACTTAGTTTATACCGCCCAAATAGGACAAATGACTACCAATTTATAGATCGAACAGTGCGTGAGATGTATCAAGTTGGTGGCGCCGATGTGTACGTACACAAGTATTTAGGACCAAAAGTAGTTGGTGATAGCTCTACGGAAGAAGCACCGGTAAATCAAGACGCTACCCAACCAAAGTATGGTTACGAAAATCCTCTTTTTATTGAGGACTTGCTTTTACTTGAAAACCGCGATCGTGCATACGATGATGATATTTACGTAATGCGGGCAGTATACAACTCGCAAGATATTGATTTTGATTTAACACAATTTGGTTTATTTTTAAATAACGACACCCTGTTTTTAACATTTCATTATAATGATATGCTTGACACAATGGGAAGAAAGCTCATGAGCGGTGACGTTATTGAAGTTCCAAACTTAAAAGATTATCATCCACTGGATACCAATACATTACCAATACCAAAGTTTTATGTTATTCAAGATGCGGCATATGCCAGTGAAGGTTTTTCACAAACCTGGTTACCTCATCTGTGGCGTGTAAAAGCCACACCACTAGTTAATGCACAAGAGTTTGCAGATATTTTAAGCAAGCCTTTTGAAGAAAACAATATATGGGACAATGGCAATTTTTATCCAATGGGCTCTGTTGTAAACTATGGCGATGTATATTATCAAGCCCTCAAGAATGTTCCAGCTGGGGTTGAAATTACAAATACTGAGTATTGGATTGAAAAAACTGCTAACACACTAGAACAAAAAATTACAACAAGAGCAAAAGATTTAGAAATAAACGATGCAATTCTAATTCAAGCAGAAGCCGAAGTTCCCAAAAGTGGTTACGATACTGTTAAATTTTATATACTACCAACCAATCCAGACGGAACACCAGCTGATCCAAGCCCAACAAATGCCAGTGATGTTGACATAAATTCATCTTCGGGCATCACTATGACTGAAGGATTAGCTACCCCAAGAGCTGATGGGTACACTGACGGTTACTTAACTGGCGATGGCATAGCACCTAACGGACTGCCAGTAACACCAGGGGTATCTTTCCCATTAGATCCAACCACAGGAGAATATGTTTTGCGTTTAGATTATTTCCCAAATCGTTTGTTTAGATATGATGGCGCACGTTGGGTTAAAATTGAAGATGCTGTACGCACAGAACTTACACCTGGCGCAGAGAATCAAACATTACGATCAAGTTTTGTTAACAACACTGACACAGTGGCTACTAATGATCGCGGTACAATTGAAAGTAGACAAAGTCTTAACGAAGCACTTATTCCTAAAGCAGACAACGGCGGTTAATAATGCAACAATTTTTTTACAGTGAACAAATTCGACGATACTTGCTGCAATTTACTCGCATGCTTAGTAATTTTCAGTGCGAATATGGCAAAGAAGATGACGGATCTCATGCATTAATACGTATACCTGTACGGTACGGCGATGCATCTCGGCAAGCTGCAACTATTATGCAAAACAATAGTTCTAACAGTATGCCGTCAACTCCAATGATGACATTTTATATTAACGGGCTTGATTATGATAGGCCTCGTATGCAAGAACCTTATCATGTTTCAAAAATTTCTGTTAGACAAAGAACTTATGATGAAACAACAGAATCATATGAAACAACACAAGGAAATGCATTTACTGTTGAACGATTAATGCCTGTTCCTTATAGATTATCAATTAACTTGGACATTTGGACATCAAACACCAATCAAAAACTACAAATTCTTGAACAAATTTTAACACTGTTTAACCCTAGTCTTGAAGTTCAAAGCACTGACAATTATATTGATTGGACTAGCTTAACAACTGTTGACCTTGACAGTGTTAGTTGGACTAGTCGTACTATTCCTGTCGGCACAGATGATCCAATTGATATTGCAACATTGCGTTTTGGTATTCCGATTTGGATTAGCAGTCCTGCAAAAATTAAAAAACTTGGTGTTGTTGAAAGAGTAGTTAATTCAGTATTTGACGCAAACGGTGACGCAGCGGCGGCAATTTTAGATAACGATTTGTTAATGGGCACCAGACAGTATATTACTCCGTCAAATTATGGAGTGGTGTTGTTTGATGGGCAATTACAGTTAGTAACACAATCAAGCACACTGTCGGAGCCAGCTACGAGTTTAACGCCTTTCGAAACGCCGTTGCCTAATCAACAAGATCACTGGGACACAATTATTAATGAATACGGAGTTTTGCGTCCTGGTATCAGTATGATTACCCTAGTAAACCCATGGGATCCTGATGTAGAAATTGCCGGCACTGTTGTTCAGAACCCAGCTGATCCAAGATTTTTAATTTATACTATTGATCAAGATACACTTCCGGCAAATACATTAGATCCAATTGATGCTGTTATTGATCCTGGGCTTAGTTCACCTGGCAACGGATTGCCGGCTGCGGCCACAGGACAACGATATTTGCTAACTGATGATACAGGAAACGTTACTAATGCCACAAACCCTATAGGCTGGCAAGGATTACAAGGACAAGCTCTTATTGCAAAACGCAATGATATTATTCAGTATGATGGTGATAAATGGAGAGTTGTTTTTAATAGTGCAGTTTTATCTGACCTACAGTATGTAACCAACATAACTACTACTATACAGTATCGCTGGGATGGCGAAAACTGGTATAAGAGTTATGATGGTATGTACAGGGCAGGTCAATGGAATATAATATTGTAAACGCTGTTGGGGTTTGGTTTTATAGCAAATCCACAAAACGTTATTTGTATCTTTTAAGAAACGATTCTAAACATCCAGACACATGGGGACTACCCGGCGGTAAAGTAGAAAAAGATGAAACACTGCTTGACGCAATACAACGAGAATGTTTGGAAGAAATTGGATTTTATCCCAAAAACGGAAAACTTATTCCTATAGAAAAATTTACAAGCCCAAATCAAAAGTTTGTTTACAACACATACCTTTGTATCCTTGATCAAGAATTTTTGCCAATTTTAAATTACGAACACCTTGGCTACGCTTGGATAGATAAAAATTCTTGGCCAAAACCCTTGCATCCTGGTTTATGGACCATGGTTAATATTGAATCAATTCAAGAAAAGTTAAAAATGGTTTTAGCAAACACTAACAAATAGTTTTATACTTTTAGTACACACTCTACTAGTTTTTCATCATCGTTGTTATTGCTTTCTAATGCAATACCTACAATAGATCCACCGTTAATTGCTGTGCTTGCACAACCGTTGTCATCAACGTATACTGCTTGACCTTTGCTAACTGCACCAATTACACGTACAGGCAAACGTCCTTTTAGACCAATGTATTGACCATCTGCTTCGCTGTTCATCATTAGTGCTGGATTAGTTGATACTACACCAATAGCTATACAGCCTCTTTGTGCAGGTGCTACGTCATGTGTTTCGTCAGCATCAATGCATACAACTGTGCCTGGCACAAGTTCTTCACTTGTTGTATATTTTTCTGCCAAGTCAGCATATCGAGCACTAGTTGCAGTACCTTGAAAAAGGTTAGCATATACGTCACCGCTGCCGTCACGTGCTACAATCTTGCTTGCAGTTGATGTTGTAGTTGCATCTACATTTAATGTAACACTACCACTTGTGCCACCACCTGTTAAATATGATCCTGCTGTAACACCTGTGATATCACCAACGTTAGTAGTAAATCCACTATCGTTGTTAAAGATACTCAATCCAATTTCGTTTGCCGCCTTACGTCTATCTGCACCGGCATCAAGTACAATAAACTCGTCTGTACCAGTCATTGTTGCTGTCATATCAGTTAGTTCAGATAAATCAGTAGCAAGTGTAACTGTATCTGTTGCTCCAACAGTTGCTGATATTCCAGTTCCACCTGTAACTGTTAGTGTGTCGCCGCCGCTAATAGTTTGAGTGTTACTACCATCACTTAATGTAAATGATGTTGATATAGACGCTGTGGTTGCTGCTGTAAGTCTACCTTGTGCATCAACAGTAATAACTGGAATTGCAGTAGCACTACCATAGTCACCTGCACTTACGGCTGTGTTATCTAGTGTTACTGTTAATGTATCAGTAGCCGAAACTGTTGTTGTTATACCTGTACCACCTGCAATGTCAACTGTGTCTCCGCCATCAACTGTTTGTGATCCACTGTCACCAGTTAATGTCCAAGATGTTGAAATACTTGCTGTTGAAGCCGCTGTAAGTCTACCTTGTGCATCAACAGTAATAACCGGAATTGCTGTTGAGCTACCATAGTCACCTGCACTTACGGCTGTGTCAGCTAAATTAACAGTAACGTCTCCGCTGGTACCTCCACCGCTTAATCCAGTGCCTGCTGTAACTGCTGTAATATCACCAACTGGAACACTAGCTACTGCCGTGTCAACATATGTTTTAGTTGCAGCATCCTGATCAGTAGTAGGATCACCTAGTCCTGTGATTTTGTTAGTACCCATTGCAAGAGTTGGGCTGTTGATTGTTGGACTAGTTAGCGTTTTATTTGTAAGCGTTTGTGTAGCTGCTTTCTGTACAATTTCAAACCCGCCAGCAGTACTGCCGTCGTGTACACGGATAGTGTCTAGCGTTGTGTCAACTGAAAGTTCTCCGGCAGCACCAGTAAAGCTATTATTTTGAGTAGTTGTTCCTCGTCTAAATTGTACTTGCGTTGGCATTGTTCAAATCCTGTTTATATTTTAATTTATTTATCAAGTTAGGGCACCTAAATCAGATGTTTGTAAGCTACCTGAAGGTTCCATACAATCGTAAACTCCAATTAACGACTGTCCAAATGCATCAGTTGATGCATCTTCGCCTATATATGTTTCCCCTGAACCGTAGTCGCCTGTTGGATACGATTGTATGGTTGAGTTATTAAAACCGCCAAGCACTGACAAAGATGTTAGTTGAGAGCCATCACCAATAAAATATCCACTAGTTTCAACATTACCAGTTGCATCAACTATACCACCTGTAACTATGTTTCCGCCGGTTACATTACCGGTTACACTTAGCGAACCAAGTGTGCCAACTGATGTAATATTTGTTTGTGCAGCAGTTTCTAAAGTACCCGCTAGGTTTGTAAAGTTGGCTCTAGTACCGTCAACATTACCTGCACTTACATTACCTGTGACTGCTAGTGAACCTAGTGTACCCACTGACGTAATGTTTGTCTGAGACGCAGTTTCTAAAGTACCTGCTACGTTTGTAAAGTCAGCTCTAGTGCCACTTACGTTACCACTTGTAATATTTCCAGTGACTGCTAGTGTACCTAATGTACCTACTGACGTAATATTTGTTTGAGCAGCAGTTTCTAATGTACCTACTAAATTAGTAAAGTCAGCTCTTGTGCCACTTACGTTACCACTTGTGATATTTCCAGTTACTGCCAATGTGCCTAACGTGCCAACACTAGTAATGTTTGTTTGTGATGCAGTTTCTAAAGTACCTACTAAATTAGTAAAGTCAGCTCTGGTGCCACTTACGTTACCACTTGTAATATTTCCAGTGACTGCTAGTGTACCTAATGTACCTACTGACGTAATATTTGTTTGTGTTGCAGTAATCAACGTACCGCTAACACTAGTTGCATTTACGTTTCCAGCATCTATATTGCCGCTTGCTTCAACTGTTGCGGCTTCAAGCCCTCCAACAACTGTATTACCATAAGTGCTGACTGTAACAACTTCATTGCTTATACTAACATCTTTAGCAAGTATAAATTTATCGCCACTGTTATCATAACCAACAAATGCACTCTTTTCTGAGTCAGTATAGTAATATAGCTGTGTACCTCTATCTTTGCCATCATCGCTCGAAAGTGGAGTGTTGTTTGCACCACGTCCAAGATCAATAATTGGATCTTGTACAGTAAAGGTTGTAACATTTGTATAATTTGTATCGCCACTAACTGTTAAGTTACCGGTAATAATTGCATCTCCGCTAACGTCTACACTTGTTAATGTACCAACACTTGTGATGTTTGGTTGCGCAGCAGTTGTAACAGTGGAAGCCGTGCCGCTTACATTACCAGTAACATCGCCAGTAACATCGCCAGTAACATCGCCAGTAACATCGCCAGTAAACATTGTTGCACTTACGTTACCACTTGTGATATTTCCTGTAACTGCTAAGGTACCCAATGTACCAACGCTTGTAATATTAGTTTGTGATGCAGTTTCTATTGTACCTGCTAAGTTTGTAAAGTTAGCTCTTGTACCATCAACATTCCCTGCGCTTACGTTACCAGTTACACTTAGCGAACCAAGTGTACCAACGCTTGTAATATTAGTTTGTGATGCAGTTTCTAAAGTACCTACTACGTTTGTAAAGTTAGCTCTTGTACCATCAACATTACCTGCACTTACATTAGCGGTTACACTTAGTGATCCTAGTGTACCAACGCTTGTAATATTAGTTTGTGCTGCTGTAAGTAATGTACCAGTTACACTAGTACCTTCAATATTTCCACCAACAATGTTGCCTGTTGCTGTAATAGTGGTAGCCGAAGTTATTGCGCCTGTTGTTGACACTGTGGCTGGTGAAACACTTCCGCTGGTAACAATATTACCACCAGTTATGTTACCAGTTGCAGTTAATATTAAAACATTAGAAATAGTATTTTGATTAAAGTCTACATTGTCAGCAACACTAATTGGGTTACTATCGGCACTAATAATTGATTTACCAGTACCCATAGCCAAATCGCCATCTATTTCAATTTGACCACTGCCGGTTGTTAGAGTAATGTCTGCACTGCCAGTTGCAGTTAAATTAACTGCCGCCGCAGATTGAATAGTTGTTACACCAGTACCAGTTGTTTTTTGTGTTAACGATTGGTCTTCGTCGGCAGTAACAACAATAGTACCTGCATCCGATTCGAGAACTTTTTGTCCGTCAATATAAAGTGATCCTGGACCAACATAAAGATCATTCCACTGTAAGGTTGGGCTACCCAAGTTATATGTAACGTTTGCTGCAGGAACAATGTTACCAGTTACTTGCATGCCGCCTGTTGAAAATTCAGCAATGTTTGCAGTGCCGCCAACCCCAACTGTTACATTGCCGCCCGAGCTTACAACCTCAACATTACTTGTACCATTAGAGATATTTGTGCCGATTCCTGTAAGTTGACTACCGTCACCTATAAAAACATTACCAGTTATATTACCTGTTGCAGTTATGTTAACTGCATTTGCAATTCCAGCACCTGATAAGTCGAGACTATCACCCGAAGGTATCTCTCGAATTTGTAGGTTGCCTTGATCTAGTACTAGCGGAAATCTATTAGCCATTTTCATCTCTCTTACTATATTTATTTAAATTGCATGTCATGATGAATAAGTGTCCAATCCTACCGCAGTACCATCTTGGGTGTATACTTCGTATTTTCTAACTGATCCATTAACGGGAAATTGTAAACCCACTGATGTAGTTGTGTCATCTCTTTCTACTACATGTATATACATTGGAAATGTTTGACTAACTGATGAAAAAGACAGGCCGCCTGAACCGTCAGTTACAATTGCTTGACCCGAACTGCCGCCGGTTATGGTAACATTTCCAACTGCACCTAAATCTACTGTACCTGTTGCTGTTAAATCAACTGTGGTTGTTGTACCTGCGGTGGTAACATTGCCTGCTGTTATGTTACCACTCAGTGTTAAAG
>Ga0070746_10002317_pt1 | contig 11327 bp, 14 predicted proteins | sample VirMetDEL_Mar_21_FD_77016 | JGI IMG/M metagenome (GOLD analysis project Ga0070746, IMG submission 77016) | Aqueous microbial communities from the Delaware River and Bay under freshwater to marine salinity gradient to study organic matter... | ecosystem: Environmental > Aquatic > Marine >... | reverse complement strand
TAGCTTGTTCAATTACGTTGGTGTTCATCATTATGTTGTCATAAAAGTATTCACCTTTATATTTCATATTTGAACCCAAACCACCAACCTTTGCTGCGGTATGAATCACCTCTGTTGGTTGATAAAATTTAAACATTGATTTAACACTTTCTGTGTTCCTTAAATCAAAGTGCTGTGATGAAATTTTTACATCTCCATTTAATGCCGACCCTACCAATCCATTTCCTGTTATTAATCTCATATTACCACAAATAATTTTTTTCTTTTAGTTGATATATATTTTTTTCAAAATAAGGATAGTAAACGTAATTCTCAATTAAAGTGTGTTTGGGTAGTTTTGAAATAGTATTTGATGATAGTTCATGAATTACATATCCATATTTTTTTTCTATTAATTTTTTAGCAATATTTTCGGTATTATTAGTATTATTTGGATACGTATTATCACCGAATATTCCTCGAATACCGTTTACTACCAAATGTGAAGTTGATTGATTTAAATCACTAAAAATAGGATTATAAAATCTTTTATGTCCTGGGTCATTTATTGAGGTTTTTTCTCGATTATACATTAAACATCTGGTAAAATAATCAGAAGCCTGTCTACTTATTCCACAAAATCTCTCATCCCACAAACCAACCTTTTTTACGTGTTCTGGTGTGTATGAACAAAAACAATCTCCATGGCCGTTTTGTATAAATTCATATTTTTTATGTAACTCAATTAAATTATTTAACCAATTAGGTTTAAAAATTGTGTCATCTTGACATGTAATTACTATATCAGCATCAGGATTATTTAAATCCTTAAAACCGTGAAGTAATGCTTGATTCCAACTTCTCGATAAATGTCCTGAGGACCAATCGGGTCTAGTTTCATTATTAATTAATGTAAATAAATTTCGATATTCATTTTTTATTTTAAAATTCGAATGATTGTTAATAACATATATGTCTAATTTTGTTAAATCTATATTCGAGTTTAATAAACTATTAAACGTTGTATTTATTCTGTTTTCATTATTCCACGTAGAAAAAAATAGTTTTATTTTCATAGGTTAGTATTATGTTATATTGTTCTCGATAAATCAAGATACTTTTTAAATTTATCAGGCTCATTATGTAGAGGTATTAAACTAACTAATAAAGACTTTGTTATTTTTTTAATTATGTCCATTTCCTTTTTAGAAAAGTAAGTTTCAAAGTAAGAAATCATTTTGTTTTTGTATGATTGTTTTATTTCTTTATTTAAAAGAATTTCATCATAACCAATCAACGACTGATATATTTTTGAGTAATCATAAAATTTATCACCAAAAATACTTAATTTGTTGCCTTGTTTACCTTTTACATCTACAAATTTTATATTACCTGTATTAGTTAAAATAATATTGCTAAAAACCAAATCCCCATGAATTATTTTATAATCACCTGAAAGATTATTAACATTAGATAAAATAGTGTTTTTTTCATCATTTAATAATCCATATGTTAAAAAATCAAACGATTCAAACCTATTTTGAAGTTTTTCATTATAGTCATAATATTGAGTAAAACTACCATTTGAGTCAGTACTATGTATTTTTTTAATAGTAGACATTAGTTGTTCAATATGGTTTGTCGTAAGTATTTCATTTATATAAAGAGTACTAAAATTACTGCCGTCAAATTTTTCCATTACTAATTTTCCTTTATCTGAAGATATTAGTTTTGGGAAATATTTTTTAATTGGGTATTTTTGTATTTCTTTATAGTAATAAGATTCCCCTTCTAATTTATCATTATCTGAAAGTTTAGTAACTGTTTTTGACTCGTAAATTAATTTATTAAAGTGTCTTGGAGTTACATCTTCCATATAAAAACCTAATTCTTTATTTAGGTCCGTTTTAGGATTTATCATCAAATCATCAATATAAAAATGACCATACGGCTTACCAAATACTACTTCATCATATGGAATATCGAATTTTTTTAAAGTATTGATAGTTATTTCACCTATATCGGCAATAACTTTACCCACATTACCACTATGTGTTCTCATTCTTCTCGCGGTATAAATTATAATATAATGACCTTGTTTTTTTAGATTACGAACATAATTTATGGTCTTTGGTATCGGTTTTACTGAATTATAATCACCATTAATTATCGGAAACGTTACTAAAGTGTTATCTAAATCAAAAACAAATCGTTTTTTTTCTATTGGAAATGATTTTGAGAACTCTATAATTTGTTGTGGGGTACCTAATACATGATAGTTATTTATTTTATGGGATAAAAAATCAATACCATCTTTAATCATCATTGATATAATATCCGATATATAATGCTCTTCGTTTTTTTCAATTTTATCAATATATTTTAAAACTTCATTAGAATTGTTAAAGACATAACAACCTGTATTGGCGTTATCTGATATTTTTATTTTTTCTTTTATTTCAACAATCTTATCCCCTTTAAGGTTTAAATATGAAAATAAAGGTTCAGGACTTGTATCTTTAAAATAAACAGATAAATTGTGTTTAAATTTTCTAACTTTAGATATGATGTCTTCTTCATACCAGTTATCACCATCTAATAAGACTATTTTACCTTGTATATTAAAATGATTTATACAGCACTTTATGGTTTCGCACGGTCCATTAGTTGGTGGAAGAGATGTTAATTTTATAGTGGGGTATTTTGAGTTAACAATTTCTTTAAAATTGTACCCATCTAAAAACTCGTTGTACGGAATGTATACAGAATCTGACTCGGATAGATTTAATGAATCAAGAACCCAAAAAATTATCTCTTTACCTAAAACTTTAATTAATGGTTTTGGTTTAATATATCCATTATCTGAAAACCTTTTACCAACACCACCAAGAGGTATGATTATGTTCATAATTAAATTATATAACCTTCTCTTATTTTATTATTTACTACATTTTTTCTTTTATATTTTTCAGAAAATTCAAATACTAAATCCTTAAGACCTGGTGACCATGTTAAGTCGTCAACCGCAATTATTCCTTTTTGGTTTATACAACTTTCAATATCATATCTACAAGCATCCTTTGTATGTAACCCATCAACAAAACAAAATGCAAAATTATTTTCACGAATAATATTCCTACTTTCTTCAGTCAATGAGCTTTGTTTCTTTAAAACTAAAACATCTTCATAACCCTTAGTGTTATTCATAAATTTATTATATTCTCCTGACCCTCCTTGTTGTTGTCCATTCCACGGGTCAATAACATAAACCTTTCTATTATGTTTTCTTGCTAATTCACAAAATATTTTAGTTGTTAAACCAATATGTGCACCAATTTCTAAAATATCACCACTAAATTTTTCTAATGACATTTCACAAATATTTTTAAGTCTTTCTCTTTGGTTTTTAGAGCCGTAACTATGAATCGCCACCTCACCATTTTTGGTTTCAGTAAGAGATGATTCTTTTAATAAACTTTCAATTTTTCTTTTCATTTTTCAATATGTTAAATAAGTGTTTATCTGTTTTTTCAATCCTAAAATATTCATCCCATATTTTAATTCCATAATTTCTCATTTCATCATAATTAATTGTTGAAATTTTAGTTTTTAACTTTGATAGGAAATCTTTATCCCTATGGTCTAAAATAATACATAATTTTTCATAATCAATCTTATTTTCGAATGGTAACCTGTTATACCCACTTAAAATTGGTACACTACCAACCATTAAGGATTGATAAAATCTAAATGAGGATGACCCCATACCTCTTGGTGCTAGTGTGAATTTACTTTTGGAAGTTTCAATATAAAAATCTTTCATAATTGATATTCTTTGATTTATATCATGAACACCATATATTGAACTCGTTGACCTTATATTTGATGTCAGGGGTGAAAAATCCATATTAAATATCTTTTCCCTCCCATAGTATTTTGGTTGACCAACAAATGTGATATCAACATTTTTTTCTGTATTTCTACATTCATCAATAAAATTTAAATCTTGAATTATTTCCCATTCAAAATGTCTCATTTGTAGAGGTGATACAATAATATTGTAATCTTCAATATTTTTATCAGAAGGTTGACATATTACTTTGTAAGATTCAGAATCACGGTATGCAAAACTGGGACTATCATGCATTGCAAAAAATACAAATTTATTTTTGTGTTTTTTGAATACTTCAGTTTGTGAAATACTATCATATTGAGGGTTTGGTGTTAAATAATCTAAATAACCAAAAATAAAATCTGCCTCATCATGGTCGTATACTATTTCAAATTCGTTTAAATTATTTGAAAATGGCCTTCCTTTAATTGGGTCTTTGAATGTTTTTTCATCACAGTTAAAATACGAAACTTTTATCATTGATATTTTTTTTTAAATATTTTATTTCATCATCACTAACATTATTGTTATGAATAGGTTCTATTATTTTTTTTGATGAATTAGCCACACTATCTCCGTAAGAGAAATGATATGGATTTAATTTATCAGTACTAAATTTGATTGGTAAAACTTTATTAAGGTACGATATACCTTCGGATAAAATTTTCTCGTATTGAATGTCATATATTTTTTTGAATTTAAAATTCATTAATTCATTGTAACACTTTGCAAACTCTTGAACGGAATTATATTGTATTCCCCATTGTTTTTTCTTTTTCCACGAACCAAAGTTTTGAACTGGGTCTCTACTTATCCTTATAATAAAATCTAAATCTTCATTTATATGTTGCTTCATATAATCAAATTGCCAATATCTAAAAGTTTCTTTGTATCCACCAAAATTATAATCTCCTTTAATTAATTCTTCCTTTAATCTTAAGGGTATTTCATTAATATCTAAATTCTCTTTAATTTTTAATTTACCATATGTTTTTACTCTCCCAAAACCCTTTTTTTCCCAAAGAGGTTCAGAAACGCAAAAAACATTGTCTTGACTATTAATTAAATTAGTGAGTAAGGTACTACCACTTCTTGGTAATCCCAAAACTAAAAAAAATTGTTTTTTCATAATTCAAATCCTATTTCTCTTCTTTTTTGGAAAATTGTTCTATCATATATAAAATTTATGTGATTTAACTGATGTACTTTATCTCTTTTTCCAAAACCCCAATCAGGATGTTCGTGTTTTATTATAATAGTATCAAAATATGTACATTTATTCAATATTTTTGATACTTCCATAAATTCATTATCACACCAGCAACTTTTGTAGTTAGGTTGATAAATGTAATCAAAACGTTCATAATATTTTTTACCTAAAATACATAATGTGTTCAATTTATTTTTTTGATATCCATCACTAAACCATAATACACCGTCAGTATCTGGATAATATTCTTTCATTTTTTCCCTAACAATATTATCATATCCATGTATTTGTGGTATCATGTCGTCAGAAGCTAAAAGTATAATATCGTATTCTCCCGATTTATCCATATCGCGATTTACGGCATCTACTTTTGTTTTGGAAACACCATAAATAACTTCTAAATTTTTATATGTATTGAATAATTTTTTTACTTCATCATTATTCATAGTTAAATCATCATTATCACAAGTAATTAAAAATTTAGTGTTATCTAAATTTTCTAAATATTCATAATATTTGTTTAGTACTTCAAAGAATTTTTCTTTTCTACCTCTTGTTGGAAATTTAATTAAAAGTTTCATTTTATCGTTTTTTATTATTTTTATATAAATTATTCATAGTTAGATATTTTTTCCATAATTGTTTTATAGAGTTGTTGTTGATTCTGATTGGCACTTGTTGAAACTGACCCATCTTTTTCATGATGAAAGTAAACAAATAAACCTTTATTGATATGCTTACCAGTATAACCCTTTTTCATCATCTTTAACCAAAAATGATAATCTTCCCATCCCTGTAATGTTTCATCATAACCACCAACGTTTTCATATGATTCACGGGAATACATTGAGCTATTAACTATAAAAGGACCCGATAAAAGTTTTTCTGGTGACCATTCAGGTCTTTTCTCCAATCCTTGTATTTCGCCAATATGTATTGTATCACAATATACAGGACTTACTTTTTGGTTACCTTTAATGATATTAACTGCAGTTTTAATGTAACTAGGTAATATCATATCATCAGCATCAAGAGGTAAAATATATTCACCCTTACCTTCTTTTACTGCTACGTTTCTTGTATTGGATACTCCTGTATTTTCTTTATGAATGATTCGTATACCATCTTGACTATTTAGTGAATCAAGTTTCATTAAACAATACTCATCTGTTGAACCATCATTTACTAATATGATTTCGAAGTTGGTATAATCCTGATTAAATACCGAATGTAGTGTTGGATTTAATCGTTTTGCATAATTGTAAATCGGCATTGCAAGAGTCACCAATGGTTCATTCTTTTTTACCTCTTTCTTTGTAAATGATGTTGGTAATAGAACAGGTAAATTATCCTTATGTGTTTCGGCAAATTGTTGTCTATTTTTTTCCCATTGTTCATTGGTCATTCCAATAGATTTGTGTGTTATTCTAATATCATAGAATACACCAATCTTTACACCATCTAAGAAGTTTCTAAAACAAAAATCAACTTCGTAAAAGTGAAACCCTTTAACTTCTTCATTAAAGTTAGTTTTAAGATTTGGTTTATTAACAACCATAAACAGACCATCAACAATAACGGTGTTGTCTAATTTATTGCCCTGAGATTCACTATATTTTGATGTCCATTTTTTACCCTCATGTTCGTGGTTAACTATTCCAAACATTTCAGTTGGTATTTCCCACCACATACCTGTTCTCGGCATATATTTGGAACCCGCAGCACCAATAATTCCATATTCAGGATTTCTTTTAAAATGTTTCAATACTTTGTTACCCCAATTCTTTTTCTCAAAGTAGATATCGTCATGACATAAAACAACAATATCATTGCTCGATTTCTCAAGAATGATATTATATGCTTCGGTAAGTGAATGAGTGCCAGGATTTTCAAACGGTATTACCTCGACATGAGGTAAACCACATGATTTTTCAATATATTCTCTGAACTCAGGTTCAATTTTCTTTGTGCTGTATCCTATCGTTATCATACTCTATTCCGTTTTTAAAATAAAAAAGTTGACCTTCCGTTCTTATAATTGCAGGTCCACTTTCTCTATGTAATTTTCCGTTAAACCACCATTCTTTATGTCCATCAGGAAATATAACTGCTGGTTTATCATTATCTCGGTGTTTAACACCATTTTTATACCACATAAGGGTACCGTCTTTCCAAACCATTGCAGGGTCATCATGGTCTCGGTGTATTACCCAATTCCATGTCATCCATACAACTTTGTCTTCGTGTTCTTCAACAATATATCTTTTTGTCATTTAATCATCAAACACCTGAATATCCACATTTTTGGTAGTTAAAGGTGTCCACTTTCCGTTATAACGAGTACCTCTAACAATATGATTATCAATCCAATGATAATTTCCACCACGTGGTTTATTCATTAATAAATTATGGTATTTAAAACCATGTTTTCTAAGCCATTTTTCTGTTACCTCTCTATGTTCTTCGGTTCGTGAGGTAAAGAATGTTATGATATGTTTATCATTGTACCAACCGTTTATAATGTCCGCTGAGCCTTCATAAGGTAGACAAGTTTCCATTCTTTCAGGTTCTTCATTTGGTACGTCCTCAGTAATCGTCCCATCAATATCAATCAAATAATTCTTCCTTCCGTCTTCTAATACAGGACTAGTTGTCATAATTTTTAGTTTCCAGTCGACCCAAAACCATTCTCGTTTCGGTCTTTTTCGTTTATTTGTGTTACTCTTTTTAATACGATATCTCTTCCTTGAACTACAGGACATAATACTGCTTGTGCAATTTTATCTCCATGTTCAATTGTGTGAGTTATGTTATCCATATTAATCAATATGACTTTAATCTCACCAGTGTATCCTTCATCTATTGTACCAGGTGTGTTAAGAACTGTTAACCCTTTTTTAAGTGCCAACCCACTCTTTGGTCTAATTTGAACCTCACTTCTTGGTGGTACGTCTAAATAAAGACCTGTATGTACCAATTTTCTTTCGAGAGGACCAATGTGTACTGTTTCATTTGCTCTTATGTCAAAACCTGAGTCACTACCGTAATGGTACTTTGGTTCTTCATTAACTGATTTATAAGCGTATCGTAATTCAATTTTTGTATCGTATTGTTCCATGAATTGTTTTTCCAACTCATCTTTATCAATACCTAACTGTTCCATCATTTTTTCAGGATTTTGTAAATCCAATCCTGATAATTTTGATTGTAGGTCTTTTAATGTACCTAATTCGTCTTTTATTTTATTTAATTTTCCAAACATAATTTTTTATTTTAATGAATAAATTTTCTTTATTAGGTCTACCAATACTTGAACATCTTTCTCACAATATTCTGCAATGGGTCCAAGACCATTTGCATTCCAATAGGTGTCGTGTACCAAATTACCTGAGACCTCACCTGTCTTTGGGCTTTCAATACCCATTGACACACACATAAGGTCCAATGAGGAAATTCCAAAGTTATTTCCAAACTGCCAAATTTCTTTGGTGTCTAATGCTTTTACCTCCCATGGTTTTGTATCGTATGTTGGTAGAATTTTTGGTGGTCTAATTCCGTGAGTTAAGAAACGTTTCCCCAATGTTGGTATGTCAAAGAATTTAATATTGTGACCACATAGATAAAAATCCAAACCATATACTTTATCCAATAATTCTTTTGTTTTTTCCAACAACACTTTTTCATCATCTTCAGCAAATGTCTGAGTATGTACTTCACCTTTTGGTGTAATAAAAGAAAAAGATGCAACCACTATTTTTGAGAATTCTGCAACGAGTGCTGCTTTATTTACAAAGATTTCCTCAGGAGAATTACCTTCTTGTTCGGGGTATTTCTTAATAAACCAATCGACATAACTATGAAATAGTCTTGCGAGTTCAGGATTATTCTTCTCCAATGTAGGTAAGTCTTTTTCAACACCTACGGTTTCCAAATCAAAAAATAGTAGTTTGTTAAGTGGTAAATCAATCATCATTTTAAGTTTTTGTATATTTGTGCTCTTGTTTCTGTTACAGTATTTAAGTCGTATTTGTCTTTTACGGTTTCATATAGTCTTTCACCTAAATCTTCAGCCCATGTTGGGTTATCAATTAATTTTTTGATATATTTCGCCCAATCACTGTGATTTCTATGTTCTCTGACTAACAACGCATTACCATCGGTAAAGTTACCATTTTGTAATGAATGTGTCAAGTCGATGGTATATGGTCCGATGTCTGATGCGATTATTGCTTTCTTATAAAATCCCGCCTCAATTACTTTAAGTTGTGATTTCATTCGATTAAAAATGTGATTTTTAATTGGTGCCAATGAAACATCGAACTTTGAATAGTTTTTAGCGTAAGAAGTTACAGGTAAAGTCCAAACTCTGTGGTAGAATTGTTCGTTAGAATATTCTTCCTGTTTGTATTTCATCAAAAAGTCTTTGTACTCTTGATTTGGGATTAAGTTATAATTATTGGTAAATATTTCTTCATATTTTGCCCATACTGTTTCTTCAGGTTTAATTGGTCTTTGTTTTTCTTGACCTGTTGCTCTGTCAATTTCTGTTACCGTACCGCGAGTATCAAAACCACAAAGATATAAGTCATACTTATCTTTAATTGATGATAACTTACTAAAGGTTCCCTCTAATAATTTAAGGTCGTGTAAGTGAGATGAGCCACCTAACCAACCAAAACGAAGTTTGTCTGATTTTTCTGTTTGAGCTTTAAACTGAGGCTCGTTTGGATTAATAGCATTTGGTAATACAAATACATTTTTATTAATCTTCTTAATTTCTTGTGCGAAAATTTCAGTTGTTGTTGTTACATACTTTGCCGCTCTCATGTTATCGACAATTTTCTTATGTAATTCGTTTTTAACAATTAACGCATGTGCTGGATGTTCTTTGGTTGGTAACCAATAGTCGTCCAAGTCGGCAATTGTAATAATACCCATTGAATGTAATTTTTCAATTAGTTTGGGTGTACTTACATAGTCTTTTGTTATTGTTCTGTGAAAGTGTACGATATCATACTTTTTCCAAAAGTTATCGTCATTTACTTTTGGTTCGTAATCGATATCGACATGAAAATCTTCGGGATATTTGTTTTGTAGAAAGATATGTGGTTCTACGGAGCGGAATTTACCAACACCTGTACGGTCAGATGGTAATACTAATACATTAATCTTTGACATATACTTTTTAATATTTTTACAAAGTATAGTAAAGATTGTCTAATAAGAAAAGGTCAATTATTGTTTTACTTTTTTAATCTTAAGTACTTTTCCTTCGAAGATATGTTTACCAACTCTTAAGGATAAAGTTTCGTTTGTTCTTTGTGAGGATTCACTTAATAGACCTGCGTTTTGTAACTCTTCTTTTACTACATCTCTAACTGTGTCACGGACAACATCTCTAATCATTTGTTTTAAATCTGCGTTCTCAAGGACATTTTGTCCTTTAGGTTGTCCTTGAACAGGTTGTTGAGTTTGACGATTACTATTCTGACCCATAAGCCTTGTTGCACCTTCAATAATATCATCAGATAAAACAGGTCCTCCCATTTGTGGTTGAGCAATTGGATTCTCCATCATTAACTTTTTAATTTCATCAGGTAATTTGGAGTTTCTTATTGCATCTTCTGATACGGGTTGGTTCATAGTTACTGATTGTTGAACTACGGGCTGTTGAATTTGTGGTTGTTGATTTACCATCTCTTGTGGTATGTTGTATGTTGCGTTAACATTTTCATTCATAGGTAAAGTACCCTGAGCAGAACCTCTTGGTACCTCATTGTGTTTGTCCATTATCTTTTTTGATATTGCTAATTTCTGCATTAAATCACTCATTTTCTTCTGTATTAAATTGTGCGTTTAAAATAACCCTTGTCATACTTTTGTCCCCGTTAGGGTTGTAATTGGGTCTTGGTACATTAAAGTTATCCATAGTTGGTTTATAAGTAAAGATTTTATCTACACGGAACAATCTCCATCCAGGTAATGGTTTCTCGCCGATTGATGCGGTGTGAGACGCACCTTCATTGTCCCATGCTCTTAAAACTAAGTTTCCAGCTTTACTGTAACCAATACAGACAGGCTCGATGGTTCTTAACCCTTTACCTCCAGGTTCGTCTCCATCGTAATATATAGTCGTAACATTCCTGTCTCTTATTGATTTTTGAATATCATTAAGAGAAGCAATCTCATTTATGAGTCCTCGGAATGTTTCTAAAAGTTTCATTAGAAATTAGGGTATGTATTGTT
>Ga0070746_10002316_pt1 | contig 11328 bp, 15 predicted proteins | sample VirMetDEL_Mar_21_FD_77016 | JGI IMG/M metagenome (GOLD analysis project Ga0070746, IMG submission 77016) | Aqueous microbial communities from the Delaware River and Bay under freshwater to marine salinity gradient to study organic matter... | ecosystem: Environmental > Aquatic > Marine >... | reverse complement strand
TTATCCCATTTTCTAATTGGCATAGTGTCTCCTTATAATAAATTGTTTAACCATAGTAGAAAGTAAAAGATGACTAAGACTACAAAGATATATAATGCAAATGCTTGTAGTAGTCTCATCTACGTCCCCCAATGTCCATGTTTCATGGCTTGATAGTCTAGATATTCTCTAACCATCTCTTCAACTTCTTCCTCAGTAACGAGGGATAGTCTTCTGTCTTTAAGAACATTATGCATGATCTCACTTAGACATTCACCATCAGTCTTAGGAATGGCTTTGCCTATCTCGTTCAGTTCTTGTTCTCTGAACATATCTTTTTGTGCTTGTGACATATTGTCGTCTCCTTTTCGGTGTGGGTTATACCACCTAACTATCACCGAGTTATAGTTAGGCTAGTGGGATAGTGTAACAAAGGAAATTAAAAAATCACTACCCCACTAGACTAACTATAATATAATTAATCTAGCGAAAGTCAATCAGTCTTTCAGTTGGTCGATGTTCGAGTTGATAGATGAACAGTACCCCTCAATGTTTTTCACTTCGGAATCTATACCATCACAAGTTACATAGACATCATGAATCTCATCTCTGATCTCTGTCTGACCATCGTTGACCTTAGAGTACAGTTCATTTACTCTGTCATCAATGTCTTGTAACTTCATTTCTATTCGACCGATGGCATCAAATATATCTGATACCTTATCGCCTAATGTTTGTAGTTCCATTATGCTATCCTCCATATTCTAAGATTGTTATCTATTTTTCTAGCAGTCATCTTCATCTTACGAGATTTGAACTGTTGATTATAGGTTGGTCTTGCAGTTACTGTATAAGGAACTACAAAAGATTGACCAATTTTCATCTTGTCTAGAAAGCTGTATTTATAACACGATTCCTTAGATGGTATTGGTATATGATCGTCAAATTTAATGTCCATTATGCTACCTCCTTTCCAAACAATTTCTTAGCATTCTCAAGGTCAAACTTGTAAGTTTTACCATTGCTTTTCTTTTCCATTAGTATTGGATATCCTCTAGCTTTACGATTGTATCCTAGAAGCACCCACTCTGGATGTTCCTTATCAAGGTCGAGTCCAAAGTAGTCTGCACTCTTTTCAAGTGCTACTCTTTCTTCACTTTTAGCACCTTTGATAGTTACTTCAAGTTTGAATGTAGCTTTAGAGTCGTTGTAACTACAGTTGCCAACAGTAAAATTATATTTGTCTATATCCTTTACTTGTTGATGTTTGTCTATAGCTTTCTCAAGCTCGACTCTAATTTGTCTTAGTTCTTCTCGTTTAAAACCCATGATGTCTGTCCTTTCTGATGTAAATGTGTTTGTGGGTTAGTAGTACACTCGTTCCACCACTCACAATAAAACTGCAACCACTTAGTTTGTAGTGGTGTCTTAGCTATTGTTGGGTCGTGTAACAAGTCATCGGCACTCATGTAAGGTAGACTTTCATTAGTGCAGAATATTTTTAATATGTTAGATAGATGAGCTATCTTAAATGATTCTAGTTCCATTAGTTCTCCTTTGTAATATCGGCTTGTATATAGTTAGTATTAACCACAACGGCTCTTGCTTTATGGACTGGGTTGCCATCCTTATCCACAAAGGTTGAATATTTGTAAGGGTTGTAGAATACTTTAGTCGTAGGGTTACCACCCATTGTTACATCCCTATCTTGCCAACTCCATATATTTAAGTTAGGACATTCACCCACTATAAAAGCATGGACATTCTTTCTACTCTCCTTAATAACTTTTAGTCTACCCTTTTCTCTGACAACAAACTTAGGACGTTTAAGAAATATTGACTTACAATAACCAATAATCTTCCCATAGTCCTCTCGTTCTCTAGATTGAATAGACAAACAGTTTTTATGTAAATTTCTATATACTGCTACTTGTTGCATTACCACTCCTTGTTATATAGTTTATGTAAAGGTTGTTCGATTAATAGAAACCTACCAACATTGGTTGGATGATTTTGTAGAACATTCGTAAACATATCTTCTACCTTGTAACGATTAGTACCTATGAAAACAGTAGCACAATAATCACTAAACCAAAATTCATCGTCTTCATCTCTAGGTAAAACGACTGCCATTGTGTAGTCCTTAAACATATCAAGTTGGATATATTCTCTAATATAGTAGCTATCGTTATCGTTATCACAGTCTACATAGACCTCGTTAAAAGTTTCATTTAATAGTTCCATTAGTTATCTCCTTTCCTAAATCTCCAACGACATGATGTCTTACAAAGCCATCAGTAGGTACATCGTTTTCAATCCAGTTTATTAGTTGTTGTTTTTCATCAAGGTTAGCTTTATTCATGGTCTTTTTCCATGCCCAAGCTACTGGTCCATTAGTACCATAACAACCACCTTGCTCAGTCTTACCAACCTTGCTCTTAGTTGAACCATGTGCAGTAAACACCACAATCGATGTTCTGTTTGGGTTAGCACATAGCTTGCAGTTAGCACAGTTTCTCTCGTCTTGATATTCAGCTGGACATCTAGACAAGGTTACACCTTTGTAACTGCCGACTTTATCAATGAAGCCTATCGATGTAGTCACTGTTGTAGGTATCCCTTTACGATACGACTCAATAGCATCGTCAAGAGTATCTCTAGACACATTGATAACTGTTTTACCCTTAGTCCAGGTCTTAGCAAACTCTTCAACATACTTGTCTTCAAAGTGTGTATAGGTAAAAGCACTACCATTCTTTGGACAACCATAGTTGACTAGTGTGTTTGCATAGTCCCAATCAAACTCTGTTGTAGACTCATTAGGGTATGGATTGAGTTTACAACTTGAGGGACAAGTCCCAAAGACATTAGAACTTCCACTACGATATGTAGCAGAAGTCCAAATCTTTTTCTTTAAGTCTGATATCTTTTTGTTTTGTGATTTAGTTGTTGTTGTTAACGCCATCAGTATCTCCTTAATCTAGTCTTGAGTTAGCAAAAATTTCGACATGTGGTAAGTATTTATGTAATACTTTGACATAGGCTCTAGCACCAGCTTCCTTAATGTCAACACTCTGTACTGGAAGACCACTTGGATCCCATAGTTCGTAAGCCTTACTAAAGTCTTTCTTAAAACCTAAAGCCTTAAAACTTTTACCTAGTTTAGTGTTTCCGTTGACATAAACTGAAACCCAAGCAAAGCCACAAGGTAGTCTGTCTCCATACTCATTGTACTTTTCTAGTGAAACTCTTTTAGCTTCTGCCATAGCTTCATCGTGTATTTCTTTAGTTAATATAGACATATTATCTCCTTTGTTAGTACACTATCCTAGAGCTGAATTGGGAAGGAAATCTAGATGCTCTAGAATAGTGTATAAGTTATTATTATATCTAGACTAAATACCGAAACAAATCGGCAAAAAGCCTCGATTTTCCGATGGTAGCCGAACTTTCGACCAATTGCAACAACAAAATGCACTAAAGCTATAGCTAACTAGTTCTAGTTATTACTATTCTAGGTCTTAATCTAAGTATATATTCCTGGATTAGTCTAAGTATTTAGTATGTATTTAGAACAGTTCTAAACTAGACTAGCGAATCTTCTTCGTATGATACTCTAAACTAGATTTAAATACAGATACTAGATTTAGTTTAGTCTTAGTCTTAGTTAGTTTGATACTTATAATCATTCTAAACTACTAGCCAAATATTAAGATGAATATAAGATGAACAACTCATTCAGACTTTATTCAGATAGCTATGATATATTGGTATCATGCTAAAAGAAATTTTAGCTTTCTAGTTTAGAATGGTTCTAAATTAGAATTAACTTTCAAATAACTAAAGGAGATAATTATGAAAGTTTCAAAAAACCCAAAAAAATATGAATTATTTACTGATAGAGATAAAGATATTTCTGACGGTAATTTTTCAATAGTAACTGAAAATGTTAAACGTCCTATGGCTAGGCTATGGTATAAAGGCTTCATGAAAAGATCTTATGTTGCTAGTCTTGAAAATATGGGATGGTTGTTATTTCATATCAGAACTATGGACGATGCTAGTTTTAAGCAAATTACGAGTGGTTTACAAGAGTGGATAAAATCAAATCCCCTAAAAACTCCAACTCAGAACTCACCAAAATCCAATATAGTTATTGAGGAAATTGATGGAGTAAAATGTCGAGTTGATTTGAATACTGGGAAATATTCCCCACTAGTTAAAGAGACTCAAAAGGCAGTTAAGTAATTGCTAGGGACTATCCACCTCATTTTAAATAGTGGGGTGGGCTAGTCTCTATCTAGACTGGGGGCTAAAAAATTACCCTTGCTGCTGCTTCTATATATTGTGTCTACCATAGACAAAATGAGCAGTTTTTCAAATATGGCCCCTTTGTTTAAAATCTAGGGTACCCATACTACTTTGTAAAAACTCCGATCATAAACTTCCCTTGCTCTAGGCCGGGTCTAACCATGTAGTGACTACCATTGGTCTGGCAGTGGAACTCCACGTTTGTGAATCCAGCTTTCTTACCCATAGCCTCAAACTCAACTGGGGTGTAATGCTTGTAGTGAAACTCATTCACTGGTGGTTGTTTATGGGGACGTACACATTCATTCGGCGACGATGCGATGAATATGTTTGACTTCTCTGCGGCAAGGTCGAATACATCTTGCGCTAGTTCTGGTGGTATGTGTTCAATAAATTCAAAAGACACAACTGCATCATAGTTGTTTCGTAGTGATCCTTTTTTCAACTTTGTAAAATCTTGCAGAATATAATTAACTCTAGGAGCTTTACGTGAAAAGTTTGTAAGAAATACTTGATATGCTTCTTCAGACTTATCAATAGAGTCCACCCAACTTGACATTATGTTATGCATGATTACAGAACCGTAACCAATACCACAACCAATATCAAGAACATGATCAGGTTCTGTTAGCTTTTCAAGTTTCTTACAAGCAAAGTTGTATCGTTCTAAATGATCAGCCCTAATATTGTTTGGGTCCATAATTCGCTCAACCATTATACCTCCACTGTCATAGTGCATCCTTGTTTCCAAGAACGAGCTAGGGGTCTTACTTTTCTATTATATTTCTGACACCATTCGACCAGCGCTTTCCATTCTCCTTGTTCCCAATTAGGATACGGAGATATTGGAGATGTTAGTAAATCATCAAATCGTAAAAGTGTACCACTAACAATCTGATCATTTAATAATTCTAATACTGTTTGAGTAGACTTATATAAATCGCAATCAATATTAATAAACGATATATGTCTTTTGTGATCTTTCTTCCATATCGGTATGGTTTTATCAAACAATCCTTCGTGAAGTACAACATTCGGTACAACCTTTGGCAAACCATCGATGGCGAAGTGTCCTTCCTCCACAACTTTGTGACCCATAAACCATTTCTCAGGTAACCCTTTAAAACTATCAAACCCATGAAATGTAATTTTCTTGTTAAGGTTAGCTAAATAATTTATAGATTTACCTTCATACACTCCAAATTCTAGATAGTGTCCACCTTTGTGCTGTATGTTCTGCATACAGAAGTTATATTCCATCATACGGTGATCTAAGAGTATCATGGGTTGGTATAAAAACTCTTCTGGTCTCATGTTTCGCATTGTAAACAAACACTTGCATAATGTCAATTACTTGTTTATATTGGTTGTACCAGTAGAATCCACCTAGAAACGTCCTAGTATTCTAGGTTTTAAGCTACATTTGTCTCCTACAGCTTTGGAATCCTGGTATTTGAGAAGGAGGGAGTGATAGTTGTGGGTTATTATCCTCCCTTCAAAGCTTTTAAGACTATGACAAAGAAAAAAGTACACATACTCTACGGAAAAATGACAGAAGAAGAGCTGATTAACTTGCATAAAGTTAAAAGAGAGGCGAGAATATATAGAGGAGGCGAAGAATTAAAAGAAATAGAGGCAGAATTAGAGAGACGTAGACTAAGAAGGCTAGAAAAAAAGAACCCAGAGGAGTATAAAAAGAGAATGTTAGAAAAACCAGAGGACAATAACGTAAAAGTTCCTACATTTCGTGGACTCACAGCTATGCAAGAGAAGTTTTGCATGGAATTTGCAGGCCACGGCGACGAAGTCAAGGCATATTTAGCCGCAGGTTACCAACCAGACAAGAATGATGCACGAACTAGAGCCAAAGCTAGAGTAATTATGAAGAATGAAAAGGTTATGGAGCGAATCAAAGAGTATCAAGACGAAGCTGTAACTAAAATTACGTGGACAAAAGAAAAAGTTCTAGAAAGACTAGCTAAAGTTTACAATGAAGCTATGCAAGACAGTGATTTTACAAATGCTAACAAGTCAATGGAACATATTGCTAAACATTTAGGTATGTTTGTGGATAAAGTGGAGCAGACTGTAAAGACAACTGGCTTTGAGAGTGGTGATAAAAAGAAAGACGTAGAAAGACTTGTAAAGATTGCAGGTCTAAAAGTCGTATCGTCAAACGATGAACCTAAAAAGTAATGAACCTATAAGCGACGAGGATATTGAGAAGCTTCGTTACCTAGCTTTCCAAAATGTACGTGAGAATTTCTCTGGTTTCATAGAAGCCTTTGCCCCTAAACTTGTTGCTGACTTTAAAATGGGTAGACACATAGATGTTATCAGTAAAAAGCTACAACAAGTGGAACAAGGTGAAGTCAAAAGACTAATGGTATTCTTACCACCTCGTAGTTCTAAATCCCTTATCTGTTCTAAACTATTTCCTGCATGGTATCTTGGTCGCCACCCTAATCACGAGATACTGTCGGTATCACACAGTGATCAGTTAGCTTCTGACTTTGGTAGAAGTGTAAGAGATGTGGTGAATGACCCAGACTATCAATCAATATTCGAAGATGTAAAACTAAGATCCGATGTTAGGGCTGCTGGTAAATGGCAGACAAACAAAAACGGTGTATATGTAGCAGCTGGTGTACGAACACAGATAGCTGGTCGTGGTGCGCACGTAGCTTTACTTGATGACGTAATGTCAGAGGAAGATGCATTCAGTGAAGCAGGCAGAAGATATATTAAAGAATGGTATCCAGCAGGTTTACGGACAAGGCTTATGCCGAATGGCTCTATAGTTATCATTAACACTCGTTATCATGAAGATGATATCTGTGGTTGGTTATTATCAAACCAAGGCGATGATGAAGACAAATCATTAAACTGGGAAGTTATTCGTATACCAGCATGGGTAGATGAAACAAGCAGTAAGATACTCAACTTACCAGTAGGTGATTCTTATTTTCCAGAATGGAAACCAAAAGAAATATTAAAGAATGATGAATTAGAAATACGTAGACATAATGGTTCACGATACTGGGAATCATTGTACATGCAGAATCCAGTGCCAGATGAAGGTGGTATTCTTAAAAAGTCATGGTTTAGAATATGGGATGAGGTTGATCCACCACATTGTGATTTTGTAATACAAACTTTAGATACGGCATTCTCTACACGAACAACGGCAGACTTTAGTGTTATACAAACATGGGGTATCTTTGTTACTGTAGAAAAAGATAGTGAAGGAGTTGAAAGAGATATTGGTAATTTAATATTACTAGGTAACATTCGTGGTCGATTTGAATATCCAGAGTTACGACAGAATGCACAAGATGCCTATGAGGACCACCAACCAGATATGGTTATCATCGAGAAGAAAGCCAGTGGTCAAAGTTTAATACAAGATTTACGAAGAGCGGGTCTACCAGTTTTGGAATACACCCCAGATCGTGATAAGGTAGCTAGAGCCTATGCAGCTTCACCATTATTGGAAGCGGGAAGGGTTTGGTTACCAAATAAAATATGGGCGCAGACATTATTTGATGAAGCAATTAGTTTTCCAAATGCGGCTCATGATGACCAAGTAGATGCTATGGTCATGGCAGTACACTATATGAAAGATTCTTGGCACTTGCAACATCCCCATGATCCGTATTATAGTGATAGTGATAATACTTATAAAAAAAATAAGGCAACCTATTGGAAGGTATCTAATTAATTATGGCAATAGAGAAAAACCCAGACGATATATCAACACCAATTGAAGTAGCAAAAGAGAAGGTTAATACTCAGTCTCAAGCACTCGGTATTGATGTAAACATTGATGAAGAACAAGAAGAAGACTTAGCAGTTAATGTAGACCCAACAACTGGTGAAGTTGAAATAGATTTAAACGAAGATAGTGGTAAGGTATTAGCCTCCATCAGTGAAGACTTCTATATGAACCTTGCAGATTTAATGGAAGAAGAAGATTTAGAAGACATAGCTCAAACAGTTATGGATAACTATACGGCTGATAAAGATTCACGAGAAGAGTGGGAACAGACATTTGAACGAGGCTTTGATTTACTTGGTCTTAAACTAGAAGAAACAACAGAACCGTTTGATGGTGCATGTACAGCAACACATCCATTGATTATTGAGAATGCAGTTAAGTTCCAATCAAAAGCATCACAAGAATTATTTCCAAGCAAAGGTCCAGTTAAAACTCAAGTGGTAGGTTCACCTACACCAGAGAAAGAAAAACAAGCGCAACGTGTAAAAGATTTCATGAACTATCAACTCACCGAAGAGATGCCAGAATATTTCGATGAGTTTGAGAAGATGTTATTTCATCTACCATTAATTGGTACGGCAGTTAAAAAAGTTTATTACGATGAAACATTAGGACGACCTATATCAGAGTTCATACCTATCGATCAGTTTCACGTATCTAATTTAGTATCCGATCTTCGTCGTGCCGATCGTTACTCACATATTATCTATCGTTCTGAAAATGATTTACGAAAAGATATGGATGCAGGTATGTATCGAGAAACTGATCTTGGAGATCCAGAGCAAACAGATAGAGGTAACATTACATCTAAAGCAGAACAGATCATGGGACTATCGGCATATGATGAGAACCCATATGATCCAAGCTATGTATTAATTGAACAACATTTATATTTAGATTTACCAGAACCATTCAACAGTCCAACTGGTGTAGCCTATCCATACATTGTTACAATAGATAAAAGTTCTAAGAAGGTTCTTAGTATTCGTCGTAACTGGAATGATGGTGATCCACGATTTGTAAAAAGAGAACACTTTGTTAGTTATAAGTTTGTACCAGGTTTTGGATTCTACGGATTAGGATTAATTCATTTCCTTGGTAATCTAACCATGTCAGCTACAGCTGCAATGAGAGCATTGATTGATGCAGGTCAGTTCTCTAATTTACCGGGTGGTTTTAAAGCTAGAGGTGTTAGAGTTGTTGGAGATAATTCTCCGATAATGCCGGGGGAGTTTCGTGACGTTGAGTCAACGGGTTTAGATTTGGGCAAGTCCATAGTTCCTCTTCCGTATAAAGAACCGTCTCAGACTCTTTATCAAATGTTAGGCTTTGTAGCCACTGCTGGCCAGAAATTTGCTGACACGACAGATCAAGTAGTGTCCGATGCAACGAACTATGGTCCGGTTGGCACGACATTAGCATTATTAGAAGCATCAGGTAAGTTCTTTTCAGCAATTCACAAACGACTCCACAAGTCTCAAAGAGACGAGTTTAAAATATTAGCTAGAATAAACAATGAATTTTTACCGACTGCTTATCCTTATGATATTATAGGACAGTCTGCCGAAGTATTCAAGCAAGATTTCGATGGCCGTATCGACGTACTTCCTGTTAGTGATCCAAACATCCCATCGAACTCACATAGATTAGCGCAAGCACAACTGATGTTACAGTTGGCTTCGCAGTCACCTCCGGGAACTTTCAATATGCCAGAGGTAAACAAAGCGGTTCTTGCCGCAGCTAATGTCGATAATCCAGAGCGATTCATGAATGCGCCTCAACAGGCGATCCAACAAGATCCTCTTGCCGATATCATGTCGGCTACACGTGGACAGCCGATCAAAGCATTTCCAGGACAAGATCACAATGCTCACATCGCCGTGAAGACCGCTTACGTTCAAGACCCGCTCAATGGTGCCAACCCTATTATGAAACAAGTAGAACCAGTATTACTAGCAAACATTCGTGAACATATGGTTCTAAGATTCCAAGAGCAAATGGGTGGACTAATGAAAGCGCAAGAGGGTCAAGTAGACCAAGGCGCTAGTCTCACTGCAATCATGGCAGAAAGTGCACAACAGATATTGAAAGCTAACCAGTTAGCAGCGCAAGGTGGACTGGATAGTATAGAGCAACAAAACCTAAACATTCAAAAACAAGCAATCGAAAATAAAAAAGAACTGGAATTAAAAGATTTACAGCTTAAAGAAAAAGAGATCAAGATAGATGCAATGGTAGAAGCAGCAAAGCTTGATGAAAAGAAAAAATCTGAAACAGAGAATGTAACAGCAAAAGTTGTTATGGACTTGTTAAAGATGATAGACAAAGATAAAGTTGTCGTAGCAACTAACGATCAACAGAATTTAGCAGCAGGAGGACCAGTACAAGCTACCGATATGTTAAAGATGGCCGTTGATCAAGCTGCATCAGTCGGACGACCAGACCCATCAATTCCACCAGTAGTTAAGCCAATACAACCACCGATGGAAGAAGAGGAGAAGGAAGAAGAACGTAGGGCTTTAAACTTTTTAGAACAAGCTAAAAGAGCACAAAACATACAACAACCAATGGAGAAAGAAATGTCTACAGAAGATATTAATTTATTAAAACAAGTTAGAGATACAAACTTAGAAAGATTTGACCTTGATAATATTGAAGGTGGTAAAACAAGTGCAATAAAAAAAATTGTTAATGCTGGAAACTATATTAAAGATGTAGAAAGCGACAACAATCCAATGGCTAAGAACCCAACATCAAGTGCAGCAGGTCTATACCAGTTTACCAAAGGTGCACTAAAGACGGCCGTTAACAGACTTAAAAACACTGTAGGCGAAGATAATCTACCAAGTTGGGCAGAAGATGCGGCTAAACACGGTGATGCTACAAAGCTCGATCCACTAAAACAACAGATACTTTTTGAAGCCGACATGTTCCAAAAGAAAGGATCAGATAAATATTTAAAAGATATAATTGAGAATGATAGTGTTGATGCGCTTATGGACTATTATAATAAACTTCACCATACGGCACCTGATGAAGCTACAAATAAAAGAGCAACAGAAAAATTAGCTTTTGTTGATCTAACGAAAGACGTAGATATTGCATAATATATCTCAACACGGTGTGGTCATTCCTGATCCCACCGTTTGTTTTGGTGACAGTGAATATGAACCCAATACAAACGAATACCCTATTATTTATGATAAACTTAAAGATAGTTTATTAGATAATAATATTAAATTATTTAGTAATGCAATTAT
>Ga0070746_10002308_pt1 | contig 11339 bp, 15 predicted proteins | sample VirMetDEL_Mar_21_FD_77016 | JGI IMG/M metagenome (GOLD analysis project Ga0070746, IMG submission 77016) | Aqueous microbial communities from the Delaware River and Bay under freshwater to marine salinity gradient to study organic matter... | ecosystem: Environmental > Aquatic > Marine >... | reverse complement strand
CTTCCAGTAGTTCAAACAATTCTCTCGGAAGTAACAATCCAATTAATATTGATGAAGAAGGAAAGCACGAAGCAGAGTTATAATTTACTTATTTTTAAGTTATATTCAATATAAATATATCTTTTTTACTTTTATTCATTATAAATATATATAAAAGACTTAAATTTTTATGATAATTTAAATTATCATATTATTTTAAGTATTATTTATATAAAAAACATATATTTATATTGAAAATAACTTAAAAATAAGTAAATTATAACTCTGCTTCGTGCTTTCCTTCTTCATCAATATTAATTGGATTGTTACTTCCGAGAGAATTGTTTGAACTACTGGAAGAACTACTATTAGATGATTTCAGTTTTTTAAATATTCCTTTTATTTTTGGTAGGGTTGCTAACTTATCAGGATAAGAAGCAGATAATAGATTACCTTGCTGGATTAAATCCTCATATCTCTTATAATACTCTTCTAATACAAGTCTTGGCTCTCCCTGTCTATTTATTTGATTTAAATTTAATGTTTTATGTAAGTCAATAGACAGAGCATAATATGCTTTGCTTGTAGTTAATTCTATTTCCAAGTTATCCTGTATTCGCAAATACAACTCTGTGCTGTTAAGTATTCCAACAAATAAACTCATTAAGCAAGTAATCGCTGATATATGTTCTTGTGATATATAATTTGTGAGGCCGACAGACGCCACCGCGCTCGAAGCGGAAACGAGGATAGTGGGCAATTTAAAATACGTTGCAACCTTCTTGTAGTAAAAATATCTCTTCTTATGGAAGTTACTTAAATAAACTGAATTAACTCTTAAGTCGTTGAGAATTTGCTCAATATCTCCTGTCCAACTCATTATACATTATGTTTAGATGTTTATGCAAAAACCATACGCGGAGGTGGCGGTGGTTTTGGTGGTGCTGGTTCACGTGGTGTCTTCGGTGCTTTTGCTGGTTTAGTTTCTGCTGGTTTACTATCGTAATGATGATGTATTTCACGCACTACCACTTTCTCTTTTTTATCCTTAACCTTTTTAGGAACTTCAATAGGGGCAGGTTTATCTTTCTTAACTTTAATCTTGCCTTCATCTTTTAATTTTTTAATTGCTTTTAACTCTGCCGCTTCTTGTGCTGCTTTTTGTTTCTGCTCATCTGCTTTAACCTTTTTTGCTGCCCTTGCTTTTGCTAGTTTATCAACCAATACTTTTTTTTGATCTTCTGTCATCGGTTTTCTGTTATATGCCCTTTTTGGTTTCACTTCTGGAACTTCTGCTTTAGGAACTTTTTTCATGACCTGTTCGATCTCGACATCTGAATCACTACTGTCACTGTAACTATCAGAACTGCAACTGCTGTACTCGGCCATTATATTATAGACAAATATTTTTTTTCTTTCTATAATACAAATGAGCGATATGCGAGTTGCCGATAAACGAATTAGATGCTGGGTTTCTGGAGATGAAATAAAAAGATGGGACGAAATCGAAGAATTAGATAAACCAGAGTTTATCGAAATATCTGACGAAGGTCTTCACTCGATGTTTAAGGATTTAATTAAAATAGAAGATGATGGAGAAATTGAAGTTGAACCACTTGGTCCAGAATATAACTTTCACGAAATATATGGTCCAGAATATTATGCCGAGAGATTTCCAGGGTTTAGTGATGAAACTTATGAAATTCTTGCTAAAGCAAGTGCTGAACCAGTCGTAACTGAACTTCCTTAATAATCTGTTATTTTAAATAACAAATTATTTTTTTTAAATTGTGAGCATATATGGTAATAAAATAACTATACTGAAACGGACCAAACCCCTGACGCACGAGTGTCAAGTGAAAGAAGCACTGTGTGTTGGCAGTAGAAATCAATTTGGAAAGCGTTGGCATCCGCATTAGCGTATTTGCCCACCCACTGAACAACGCTGGAGATAGTGCTAATACCAGAGTAAATAGCGTTAGATTTGCCATCACTGATGCCAGATTCCATTTCAGTTGCTACGAGGAATGTGCCGATGTCAGAAGCAGTAGCACCATTACCAGCACCACCAGTGCCAGCAGCACCTGCCGAAGTCCCTTCAGGTTTGTTAATCATAAAGCAATCAGATTTATTGATATCAGGAGCATTACCAGATAGAGCGCCTGTGCCTACACCAAGAGTTCCTACAGCAACGAAACCGTTGTTGAAAGCGCAGGATTTCTTAAAGTCTGTGACCGCGTGGTCTGCTATGAGGGTTTCTGCAAGTGATTCCGCCCCTTTATTAGCAATTAGCACTGGACGAGCAGGGTAGGACTGCGAGTTAATCAAGTATTGGTATTCAGTCATTCCAGCATTTCCACGATTGCCTAGAGAGTATCTGTTTGCTACATCGACCGAAGCAACAGGGCGGTGAATGGCGATAATACGTTCACATGAACTTACACTAAAACCAAGATTGGCAGTTACGGCGGTGATAGAAGCAGGACGAGTAGCACCAGAGTTGATGAAAGAAGATGCTAGAATGTTATATTTGCCGCCAGTCGCGCTGTCGACCATAGATTGCGCTTCAGGTGAGAGTTCAGTCATATAGCAAACCATCTCTACCTCGCTAAAAGAAAGAACAGGTGCGGCAGTTCCTGCTTTGACACGGACAGCACTGGCAGCGGAATCGAGTGTGGCACGGACTTGAAGAGCGCTCAATGAGAACGCTGGGACCATACGATGAGGTTGCGTCATCGCTAGAGGATTCAATACCATAGGGATACAAAATGTAACTGCGTTGGCATCACCAACACCCATCTCAATGCCACGGAGTGAATCTCCTAGAGTTCCTAGAAGTTGTTTGCCATACCCTGCTTTGTATTCGCAACTGGCATCAGTGTCGAGCATAGCAGTAGCAAGAACATTCCAGTTGTTGATGTCACAAAGTTGCGCTCCAGCAGTGCTGATCTGAAGGCGCTTAATAAAACCGAGCGCACCAGCACGGTCAAGATAGCAAGCAGCGCTTGATGCTACTTTCATCTTAAGATACATCTGGTTAAAATTGTAATATTGTCCTTGAAGGTTACCTGGCAAATCGATCTGAATGGTCTGCTCTGCCGAGAAAGAAGTGCTATTAGAACTGGGGATTTTGACCCTGAAGGATCTAGCACTTATTGCGCGGCGCTTCTGGGAAGGAAACGCAAGGCTTTCTGAAAAAACAGCGTCACTCATTATAATGTATGTTTAGATAAAAAATTTCTCAATACCCTTAATCGACGTGTTTCATCTCTTTATAAAATATTATAAAGAAGTGAAAAAGATTATTCCTAAATTATTTGGTGATCTTTTGAATGTTGCTTAAAATAGGTTTAGCAACGGAAGCGGCAGTTGCTAGAGGAATGGCAACCTCTGGTGCTGTTGCCATGAGACCGATGGAAGCGAGTGATGCCGCAGGAACAGCATATTTGCTCCCAAACTTTGAAACAGTGTGAATGCTTTTAGCGCCTAATTTAGCGGTGTGCATCGCTTTATGCCCAAAACGAGAGAATCCCATTATACATATAGTTTAGATTTTAATCCTCCTCAAGATCTTGCTCTACTTGTGTTATAGGTTGCGTTTTATAAAAATAAGGGATTGTTCCTATACCATAATCTTGCTCTTCTGCTGGATAAATATAATCTATTTTTAACACGACCTGAAGTTCCACGCCAGTTGGAATTGCTAAAGGATTATTAAAAACATCTTCTAAATGTATTCGTATTGTGTTAATAGTTGATGATGGAATTAAAAATTTATTTAGTTCAGTAGGTCGATATTGTATCATCTGCCCAGCATCACAGTTAACAGCAAACCGCAATAATGAATCGTTAATCTCTCCTCTCGAATTAATATTGCTTAAATTTAAATTTGATATTTTGAGAAATACATAAGGAGTTGATGCAAAGTTAACAGTGCTAGGCATAGCAACAGAAAAATATGGTGGACCTGCTAGAAGTGGAAATATGTATTCGTTGTTTGAATTTTTTCCTACACCTATTAATGCTCCACAGGTTGTTGGATAAGCATCAGTATTTTTAATGTTAAAGTCATACGAACTAATGAAGGTAAATTTAAATGAAGTTGTGCTATATAAACACGTCACAGGAATTCCTCGAGAAACAAATTGACTATTGATGTAATCCCTCCACGACCATGCGCTGTATATACCCACTGGAAATTCAATTGTGAAATCTGTGAGTGTTGGTGAGTGATTGGTTTGGAGTGAAAACTTATTATTATATTCTGTTACGTTATTTATCACGTTAGGTAAAGTAACCTGTGCTACACTTAATAACATCTTAACACCAGTTGGACAAGAAACTGCTGATGCTAAATCGTATTGGAAGTATGGATCTCGTGATACACAATTTGTCGAGTCAAGATAGACTGTCGCACTTTGAATATTCGTGTCGAGTCTATACATCTATTATTATTATATGTTGAGAAGTTAAAAATAAAATATATAAATATACAAATGAATGTTTCCGTATTAATTCCTACATTCAACAGAAAGAGTTTTAGCAAATTAATCTCTCATAACCTAATAACTCAAACCTATCCATTCATAAAAGAAATTCTTGTTGCTGATGATGGTCAAGACACAGAGCGTTTGGAATTAGATGTACCTTTTACTGTTTTATATTACAAAGTTCCTAGAATGTTATTGGGAGGGAAAAGAAATTTTCTAGCAAGTAAAGCAACAGGAGATTATCTTGCTCATATGGATACAGATGATTTTTATCATCGTGATTTTCTCTCAAACTCAATTTTTAATTTGATAAAATCAGGAAAGAAAATTAGTGGTAGTTCTGATATGCTAATGCTAGACAAGGCAACACTAAAGACTTATAAACAGAGATGTATTAATATGCATATGGTAAATGAAGCAACGATGGTTTACACTAAAGAATATACGCAAAAGAATAGATTTTCTAATTCAAATACAAGTGAAGGATTAACTTTTGTCGATATTAAACAATTAGTGGAAACTCCTATCGAGGATATTATGGTGTGCGTTCATCACGATAGCAATACTGTAAACAAATCACGTTGGGTTGATCCTAAATATGAAACGAATCTAAACTTACACTTATATAAGGAGCATATTAAAATATTATCTAATGTATCTATATAATGAGTTTGATGCATCACCCTCAACAGGCAATAGTGCCTCCTCCACCTTCACTAGCGATACCCTACGGAAAATTCATAGAAATTGACGAGCAATACCACAAGTTAATTAAACCAGAAAAAAACGATTTATTCTCATCTGGTCGTCGTCTTGTTAAAGGAAGTTTAGATGTAAACCATCAACCGACAGATTTTGTCAAACAATCACCAAGTTTAGCACTCGACGAAGGCAGTCTTAAAGTTAACTATATGGGTTATCTATACAATCAGAAAACTGGTTTCGATGCTCACCACAACCGTGATGTAAAAGTGGAACCACAACCAGTATTTTTTTAAAAATTGATTTAAAAATATGTTTAGGGTATATATAACTGAATGCCAAAAGTAGTATCAAATCCTTCTGCGAAAACTATCGCGAATCGCCGATGGAGAGAAAAGACAGTAGATCGTTATAATAAATATAAAACTTCACTCGCTTTGTGGTATAAAGTTTCTCGTGAATTTTTAAAAATACTAGACGAAGACTCAACCAGAAAGCCAGTTGGGCGACCCAGAAAGAACCTTTAGGGAATTTATAGAAATATTATATTTAAGAAAATTGATTTAAATATAATATTAGGGAATATATATAAGATGGAACTACTTATGAAAGAAACGATTAACCAAACTCGCCTTAACGCTCTTATTCAACACCCTTCTTTAACACCTGAAGAGGTAAATCAACTCAAAGCATACAAAAAAAAATCAAATAAATCTGATGGTACTATTGTTGTTTCATACACTAAACGCCTCGATATGGGACGACGTTATGCTGATAAATCGCTCTCACTTCAAAACTTTTCCAAAAAGATTAGACATACACTAGTACATGATACTCATATTGATATTGATATTGCCAATTGTCACCCTGTAGTTTTATCTCAATATTGCCGTAAAAATAATATTCGTTGTGATGTCCTAGATGATTATGTTCGTCATCGTGATACTAAACTGCAAGATATTATGGATACTTGTAAAGTGTCGAGAAATACGGCGAAGGAGATGGTTATCGTTGTTATGTATCTCGGACTGGTATCTGATTTTTGTATTAACGCTGGTATTAGTATTCCACCTCCTGATTGGGTTGATGACCTTGCTAAAGAATTTAATCAAATCGGCGATAGCATAAAAGGCAAGAACGAATCAATTTACAAAAAAGTATGTATTTCAAAAAACAAGGATTTTAAAAAAAATAAAACATCAACCACGATGTCGTTTGTTAATCAAATTATCGAAGATGACCTAATTATGAATGCTAGACAGAAACTATCTGATTTAGGGTTTGTCGTTGAAACGCTTTGCTTTGATGGTCTATTGATTTTAAAAAGAGATATTGATGAGGAATTGCTTGGAACTCTAACTGCGTATTGTGAAGAGAAAACTGGTTATGTTGTTCAGTTTGAAGTTAAACCGATGACACTAGGTCTTGAATTAGTTGAGCAAACAGAGTTTAATTTTGATAATTACGAACACCCTGCTGAAACGCTCGAATCGTATGACCAGAAATATTGTAATTCGCTAAAACGAGATAATGAATATGAAGAATACTCACTTAAAAAAAATTATATCGAGAAATTTTTGTGTAAGGTTTTGCAACCAGAACCGCAATTTGTTTTTCAAAATGGTCTTGACCGACGATGTGATTTTTGGAATCCTACTGCCTGTAGTAATGCTCTCACTCCTATCTCAAGTGGATTTACAAATCAAATGGGAAGTCCAGAACCCTTCTATAGCAAATGGGCGCACGATGCTGACCATCGCCTTTACAAACGATATGATTTTATTCCATACAACTTGATCTCATCGTGTCCACCTGATATTTTAAATGTGTTTGAAGGGTTTAATCCTGATATTTATGGCGAAGTTGTTGAACCTACTAGAAGACAAAAAGTGATTACGCCTTATCTTGATTTAATCCGTGAACTATGTGGAGGGTCTGATGATGATGCTATGTATTTCCATCGTTTTATCGCCCAGATGTTTCAAGATCCAGAGCATAAACCACCTGTTGCTATTATTTTTAAGGGCAAACAAGGCACTGGAAAAAACATGATATTGGACGCATTAGGTAATATGATTAATAAAACACACTACATCACGTCATCTGACCCAGAAGATTTTTATGGAACTCACGCAGAAGGTTATTACCGCAAAATTTTGGTTAATCTTAACGAGGCAGAAGGTAAAAAAACCTTTGACTTTGAGGGTATGATGAAATCGATGATTACGGAAGACACTATGACGATTAATCCAAAGAATGTTCGCCCTTCTATTGTAAAGAATGTTGCTAGAACTATTATCACAACTAACAAAGCAACGCCAGTATCAATTGATGTTCGCAGTAAAGACCGTCGTTATGTTGCTTACCAAACGACAGATGTTTATCTAAATAAATCTTCGAAATTCTGGAGTCAACTTTACGCACATCTTCGAAAACCAGAGTTTATGTCTGCTTTATACCAGTGGTTTATGGAACTTGATGTTAAAAATTTTAACTGGATTAAAAACCGCCCACTCACAGAAGCGTATAAAGAAATGTGTAATCTTTACTCTCCAGTTGAAGCGCTATTTTTCGAAGAATTGTATTTAACGAAATCGTGGAATGATAATGATGATGTTGATGAAACTCCTACTCTTAATCCAGACGATAAAATATCAATTTCAATAGCATCTTTGTATATTAAATATGAAACCTTTGCAAAAAAGCACCGATTTATGAAAGATACATCTGGTATGGCTTCTTCTAGGTCGTTTGTATCTAAATTAATTGAACTCGATTTTCCTATCATTAGATCTCGAACTATGACTGAAAAAACGCTTAAGTTTGTGCCTAGTGAAATGTTAAAACACGCAATCTCGAGAAATTGGTTAATGGGATATGAAACAGAAATGTCCGAAATTTGCGATGATGGAAAAGAAACTTGCGATGAGGACTATTTTGATTGATTTATCTACAAGATGTAGGGATTTATCATTCCTCCTTCTATTTTAATTGTTTAGATACATTCCCTAATATGACCCAATTAACCATAATGACCGAATGTACTATGTTTCACCAAAAAAAAGTTGTCAAGAGTTTGGAAAAAGAATATCTCTTGCTCAAAAAAAACCTTTGATCTCTGGTGATTATCCCAAACATAGTACATTCGGTCATATTAGGGAAGTTTGCAGAAGTTTAAAAAGTTTTAGGGATAAGTACGTTCAAAGGCTATTTTTTACACATCATAGACAATATAATATATTTAATGAAATAGATTTAAAAATATTATATTAGGGTAATATAGAATGACTCATATCAACCGAACAGCGATAAAATTCGATGATAATTTGAAATCGATAATTAACGACATCTCTCGCGATTACAACGATGAAATAAATAAATTAGGGACATTTAATAAATCAGGAGGTTACGATCGAGAAAATCCGAGCAGGTTTTTGAGGGGTCTATTTGATGCGTCGTTTAACACGATAAATTTTACTTCACCAAAAACATCATTTAATAAACCAGATTATTTTGCTTTGTTTATGTGCTTGATTAATGATAATATTAATGAAATAAATAGATGGGAAGATGTGATGGAAAATCTCGATATTGATATTGGTTTAAACCATAATTTAAAAGATTATACTTGTTGTTGTGGTCAATCGATAAAACATTCTTGTTTAGTTTATCTAGGAGATAAAGGGTGTATAGTTGGTAATTGTTGCGTAGAAAAAAATATTATCACGAATGATATAATATCGCTCGAAAAAAGAAACAAGTTAAGTAAAAAGTTTAAAAAAATCAAGCAACAACAAAAAGATGAAATTGAAAAACGAAAAAAAAAAGAATTAGAGCAACAGGAACAATTAAAAATCGATGAATTTAAAAAAGATTTTCCGTATGAGTGTTACGATTGCAAAGGAAATTGTAAACCTCAATATGAACGATGCTTTAAGTGTAGTTGTAAAAAAAAAGGTATAATACATTGCTCATGTGGTAGAGGATTTCATGATAAAAAATATAAACATTGTTTTGAATGCCAAAAAAATAAAAATTAATGAATATATTTGTATTGTTTTTTTCTTGCTGTATACCAATTAACTGCCTCCATATGCTTTTTGGAATTCAAGTGAATCGACATCTGTGTCTGGTAAGCACTTTTTGAATAAGTATGACCGCAGATTTTACACCGAAATACTTTACCGTCATTCCTCGCCACGTTGCGACCAAAGGAATATTTCGAACCTTGAATCGCTCGTCCAAGTGTACGAACGTCCATTAGTTTTCCATTAATAATTCTGATATTTTTTTCATTCTGCCAATCGTGGTTATCGACATCAATATCCAACAAATCTACTACTTCATATGATTTTTCATTATCATATGTTGATTCCATTTTTATATATTAAAAAAACTCGGTTTAAGTTATTCTCTCAACTTAATATAATGGCTTCCATGACGACTCGTGGAAAACAAGATTTTAAAAACGACGACCATTACAATACCACAAAGGATATGTGGAAATCAATTTCTCATCTCATACCAAAAGATAAAATACTTTTTGAGGGTTTTATGAAAGATAATTATTCATCTACATCAATCGTGTCATTACAAGAGTTAGGTTTTGATGTCGTTGGTGATCCTACTATTGATTTTTTTGGAGAGATTCCTAAATATGATATTTTGGTTAGCAACCCTCCGTATAGTATTAAAAAAAAGATATTTGAGCGATTGTCCGTTCTCAACAAACCATTTATCCTTATCCTTCCCATTAGCACTATAACAAAGCAATATATAAAAGTTCTAGATAAAAATAAACTACAGATGATTATTCCTAGCAAAAGGATGCAGTTTGAAAAAGCAAATATACCATTATCTAGGTGTTGGTTTGACACTTGTTATTTGTGTTATAAGATGAATTTAGAGAGAGATATTACTTTTATCTAACCATATAGTATATGCCTCCTACGGATAAACAGTTGGCTAAATTATCTAAACTACATTATCGAATCGTTTCAGACGATCCAAGAGCGCAAAAAAAAGCATATAAAAAATTAGACAAAATTGGATATGAACCTGTGAGTGTTAAACGTGGGGTTTCTCATTTTCGCAGTAAAGACCCTGATGATTTACATTCAGTCATCTCGTTAAAAGGCACGACAATACCTAATAAAAAAGATATCATGTCTGATTTAAAATTAGCCTTTGGTATGGAAGGAAATGATCGCCAGTTTAAAAACAGAACTAAACAGATTAAGCAAATTTATGAAAAGACACCTGAACCAAAAATAATTACTTCCCATTCATTAGGCGGTTCGATTGCCACTTACGCATTAGCAAAATCTCCAAGTATCCTTAAAAACACGGAACGAGCGGTTGCCTTCTCAACAGGATATACTCCATTTTTTCATAAATCAATCGCAAAAGATCCAAAAACAGTTAAAGCGGTAAATAAAAAACTGACACATTACCACGCCCTTGGGGATCCAATCAGTTCATCATTAAAAGATGCTGCTGTAGGAAGAGTAAAAGTAGTTGACCCAAAATTGAATGACCCACACACAATAAACAATTACATTGAAAAAGATGATGAATAATCATTTCTCTCACTATAATATAAAGATGCTCAAAATAGTTGAACAACCAAACGAACAGCTACGAGTTCACAACACGCCGAACAATTTAGATAAACCTCTCGCACCTGATATTCCAGACCCATTGCCCCATTACAGTGGTTTCAATATGCTCATAACAGGTTCATCAGGAAGCGGTAAAACAACTTTTTTATATTCTATTATGTCGAAAAGAAAAAAACACGGAATTAGACAATCTTATCGTGGTGTTTTTAATCGTGTCTACATCATATCACCGACGATGGCAAAAAATAGCATAGCAAACGACCCATTTAAAACTATTCCTGAAAACCAGATATGGAGATCTTTAACAAAAGAAGGTTTAGACGAACTTGATGAGATGCTCGATGAAAACAGAGAAGATGGATTAAATAGTATTGTCATACTTGATGATGTAGGTTCACAAATAAAAAAAAGTGCTGCTATCGAAAAAAAACTAACCTCGATGATGCAAAACCGCCGTCACCAATACACGAGTTACATTACACTTCTTCAACGTTTAAGAGATGCTAATACTGGAATAAGAAATAACCTATCACATTTTGTGACCTTT
>Ga0070746_10002307_pt1 | contig 11340 bp, 15 predicted proteins | sample VirMetDEL_Mar_21_FD_77016 | JGI IMG/M metagenome (GOLD analysis project Ga0070746, IMG submission 77016) | Aqueous microbial communities from the Delaware River and Bay under freshwater to marine salinity gradient to study organic matter... | ecosystem: Environmental > Aquatic > Marine >... | reverse complement strand
CAACGCGCGTCATTGCCTCGTCGTGACGCTTACCCGCGGCAATCGTCGCTGCGCGTTGTGCGTGGTACGCACGATCAGCGTTCGCCTTTGTTCCCATCATGCCGCAAGCCTTTCTGCAATGCGCCCGCGATTGATCGCCATGGCGTCTTCGGTTGGGGTCCAGTCGTTCCACCAGTTGTGCATTGACGGGCGCGCGTATTCGAACCAGAACCCGCGAAGGTTGGTCGCATACCCACGACGGGTCATCTCGTCGCACAGTTGGTTGTGTCGATCACGCAAGTAGCCAAGTCGCGCATAGAAGAAGCGCACATGCCCTGTGCCGAGACGATACTCGGTCGGGTTGCGTGGGTCGTCGGGCCGTTCGCCGCGTTCCATGGCTGCAACAGCCAATGGGAACACACGAGGCAATTCGCGATACTCGGCAACGAGGTGCTCGCGCGTCAATTCGGTGACAGGCACACAGTTAATCCTGGTCATAGTTCCACCCGTAACTTGGCATACCATCGCAACTCGGCCATATCGACCCGGTGCGACGACGATTGAGGACACCACGTTTGACAAGGCGATTGAGCCGCCAATGCCAGAACCAGAACGACGTGAGCGGTGAGAAGCACGCAATTCCGTCGATGCGTTGCATGTAACCTTTAGGCACATGCGTCTTGAAGTATTCTTCAACTGCGTCCTCGAAAGGATCAGGTGCCCAACGAACAAAGACAGGAAATGACGTGCGCCAGAAACGCGGATACATGATCCCGTACCATAGGCGACCAATCTGGCCCTCCCATGCTGTGGCGTATCGGTTAAGCAGTATCATCGTCGTCCTCCTTGATCCAAGTGTCAGCGAGTGGGCCGTCACCTGCGGGTTTGTAGCCAGCCGCGCGCAACGTCGCTTGCCACTCCTTGAGCATCTCCTCAGACACTGCGGCTTGTTTGAGCATATCACGAATGTTGATCGTCGTCCGCTTTGTTTCAGAAAGTTTCTCAGGCCCGCGGGCATACGCGTCAGGCCATTTGTAGTTTCCGCGACAGTCAAAGCGACCGAGGTCACGAGGCGGCTCGTCGTAGTGCGCGAGCACACGTTTCTCGATCTCCGAGAAGTCAACGTTTGCCAGATGCTCAGTGCGCGGGTCCATCGCTGGGCGATACGACCGCGAGGGCAGCTGCTCACGAATGTTCGGTTTCGACGACGAGAAGCGACCCGTCACAGTGCCTAGCACGTCGGGCGGTGGGTATTCGCCCGCGATCTGCGCTTGTTTGATCTGGCCCGCGCCATAAGCCGCCATGAGCATTAGTTGCAGCGTCTTGCCGCTCTTGTGCGGGTGTGTGATCACGCGTTTGGGTTCGTCAGACATCAGTAGTCTCCGTCAAGCAGAATGTGAGCGCCTGCCTCCCGCATGTCGATCTCTTCGACTTGCAGGTCCTGATCTCGATCAAGGCCAGCCTTCTCGAGTTCGTCGCGCAGATACTTGCGTGCTGTGCCCGCGCCTTGCGCAAGGACAACGGCCACTGCGCCTACGGGCCAGTGTCCATTGAAATAGATCTTAAACAGCTTCATCTATCTTCTCCCACAACGAGGACATTTACCACCAATAAACCGTGGCCATTTAAAACCGCACCACGAGCAAATCAAATCCATTGAAAACATTCTTTTCTCCTAAAAAGGTATCTCGTCTTGATGTTGAGATGAAGAAATCTTGGGCAGTACATGAACTTTGTCCAGAGGCCCTTCCTTGGCTGTCAAGCGATCAACGACGCTAAACAACCTTTCGAATAAAAGATTCTGCAATTCACGAGATTCATCTTTGTAGCCATGATTGTGATGCAACCATTCTTCATACAATGTTGATGCAAGAAAACGGTATCCTTGATCGAATGTCTTCTTGCAGATATAAATCTTTGCACCAGCAACTTTACCAAAACATCCTATTCCAAGGTCTTCAACAGTGACGAAGTCGCTTAATTCAATGTCGCAATCAAGTCGACGAAGAAGAACCTGCGCTTTTTCAAACTGCTCAATGTCGAAGTCATCTAGTTGAACAACTTTAGGTTCAAGTTTGTCTTTTGCGTGGTGTTCCCATTGTTTGCGTGCTGACTTCGATAGTCGATTATTAGACCTGTTACGATTGACAACGCGCATAAAAGCATCTGAAGGTGTGATATACTCATGAAGCAGAACAAGTGAATGCTCAAAAGATCCTTGCTCTGCGAGTATAACAAGCAGTATCACATCTTCGTCGTCACAAGTGATCACAGCATGCTCAATCTTTGTTTTGTAGTCATAAGTGGACTTGATCGACCTGTCTTCCGTGAGAACCTGACCATTAGTGATGTTGTAGGTAAAGATTGAAGCGTTCTGCAATTTATGAGTTTTAACACCTTTGTAGTATGCGGTCTTGTTGATCTCCTTTTTGTGAAATTCAACAACGCCTGAGACAGCGACGGGTGTAGTAGGAAGAAAAATTTCATGCCTACCATGATAACATGTAGTTATCTCAGACCCTGAGACGACGATTTCTGTCCCATAAGTCTCAGCAGGTTCTTCATCAGAAATAGTGCCACCTTCATCAAGACAATTCGAATGTAGTTCGCGATATGCTTGCCACACTTCCCAATCCCTACCCATCTTAGTTGTAAAACCAAGCTTCTCACCGTTCATCGTCACAACGTCAAATTCTTCGTCACGAATGATTGCTTTTTCTGTACCGAACGTGTTTTCTTTTCCTTCAGTGAAAATAGAAACCTTATGTCCCGTGCGAAGAAGCGTTGAGATTGCAAATTTCAAACCTGTACCGAAGTAGCCAATTGCAGAGTCAGAATCTTTTACAGACACGCCTAGGATCGTTACTGCTGCGAGATCAATCGTCTCGTCGTTGTAAAAATAAACTGTCATCTTTGGCGCCCTCCTCGGAACGCAAATGCGGAATGTGGGTCGATTGGTTCGAAGTTCAAAGCGATCATGTCTTTGATGCGTTTTAACGCGCAAGCTGCAATTGCACGATCTGCAATCCGTGACGACTTCGCAAGGTCGTAGCATCGTAGAGCAGCGTCACGCACTTGTTCGTGTGTCGCGTCTTGATCAATCGCACTGACTTGTTCAATGAGTGTCATTTTGTTCTCCGTTGATAACTCAGTTATATCAGTGTGATTGTGTGTGTCAATATTTACCTGACGATCTTGTAGGTAGCACCGGGCCGTCTTGGTAGCCTCGTTTGTGGATAACGCCAAACTCTTTCTTCATCACACGAAGCTGCTTTGGTGTGGGTTCAAAGTCGTCGCCCTCTCTATACCAACGGAGGTCATTGTCATTTGCTCCTGGAGGCCAAACTTTGACCCAACCTTCCATGTCGCGTGCCTCGTCCATAAATAAGAATTGATAAATAAATTCTGAATGTCGCGTGTAAGGAACGCGGTAGAATCTACCATTTGGATCTATCCACCCACAGTCCTGAGTCGTCTCAAGTTCATCTATGAGACGGGGTCTTTGAAACGTGTACCGCATACCAATATATGAAGTTAGCACTTCTTGGTCTCCATCACGTCTGATACCAGCTGGTATGTTTCCTTCATCGACAGAAACAAATTCGTTCATTTCGTCGTCAAGCTCGTACACCCCTGCCCAAGTTGCTAACTTATACAAGTTCCTACAGTCACTTTTTGTTCCATAAACTTGGTACACATGTTCACCGCTTTCTCCAACGTCACGAGCAACAATCTCATAAGACATGTCCGGCAAGTCCAGTTCAACATTCTTTTCAAGTCCAATATAGTACGCGAACAACCTGTTACAGAATTTAAGATGCAGTTTAAAGAAGCGCTCAGCGAAACCTGAGTGACAAGGTCTAGCAATAAAAATAGACGTATTTTCAGTGCAGTCTTTCACTAACTGAACAATGGTCTCATCTTGAACAACTTGGATCATTGTGTGAGGTTCAGGTCTTCTCATAATATCAAGACCAGTGCACGCGAAACCTTCATCTTGCAATGTTTTGGTCATCAAACCTGAACCTGCGCCTATGTCAAGAACAGGGTGGTAACGAAGATGAACGCAAGTTGATAACCACGCTTTGAAATTTTCATTAGGAACGAAAAAATCGAGGTCTGGCATCATACCAGCCTGTAATATAGCCAATGTGTCAGGACAATGGTCTAATTCATCATCGTTATCTTCTTCGATTTCATCAACACGAACAAACCGCCGCGCTTTTTCATGAGGACGCAGTGTGTTGTTGTAAAAGTCTAGCAACGCATGAGCACGCTGCTCAGGTGTGTGCTGATCCCAACCAGGATTGTCAATTTCAGAACGAGGTCGTTGATCAAGTTGCTCGGAATGCTCTTGGTCAGAGTCGTCATTTTTCCAGGTGAATGTGCCTTGCATAGTTGTTATCCTTGTTTAAACGTTAGCGCTTCGCGCATGTGCCAATCTAGGTCGTCGCGCACCGAACCAATGCGATGCGCAACAGAATCAAGCGTGCGCGATGTACTGTGGTCAGTTTCGTTGCGCGCGTCTTGTTCGAACTCCTCAGACAGCGTTTTCAACACGCTGTCCAAGAATGCTTTTGTTTGTTCAGGAGTCATAAATATTCAGCAAGCTTTTCTTGCTACCTCTTGTCTGTCACGAATTTTGTCAGCTTCTTCATTCAAGCAGCTTTCAGGAATACGAAGAACGAAGCCGTCTGCCCACTTCATTGCAACGTCACGTTTAATCTGTTCACACATGTTCTTGACTGAATTACCTCCCGACCATGTTGAACGATTAGACGACGCCATACGCAAAGCTTCTTTGTTTACAGCTAGTGAAAGAGCGTTCTTGTCTTTTCGATCTTGGTTCAACCAAATCGCAGCAGCAACCTCAAGCATTTCATTCTCGATTTTAGTTGAATAGTCAGAAGAAAGTTTTTCTAAAGTTTTTTCTACATCCCATGCAGGCGCTTCAGCAAGTTTCTCTTTGTTGATAATATTTGACATAGTAGACTCCGTTGTTTGATAACTGAGTTATATATCCTAGAAAAGCAGGTGTCAAGCACATTATAACTGAGTTATTAACACCTTCTTTCTCGATTGCGATTTTAACATGTTGGCACATATTATCACCGACAAACGGGCGGAGCCCTCTAAATCCTGACAAGAGGACCGATAATGCCGCGCACAGTTGCAACCGTTCATTCAGATTACACTCGTCGCAATATCCAGTGGTCCCGAATCCGTGACGCGCTTGAAGGTCAGGACGAGATAAAAGAGAATGGTGAAGCGTACCTAAAGAAACCTGACGGCATGACACAAAGCGCATATGACGCTTACAAAGATCGTGCGCAATTCTTCCCAGTCATTGAACGCACACTGCGCGGAATGTCCGGCATGGTGTTTCGTCACCCAATCAAGTGCGAATTGCCTTCACGCCTCGAGCCACTTAAAGAGGCTGCAACGACTGACGGTCATTCACTTGCCGTTATGGCTGAGAACGTCGTCAATGAGGTCCTCAGCATTGGTCGCTACGGGATCCTTGTCGATTATCCGCAGGCGAACACCACAGCAACGTCAATTCCGTATCTTGCGACATACACAGGCGAAAACATAACAGATTGGGAAGTTCAATTTGTTGATGGTTTGAGAACGTTGACGCGCGTTGTACTGAAAGATGATTTTGACTCAGATGACGAAGACGTTAACGACGCCGCAGAAATGCGGCTAGAATTGATTCTCAATGACGAAGGAAACTACGAAGTTCGTCGCTGGAAAGCAGCTGGCTCTGAAAAAGGCACAAATGAAGATTCACCAACATTCGTTATGGTTGGTGAACCAAAAGTGCCCGTAGTAAATGGAAAGCCTCTGAAACGCATACCATTCGTGTTCATCAACCCTTACGATTTACGTCCTGAGGTTGAGAAACCTCCTATGCTTGATCTTGTTGACGTGAACATTGGTCACTATCGCAACTCAGCAGATTATGAGCACGCATTGTTCTTGACTGCGCAACCTACGCCTGTGGCAATTGGCGCAATCACAGAAAAGAATAAACCCGACGCTATTGGTTCAGGTGCTTTCTGGATTCTTCCTGAAGGATCATCTGCGATGTTCCTTGAGTTTGGTGGTGCAGGTATTGAGGCACAACGCCAAGCAATGCTCGACAAAGAAGACCGTATGGCTGCGCTAGGCGCGCGAATGATACATGACGGTAAGAATCGTAATGAGGCGTCAGACACCGCGAAAATGCGCGGCAAAGGCGAAATGTCATTGCTCACCAATGTTGTGAATATGGCAGAGGCGGGAATTGATCGTGCATTACGTATTGCAGCCGAATGGGTAACTGGTCGTCCTGATGACGTTGAAGTAAAGCTCAACCGTGACTGGGTTGAAACTAAGATGGATCCGCAAACGCTTAATGCGCTTGTGAAGTCGTGGCAATCAGGTGCAATGTCGCATCAAACGCTATATGAAAACTTACAGTCTGGTGAAATTGCTCCCGTTGATCGTTCTTTTGAAGACGAGAAAGACTTGATCGAAGAGGAGGGCGGTGATCTTGGTTTAGGCGTAAATCAGCTACTTGGCGCAGCTGCTCAGCAGGCGCCCGAGTCTAAGCCAAAAGAAGACGAGTCCGGTGAAGAAGAAGCCGCGGGCTCACAAGAAGGCAAAAGATAATGGTAACAACAGCGAGAGTCATACTGAAGGAATATCACTAAACGCGTAGATGCACCATGTGACTGATCAATTCGTGGCTTTTATCATATTGTTAACATCTTTTAGCATACCTTATTTTGACAGATTCTTAATTGTTCATTGAACGATTCTTTGTAATCGTCCATAGTGGTTCAGCGGGCGTCACAAGGCGCCCGTTTTCATCACACAAGAGAAAAGGAGCGCCTTTATGTATGGGCCAAGCCATCCCGTCAGCATTGACCAACATATCCAGAAATACCGCATTGGCCCAGACGAACAGTTTCAAGACATGTGTTGGCGCATTGCAGACAAACTTGCAGACAACGAGGCACACAGGCGCGACATTTATCTGACACTACTTCATCAGAATTTTATGCCTGCAGGTCGTGTGCAACGCGCTGTGGGTGCGCCGATGCGAATTTGCGCGCATAACTGCTTTGTGTCCGGAACAATCAAAGACGATTCCGTAGACATCATCGACAAAGTTTCAGAAGCTTTCCAAACAATGCGAATGGGCGGCGGTATTGGTTACGATTTTTCAACGCTTCGGTGGCGTGGTGCTTTTATCAAGTCGTTGCGTTCAACAGCATCTGGTGCTGTCTCATTCATGGACATTTACAACGCGGCATGTAAGACAGTTCGATCAGCAGGCGGCCGACGTGGCGCGCAGATGGGCGTTCTGCGCATTGATCATCCAGACATTGAAGAATTCATCGACGCGAAGACAGCTGCGTTGTCTGACGATGTGATGAAAGCACAAATGCTTCTAAGCATGAAGAAGACAGAGCTCCAAAAAGCATACGAAGAAAAGCAAGACGATGAAACTCTTGCACGCCTCGACTTCTTTGTTGAAATGGAGCCTTTCATGCTCGACATGGTCGAGAAAGTTTCAATTCAAAACAGGTTGTCTGCTTTTAACGTGTCAGTCGCGGTGACTGACAAGTTTATGGAAGCTGTTGAATCTGATGGCGACTTTGATCTCGTATTCGATGGTAAAGTTGTTCGAACAGTTAAAGCACTTCCTTTGTGGAACAAACTAATGCAAGCCACTTGGGACTGGGCTGAACCAGGTGTGCTTTTCATCGACAGAATAAATTCGATGAACAACCTTTACTATTGCGAAGTCATAGCAGCAACAAACCCTTGTGGTGAACAACCACTGCCTCCTTATGGCGCATGTTTGCTTGGGTCTTATGTTGTTCCGAAATACGTTCGAAAATTTGGTGACAAATATTTCTTTGACGAAGAGGCTTTTAAAGCAGACATTCCAGGCGTCGTTCGAATGATGGACAATGTTATTGATGAAGCTCTTTACCCGCTTCCTCAACAGGAAAGAGAAGCAAAAGACAAACGTCGAATGGGGCTCGGTGTGACAGGCGTTGCGAACGCAATTGAAGCCATGGGCTTTCCTTATGGTTCAGCTGGCTACATCAAAACACAAGATAGAATTCTTCGCATACTTTTGAATGAAGCTTACCGAGCATCAGCTCTTCTTGCAAAAGAAAAAGCGCCTTTCCCTCTCTGGGATAAAGAAAAGTTCATGAAAGGCGAGTTCATCAATAGTGGCGTATTTGACGATGACGTTCTTGAACTGATCAATGAACACGGTTTGCGCAATTCGCACTTAACGTCCATTGCGCCGACTGGTACAATTTCATTAACTGCTGACAATATGTCGTCAGGCGTTGAACCCGTTTTCTCATACGTAACTGGTCGCGAGATAATCAATCAAGATGGCGTTACCAAACAGTACGTTGAGATTGATGACTACGGTGTGCGTGAGTTTAACGTCAAAGGACGACGCGCTGATGACCTCAGCGTTCTTGAACATGTGCAAGTATACACCGCTGCTCAACGTTACGTTGACAGTTCAATTTCCAAGACCTGTAATGTTGGCGGAGATGTTTCTTTTGATGACTTCAAGAACATTTATATAGAAGCATGGAAAGCTGGTGCGAAAGGATGTACTACATTCCGGCTCGATGGAAAACGATTTGGCATTATGAAGTCACTTGACGAGTCAATACCTGAAAACGAGATAGAGCAAATGGAAGCGATTGTCTCAGGCGAGGCTTGCGTGTATGATCCTAAGACAGGCACTAAATCATGTGAATAGGAGAATGCAATGCCAAAAGGAATGGGTTACGGAAAAGGTAAAAAGGGCGGCAAGAAAGTCGGCGGTAAAAAGAGCGGCAAGAAAAAGTAAATCATGACTTCCTTGAATGAACGTTTTATGGATTTTCAAGTCGCACAGCAAGTGCGATGGATCCGGCTACAGAACAGAGAAGTCCGTGAGGCTCTTCTGATCCTTCGTCGAGTCGAAGAGAATCTAAAAACTATCCTACAAGGAGCAAACATTGATGAAGGGCGTTTCACGGAAGCACGTTTAAACGCCCTTCGTATTCAAGTCGGGAATCTGATTAAAGCACTTGAGAGTGAGCTAACCCCCGTACTTGTTTCAAATGTTCGTGATGCTTTAGAAGCAGCGGCTGAAGTTGAAGAAGCTGCTTTCGTTAGAATACTGCCCGCAGGTCTTGACGTTACCACGCCTAATTTGGGCGTGCTTCAAACAGCTGCAACTTCAACGTCGTTCAATGGTGCAACGACCACTGAATGGGCAAGAGCATTTCATAGGTCACTCACTGAGACAACTTGGCGAACGATTGTTGATGGAATAACCTCTGGTTCAACAAGCGACGATATTGTCCGAGAATTGATCGGAACAAAAAGCGCGCGATTTAAAGACGGTGCACTACAGGCAAGACGGCGTGGACTTGAAGCTCTTGTTCGAACGTCAATCAATCACGCGACAAATCAAGGTCGTCAAGCAGTCTGGGAGTCAAACACTCACTTACTCAAAGGTGTTCGATGGGTCGCGACACTCGACACAAGAACAACACCGATTTGCAGGGAACGAGATGGTAGAGTTGGTCCTGTGGTGGATGACCCAAATTGGACACCGCCTGCAGGTTCATCAAAACTTGATCCACCATTTGCAAGACCACCTGCTCACATCAATTGCAGATCGACAACAGTGGCCATAACTAAATCCTGGAAAGAACTTGGCTTTGACGTTGAAGACTTGCCTCCCGCAACTCGCGCGTCAATGGATGGTCAAGTACCTGCAAACACTACCTACTTTGAATGGTTGACAAGACAGTCGTCTGCAACGCAAAGTGAGGTGTTAGGTCCAGCTCGAATGAAGCTGTGGAAGGAAGGCGGAGTCACGCCTGATAGATTTCAAAATGATGCTGGCCACTATTATACTTTGGCGGAACTGAAACGTCGCCAGCCTCAAGCCTTTAAGGATGCAAATCTATGACCTTCGAACAGTGGTTGCAAAGCAGACTAACTTCTCACGGCTTTCCAGTTGGTGGGATTGATGGTATTATCGGTAAGACAACGATTGCTGGCATTAAAGCTTTTCAAAAATCCCGAAACTTAACTCCAACAGGAAAAGCTGACGAAGTAACCGTTGCTGCGCTACGTGTCAGTTCTTCATCAGGTGAACCTGTAATTCAAGGGCGTGATGAACTTCAACAAAGAACTTCAACACTATCAAGCTTTCCTCGTCAACGTAATGTTGAAAGTTTTTATGGAAAAGTCGGAACCAATCAAACACGAATTACGCCTCCTTGGAAAATGAGACTTGCGTGGGATAAGCGTAGATTTATCCAAAAAATGACACTTCACGAGAAAGTAGCAGATAGTGCTTCTCGTGCAATGCAACGTGTGTATTCGAGCTATGGTGACGCAGGAATAAAAAAACTTGGCTTAGATCTTTTCGGCGGTTCGTTGAACGTCAGAAAAATGCGAGGGGGATCTCGTTATTCAATGCACAGTTGGGGTATTGCGATTGACTTCGATCCTGAACGAAATCAATTACGCTGGAAAGAGCCTCGTGCAAGATTGTCTCATGATGACGCTGTTCCGTTCTGGGAAGCCTGGGAAGCTGAAGGTTGGATTGCACTAGGTCGAGAACGAAATTTCGATTGGATGCACGTTCAAGCTGCGAGGTTATAATGACACGCCTTGAAAAAGCGAAAGCGTGGTGGAGACCTGCGTTGGCTTGGTGTTTTGTTTTTGGTTGGTTTGCAACACTCGCAACTATTCTTGCTTTGCTTTGGCTTGGCAGAGTTACGCTTTCGGACGCAAGTGGTCTTTTAATCGCTCTTGTTGCAGGTGGAGCTGCTCCAACTACAACTTACGCTCATGGGAGGACAACTGAAAAACGATTTGGTGTTGATGAAACAACACCCCCTCCTGGATTTCAGCAAGACTGATTAAGACCTTTTTACTCACATAACTCAGTTTATATCGACCTCGATCAACGGTAGACGGCTTTAAACCAGCGCGATAACATAGACGTGCAAAAGCGTTCATTAAGCTGTCTCGGTGTGAAGCAATCACAAATAAACCGTCACGAGGAGACCCTTTGATCGTTTAGCTCCGAAAGGAGGTGATCTTGTATCTGGCAAAAGGCCGCGCGTTAAACTGCGTGGCCTTTTGTTCGTTCAACATCAAATTGAACAGTACCTTATTTTTAGAATAACCGAGTTATAGCATCTTCAATAACTCGCTTGCAGGTCTGAAGTCCTTTTTCTATCTTCGGGTTGACTGACAAACCTGAGGGCCTCAGGAGCGGTCTAGGCAGAGCCGAAGAGAAGGATAATATCACTATGCCAT
>Ga0070746_10002306_pt1 | contig 11340 bp, 13 predicted proteins | sample VirMetDEL_Mar_21_FD_77016 | JGI IMG/M metagenome (GOLD analysis project Ga0070746, IMG submission 77016) | Aqueous microbial communities from the Delaware River and Bay under freshwater to marine salinity gradient to study organic matter... | ecosystem: Environmental > Aquatic > Marine >... | reverse complement strand
TCAGAAGAGGGGCATGGAGAACGACTGACGTACAATGAGGGGAAAAAACGCCAGTCGAGATTATTTTATCACAAAGTTCTCCATATTCGAATACCTAATTTACTATTTTCTATTTTTATTTTGTGTTTTATTTGCCATTTTCGATTCTTAAACACCTTTTTTGCTTGTGTGACAGCTTTTTGAGTGTTTATGCAAGGTATAAAAACAGACATTCCTATCTCCATATTATCCCAATGCACGACTACTTGAACTCCATCTGGGTACAAATCGTCTTCTTTAAATGCTTTTAGTTTCTTTATCGTCTTCATCTAAATCAAATCTCATAACAATAACATTAGATGGTGGCAGTTGGAGATGTGTGCCTTTAGCCAATCTAACTTTTTTATTTTTACCTTCGCAATGTTCTTTTATCTCGCTTATTAAGTGAGCGTAGTTTATTTGAAGTTCTCCACACCACTGCTTTAAGTCTTTTGGTTTAACAAAGAATAACTTGGTATCAGTTTCATATCGGGCTATCAATTTACCACGAGCTACTTGTTCAGGTATAACCAAAGTATCTAGTCCGTTGCCTTGTTGCGATCTGTTATCGGTATCGCTTTTAATTTGTAAAATATAGCTAATGTTTTCGGTGAAGAAATCATTCATTATATCAAACACTGTGTTGTTCATTTGGTTAGCGGAGGACTTGTTGCTTTCTAAAAGATCTTTCACAACCCAGTTATATATCTTATTCACGTCATAATTATGTAACCCTGCCTGTTTAGCAATAATCAATCCTGCAAGGGTTGCCGAAACCGTAGCAGACCAGAACCTGTTTTCTGATGTAAGTTTTGCATCGATATCAATTTTTTTGTGTGTGTCCTTAACAATTTTACGACATGCTTCTTTGTTTTTCATAACGTACTGTATATACGCGACTCCTGCTGTACCGTAATACTGCATGATATCTTCCTCAAACTTGTCTGTCTCAGGCTTATTTTCATGCTTATTAAACAGCCGTTCTACTTTACATTCTAAGACACGTTGTGCTTCGGCTTTTGGCATTGCTTTTGCCATACTTATACGTTCTACTATACTTGTGTTAGATGTCATAGAGCATAGCAAACTCCATCTTTTGTTTGTCCGTTTTCTTTCTACGTTAGAACTAGCTGACATACGTCCCTTTTGTTGCCCACTTGTATTTTGGTATACAAGTTCAGACAAGTGTTGAGGACTCATATTTGTTATTTCATCAATCGCCACAGGTAAACTATGGTAAACTTCAGAGCGATTCATACGAAAGTTTTGTGTGTCTCCCTTCGTCATTAGTAGTTCTTCTGGATCGCCCCATATCCCTGCATGTGCTATCTGTATAGCGGTTTTACCAAGCCCAGAATCTTTACTGTGGAAACAAACTGTACCACAATTTACATTAGTAAACTCCATAAGAGGACTACCGAATCCCATACCTAAACCGAATTGTTGTAGTACAAATTTTTCATCTTCCCAGAAAGATATAGTTTCTTTCCATTGGTCAAGTGTTCCTCGTGGTTCAAACGCAGGGAATAACGATACTGTTGCGTTTGATGGTGGGTTAAATTCGATAGAATCTGCGGTAATTAATTGGTTTCCTAAAATGAAACTATCCATTTTCTCGTCAACCCAACCAAAGTGTCTGTGGGCATCAGAAGCTTTAGAGACATTCTGTAATTCGTTAACCCAATTAGTTGTATATGTCATAAGTTTATCCATTCTCATTATTGCTACACCTTCCGCTGATAATGCTTTACGAAATTCATCTTTCGATGTAATTGCACTCATAGGTAAGGTAAATTCACGCACACCGTCCATCGGTAAGTGCAATCGCATTACTGCCGATTCCCCTGCTTCGGCGTCTCTCACTCTTTTAAGGACGTATATATCGTTGTGGTATATACATTCTTCTATTACTTCTCCGTCATCATCTTTTGTTCTAATGTATACGCCACCGTTAGCACCTCTTACATAAGGACTAGGGTATTTTGGTATAGTATAAGAACCTACTGGGTTATTAGGTAAAGTTAAAGAAGGGGCTACTACTACTTCTTCTTTTTCCTCTTCTACATAATTACCCTCACTATCTATTTCGGCTTCTTTTAATTTTCTTCCTAGTGATATAGGAGATTTTATTTTACCCCAATTAGGACAATCTTGACAAACGTCAGGATTAAATTCGTCAAATTTTGCACACGTATACGGTCCTTTAATAAGCCCAACTTTTTTATCTGTTTCGTCGGCACTATATTCTGGGTGTCCACAAGACAATTTATGTATAGCTTTTTTACCATCAGTACAGAATTTAGCCACTGATAAACCTGCTCTCCACATAGGTTCACTAATATCTTCTTGGTTATGTAAAATATTTTCTAATTGTTTGCATCCATTTCCGTTTTGTGTACGTATAAGTATGTCTTTAAAATTACTTTCCTGATTACCCATTAAAGCAAGCATTGTTGCGTTATGTTCTAGTGGTACTTGCAAAGCCCTAGTAACTGGTTTCATACCATCTACAAAAAGTAGATTAGTAAAATCTTCTAAATCAACAGAGATGAAATCGCTTTTCAATCCTAGTACGGTAACAGGTGAAGCAGGGTCTGTTTTATAATTGTGTGTGTTTGGTATTCTTAGAATACGCGCACCGTCAGACGTAACAGCGGGATCCGCTTTAAAATTATTAATAGCACATAATGTTTTTAATTGCTCTGCTACAGGTAACCACTTGTCATAGGGAACATCTTCAGTAAGAAACCAATACACATGTATACCACGACCTGAGTCAACTAGACGAGGAGTAGGTAGTTTGTATTTCCTACAAAATGTTTGTAGCTGTTTGACTGCATGTTCTTTAGACGTAAACTCTTTACCTTCGCCACAATCTAAATCTAAAAAGAATGAGCGTAGGTTTTTTATATTGTCTACTTTACGTGACCCTTTTTCTTCAAACGTAGCCAAAGCAAAATATACGTCATACCCCCGCGTATTGGACTCATCTGCTTGAACGCATAAGTCGTTAACCGATTCGAAGAAGTATTGTTTTAATTTATTTTCTGAAGGTTTTGCGCTAAATAAGCAATAGTAGCCCTCACTACTAAGTACTGTATCTAAGAATTTATTTCTCATAGTCTCTCTTTCTATGTAAGTAAGTAACTCCTCACACGACCCCCGATAAGGGGATCGTATTTATTATTAAATCTAACTGAAACTTCAGTAAGTGTTAGTCGTCCCAATCATCAATTATTGAGGATAAGTCTTCTTTAACTTTTGGAGGAGCGGCTTTCTTTTTAGCGACCTTTTTAGGTTCTTCAATCGCGGTTTCCTCTTCGGACTCAAACAAAGGTTTTTGTTTAGGTCTTTCCTCTTTAGTAACTTCTTGAGTTTCTTTAACACCGTCCGTTTGTGCCACGGTTAGAGTTATTGCTTTAAGGGTATCAGGATTATCTTTAATTTCAAGAACTTTTTTAAGTTCGTCCTCTTCTAGAGGTCTTACCGCTTTAAAAAATAACTTCGGTGTACTACTATTTTCATCGAAACGAATATTAGTAACGATAGATAATGCGGCAGTACTATGAGCATTTAAAAACTTCGCGTAAGATTGCATAGGCATATTACCATCTTTACCGTCACCAAATATAGAAGTGGCAGGTAACTGTAGTTGATACACTTTATCTAAGTCACCCTCTAAAACAACAGCGAGACGTTGTGCAAATCTACATGCTCTACTTTCACCCTGTCCAGATCCTTTAATATTTTGGGGGCAATCCATACAACGTGATGCTTGTTTACCGTCACTTACTTCTGGTGCAGGAGTAGTAGTATTATGTGACCAACATTTAGGTGGAGCAGGATTACTAGGATCGTACACACCAGAATAATATGTACGTGATATCGGTGCGGCGTTGACAATGATAACATTCAAATTGTCTTCTTTACTGACGTTAACTTGTTCTCCATTGATAAACTGTCTAAATTTACCGCCGTTCAAACTAATACGTCGTCTTGTTTCTGTTGAAGCACCACTTAGTAAATTAGCATTTACATCTTCTAATGATTTCGCTAACTCACTACTTAAAGGTTTTTGGTTTTCAAATAATGTTAAATCTGACATTTCGTGTTTCCTCTATATGTCTTTATCTAATTCACTAATCATATCAGTGAATGGGTCTGAATTAAAATCAAGCTGTGTTTGTAAATTATCTTCAGTTGATTCGTTTTCGGTTACAGTTTCTTTCGCATCAGTCAAAGAATCTATTACTGCTTCTAAATTAAAGCGGCGACATGTTCCGACTGATATATAAGTATGTTTAGGTATAATACCTTTTTTTATCCATCCTCTTAACGTAGATGTGTGAACAGATAAGTTTTTAGATAAGTCTTCTAAATTAACAAGGGGGTACGTCATTTCTTTTTCCTAACTGAAATTATGTATTCTGAATTCACATTTAATCCTTGCGGTGCGATTTCAGGGTTCTCTTCTAAAAATGTTTTTACGATAGTTTGGTTAAGACGTTTTTCCATAAACTCAGGGACTTCATTCTCAAGAATGAATTTGTGCATGGCTTCCCAATCACTTGTCCAATAACGTCTTTTTACTGATCTGTAGAACATCCCTTCAGATGTCTTCACGCTGTCTACTCCGTGTTCTTCGCAGTAGTCAAGTAAAGCATGTTTTACCTTATCGATTTGCTCGTTAAGATCGTCTAGTTTTTTATTGTATTCGGAAGTTATTTTAGATTTTTCTTCGCGAATTTTTACATATACGCGAGTTAGCTTTTGTGCTAACCCCTCATTTACTTCAGCCATATTTATCTCTCCTTTATGCTGTTAGTAATGTTAATATACTATCATATAGTAACTTAGTCAAGTATTTCTTTATATAAATCTATCATACGTGTGTGTACGTCTATTCTGCTATCTAGCAACGAGTATATCCGCTTCTCAGCGGGAGAACCTTGCAACTGAACCACAGTACACTTATGATCTTGTCCTGATCTATGAACACGAGCGTTAGCTTGTGCATATGTTTCTAAAGAACTTGTCGGACCCCACCAAACTACTGTATTAGCCGCCGTTAAAGTAACACCGTGTGCCGCCGCTTGAGGTTGTATAACAAGAACTCTAGGTTCGTCCGTTGTCTGAAATCGTTTAAATATATCTGTACGTTTTGATGCTGATACATCTCCTCTAATAATCTCTGTTTTGATACCATCTTTCCTTAACTTATCTGTGATAATATCGATAGTGTGTTTAAATGGTACAAATACTAAAACTTTTTTGGAACTCTCATCAATGGCTTCACGTAATACTTTGTATCTGTTTGATATATCAAACTCTAAACTTTCACCGTTATCGGTGTACACAGCGCCAGAAGATATCTGCAATAGCTTATTCATATTTATTGCCGCATTTACAGAAGTTACTTCCTCTCCAGAAGCTTCCATAATCATATTTTTCTTTAGGAGTTTGTAGTATTTATCTTGTTGCCTAGTAAGTTTTATTTCTCTTTTCAAATAAACCATGTCTGGTAAATCAAGGCATTCTTCCTTGGTGAACCGTATAGCAGGTTGTAGTGCATTGTAAACTGTTTCGGTTGAACTAGGTTTGGGTATCCATTTAAACTGAGTAATCTTGTGCATTACGCAGTCTCTCCAAGACCCAAAAAACCTTGGTACATTATTTGGGTTTACTAGTTTAGCTAGTCCGTAAGCATCTAGGGGGGACTGAGCCGCAGGAGTTCCTGTCATTAACCATAACCAAGTATCTTCGTTAACAAGTTTCTTTAAAGTTTTCCACCTTTTGGTTTGCGCGTTCTTGTAATGAGTTGCCTCATCTATGATTATACAATCAAAGCCGCCCTTGCTTATCTCATCGAATACGGTTTCCACTCCATCATAGTTTATTATTACGTATTCAGCACCTTGGTTAATTATCTTCTTACGTTTTTCTTTTTGTCCATAAGCTACGTCCACAGTACGGTGCATAGCAAAAGAGAATAGATCTTCTCTCCACGCCGAATCCATAATCGATAAAGGACAAACAACTAACACACGATTAATCACTCCCTTTGAAAGTAGAAAGTCAGAAGCCCATATAGCTGAAGCTGTTTTACCTGTACCTTGCTCGTTAAAACAAAAACTTCTCTTGTGCATAGTTAAAAACGCACTTGTTACTTTCTGGTGGTCAAAAGGTTTATACTGACCTGTCCACGAGTATTGTCCTTCGATAGGCGATGGTACTTTGATATTAAGTTCTTTAAGTGTGTGAACTTCATCAATACCCCAGTTAACAATAACTTCGTTATCAGAAATTTTTTTGCATTTGTTTAGTGTAGCCGCTACCTTCTCAGGATTGCGTAGTCGCAACAATAAAGATTTGTTGTCTAAGATTTCCACATTGTTCTCCGATATATTACTTAGGCTTTTCTAACTCTTTTCTTAGTTTTCTTCTTGGCGGCGACTCTCTTCTTAGGAGGCTTACTCATTGCCCCACCAGCCGCACGATTTTTCTTTCGGCTTTGTACTGTGACGCCATCTGAATTTTTACCGCCCCTAGATAGAGGCTTTTTATGTGCGATATCTTTGCCTTCGCGTTTGTCAGCTACTCCATTTTTGTTAGCGTCTTTACCATTCTTGTCCATTTTTCTTCTGGCACGTTGTCGCTCAGAACGAGCTTTTTTCTCATCCCTAGCTTTCTGTTGTTGGTATTCTTTTTTATAAGGTCTTGGTTTGTTTTTATATGGCATTAATAATCTCCATTATGAGGACAAGAAGTTACAGGACAATGTCTTTTACATAGTCCACTAGGTTTCGGATTCCATACATTGGCTTCACTAGCAGTTTTCATTAGCTCGTATTTACCTAACCATTTTTTCCAGAGTTTAGTTTTATCAAACTCAGTATAGCTATCTTTTATCAAGTCTTTACTTACGACAAATAATAACCCACCACGTATTGTTTTTACTTGAGGGTAATGTGCGAAAACAGTCAGAGCCATTAACTCTAGTTGACCTTTGTCTGCATATTTTGAGTTCTTACCTGTCTTGTAATCAATCACCCAAGCTAAGTCACCGTCTAGTATAATTAGATCTGCTATACCCCGAAACCAAACATCCTCAGAAAAGAAACTACAAGGCTCTAGGTTTTCGGTAAGACCCATCTTTTGCTCAGGTATCTTATTACCTTTTTTAGCTTTTAATGATTCTAACATATCTAGCGCAAAAGTAAATCTATCTTCTAAAGGCTTACCATCTCTAACGTATTCCTCTGCCGCAGTATGGAACTCTGTACCGTATCTGGTTGCCGCAGTTTCAACAAATGGAAATTCTTTTAGTATCTTCTCATGATAGAATTGCTTGGGGCATTGTTCGAATGCTTTTATCTTACTAAAAGACCAAGGAGCTACACTCATTGCATCGTCCCAAAATCTTCATAGTTCAAGTCATCTAATTTTTCTAATTCTTTTAGTTGTTCTGATAAGTACTCTATTCCACAAGAAAAACCATCAGAATATCCTTGAGTAAATACTTTGTAGAATATTTCGTTGTTATCATCTATACACTTTAACTCTTCTTCTGTACCGAAATCGGCTATGACAAGACGTAATTTATTCCATCTTTCCCTATGTATTTTGTCCATCCCATTAAGTTCTGTAATATTTTTATGTAAGTCGTTCATTTTAATTCCTTATCATTAATATAGGTGGGAAACCATCTTCTTCCCAGTGTTTGGGATAATACTGTATGCAGTCTTCGCATACAAATATTTCTTCTTTGGTAGGTGCTATCGCTAAAGTTGAGCTAAACAAAACTACCAAAGAAGTTAAATACAGTATTTTATTCACCTTTACACTTTTTCCGCTACATGCAAAAACTTTATGTTCGGTGTGTCTTTACGTAGCGCGTGGTACTCCAGTTGTACTTTCGCTGAGTTTATCATTTTACCTGCTAGGTTTGCCATTTCAGCCGCATCTTTGTGCTGTACCTTTCCGTTTGAAAGGTTAGTAAAAACTTTAGCGAGTTCTTCTCTTAGTTCTACAACGTTTTTCATATCGTGTTTTCCTTCATAAATTTTCTTAGTTTCATTAATTCTCGGTATGTTTCAACCATTTCTTGTGGGAACTCCGATCCCTTCATGGGACTTCTTGATGCAAGGGTATTTCGTACATACCCGTCACCTAAGTTAACTCTTTCGAGCTTCGTTCGTGTCTTAAATTTTCCTGTTTTTCTATATTTTTCTCCTCTCATTTTGTCTGCTATTTTGTTTTTCCCGTAGTTGTTTTTTATCCACTCTTTGGATAATTGCCTTACGTGGTTGGCATTCTTTAGTCGGTATTGTTTTTTTACCTCATTACGGCACGGTTTGCATTCCGATGTGATTCCTTCTTGGTTTTTCTTGCTCTTACCAAAAATATCGTATGTTTTATATTCGGAACATATAGAACACCGTTTGTGTTTCGCCCCTGCGATTGTTTTGAATACAAGTGTCAAGTCTTTAGGGCGTTCTACACCATGAACCCTAAAATATTCTTTCTCTCTACGACATGGTTTACAAAGGGTATCGACCCCGTTATGTCTCCCGAGCCGCTTCTTCATCTGGTCTAGGGTTTTGTGCTCTAGACATACACGACACCGCTCCGTTGTTTCTTCGTTCATTCGCATTCTCCATAATTTTTACCTACACCACTTTCACAATCTAACGGTAATCCTTTAGCCCAGGGTGGTGTCTGTCGCATACAAGCTTCCATATATCTCTGGGCTTCTTCTACTTCTTCTTCTTTAACACAAGCAACAATAGAATCGTGTACTGTTAAACCTATGGTATATTTCTTACGTATTTGTAACATTTGTTCCGCTATTATACAACGAGCCAATGCCTGACACAAGTTTTCAACAACTTTACCGCCGTATATTTTAATATATCCCATACGAGTTTTGTACATGTACTCCGCTCCTTTATCAGTGGGTTGGGCTTTTAAATTGTCGTACCTCAACAATAAATTAGAGGGTAAAAGAATAGCTTTATCTTTCGGTATTACTTGAACTACTCCTTCTAAATGGGTTGCTATATTATAATTATCGCCGTTAACCATATAACGTAGCATGTTCTGGCAATCTCTCCATAACTGGTTTATCTTCCAATTTGTTTCGCGATATATATTAATAACTCTCCTAGCTTCATCTATATCCATATCGAAACCGTAATTCTTTAACTGAGCTTGGAATTTTATAGACCCCATACCGTACCCTGCACCAAGAATAGTAGTCTTACCAACAAACCTCTGTTCTTTAGTGACGTCCTCTTCAGATACACTATATATAATAGAAGCCATCTTCTTATATACATCTTCCCCTCTGGCAAACGAGTTTGTCAGATCGTCCTGTCCTGCGAACCAAGATAGAACTCTAGCTTCAATTTGAGAACTATCGGCGTCTATTAACTTATATCCTTCTGGTGCTAGTATACTACTCTTTAATTTCTTGGCGTTCGGTCCTCTACTGGGTAGGTTCTGTATGTTTATTTTATCATCGCCGCCCCACCGTCCTGTGTGTGCCGCATAATAACGTACAGGTATAGGTAGCTTTCCCCGACTACCAATATCTATAAACCTTTGAGTACGAGTTTCTTCTAGAGTACTTTTTATCCCTAACCTAGCATCAACAAGCTTTTTTACTTTCTCGTTAGGGTGTTCTAATAACTTAATAAATTGTTCATCTGATTTAGCAAAGGCAAAAGTTTCTTTACCCGTAGTAGGACTTATTTTTTTAGGGGGTTCAACACCAAAAGTTTCTAACACCCGTGCAAATTTTTGGTTCGACATTAAATCATCTTTGTGTATACCAGAAGAGATAAGTAGGTTTTCTTTATTCTTTTTTATTGTCATAAGATGTTTATGTAGAAGATCGCTATCTACTTCTAGTGTCGGATTTGTAAACATTCTAAGTGTCATATCAATAACTCTTAATTCTTGTTTAGGAAATCCTTCCGCGATAAATATACTGAACAGTTTATAAGTTAGCTCAACATCATTTATACAATAGTCACCATACCTCGACAGTTCTTCTTCTGTAAAATCTGACCTTCTTTTACCTTCCGCTTCGACTACTTCAGTTCCTTTTTCTCCTATACCATATCTTTCGGCTAGAGCCTGTAAACTCGCTGAGGTAGCCACGCCATGCAACGCCCTAGACATACACAAAGTATCAACAAGAACGCGAGGATCAATACCATAACACCAATTAAGAATAGCCCCATCAAACAAAGTATTGTGGGCAACAACCATAGAATTTTGCCAATCAAATCCCTGTAAGTATTTTTGTATTTCTTTTTTTGATCCACTAGCCCACTCCGTTTTTTCATTGTTTACTTTTATACCTACTCCTTTTACTTGAAATTTAGGATCTCTAATATACTCTTCCATAGTAAGTTTTTTTAGAGAATACTTGTTATCGTAATAAGTTTCGAAATCTAAAGTTATTAAATCCATTACGTCATACTCTTGTTGTCTTTTATGTCAGAAAACAATTTCTTCTTTTGGGTTGGTAACATACTTGTGAGGTCATACTCATCTATATCTATGTCATACTCTTCACATAACTTTATGACAGGTATAATATATTTTGGTGGTATGTAAACGCAGTCATCTTTCCTTACCCTTTTCCAAGATAGAACTGTAGAGTAAGTACAATTTAGTATTTCCGATACTTTTAAAACTGATCCAACACCGTCAGTTATTTTATTGATTAAAGCTTTATTTTCGATTCTTTCTTGAAAGTTTTGTTTGTAAAGCGGTATCGGTTTTTTAACTTTTAGTTTTGGTTTTCTTTTCGGGGAATTTAACTTAGTCGGGTCAAAGTCTTTAGGTACATATTTGTTAAGTCCTAAAACATATGCGGTTAAAATATAAATATTTTTATTCTCCTGTGTACCCCGAACTACATTCTTTATTTGTTCTTCGCTTACAGACATAAACTTACAGACCATATGACGTAATGTTTTATAGTTTACGTCGTCCAAGATCATTTTAGATATGATATCTTTACTCATTGTCATTTTGTTTTTCTCCTTTTTAAATCCCTAATATTGCAGGGTTCACAATGTTTCTTCCAATCTCACCAAATTCTGAATGAAAGTAAATAGCCTTCATCGTCTGCTTGGCTCGGTATCCCCCGTCACTTGCGTATGCGTCCTTTGGCGCGAGTATGCCAAAACTTTCAATCATTATCCCTGCAAATTCACGCTGTATGTCGTGGTGAATGTGACCTGTCATAATAGTGCGGTACTTAGTATCGCCCCAAATCTTCGGGTAGTCACTGGCAATGACAAGCGG
>Ga0070746_10002301_pt1 | contig 11353 bp, 13 predicted proteins | sample VirMetDEL_Mar_21_FD_77016 | JGI IMG/M metagenome (GOLD analysis project Ga0070746, IMG submission 77016) | Aqueous microbial communities from the Delaware River and Bay under freshwater to marine salinity gradient to study organic matter... | ecosystem: Environmental > Aquatic > Marine >... | reverse complement strand
TTTTGCATAATTTCTGATTTTGGGTTCATTCCGCCTCTATCCATTATTTTGGTTCTCTCTAATTCTGCGGCGTCTGCTAATGAAAGACCCGCTTCTAAACTAGGTTTAAGGATATCCATAATATGTTGGTCAATGTGGTTTTTATATTCATCAGTTGTTACTCTACCGTCACCGTCTCCATCAAAATGTTTATGTAATTCTTCAGGAGAAAGTTCACCATCTTCATCTCTATCGGCACCTTCATATAAATCGGTGTCCATAGCACCTTCAGAATCAAACTGATACGCAGGTACTTCATCGTCATAATCTGCGGTTATACTACCGTCAAACATTGACATAATCGAATCAATATCCATTCCATATGAATCTTCTGAGTATGTCATGTCCTCATCACCAAATTGGTCAGGTCCATCTGATTCAAAATCGTAAGCAGATTCAACATCTGATACATCCATATCGTCGGCCGCGTATTCTTTAGTTTCTTCTTTACCATCACCCGATAATCTACCTTTTGTAGTGTTATCAGATTGTTCATTAACTAAATGATTTCTGTATTGACCAACTTCACCTCTGTTGTTTACAGTGATACCTTGTGAGTCTGTTGGACCTTCGTCTTGTAATAATGGCTGTGGACCTGATGGTATATTACCAGTAGCATATCCGTTGTAGAACGCTGAGTGTTGTTGAAGAATTGAATTTCTTTCTTCGTCTGACATTGTAGAATAACCTCTCATGACTTATTTTTTATATAAATATGTGATTTTACTCAAATAATTTTGACTTGTATCATAAATTTTAATAGATTTAAAATAAAAATGGACAAACAAAAGTACTTCGATTTCGCTGAAGGTGCAGTAATGTTAGACGGTTTTGATGACTGTGTAATTGGTGTATCCGAATCTTTCGGAGAAGAACCTCGTATCATTTACTCCAAAATGAAAATAATTAATAAACTAATGGAGGATATGACAGAAGATGATGCTGTTGAATATTACTATTACAATATAGTCGGAGGTTATTTTGGGACACAAAACCCGATTTTTATTCAAGATAATTTGGATTAATTCATATATAGTTGTATATTTGTTTTCACAAAAGAGAACAATATGACAGTACACGAAATCAGCAACTACTTCAACCAATGCCCGAACATGGAAAATGCTTACAAAGAGCACAAAAACATTGGTCGGTTGATTCGTAGTAAAGTATTTAAGTGTTCTCGTAATCGTTACTACAATGAAATGGATATAACTTACAAAATTACTTACATTAAAACTAATTGTAATGGAAATTTGGTGGTTAATATCAAAGTGTCGGGTACTATGGGTGGTCGTTCTTCTTGGCGTAGTGATGAAAAAATTTGTGTTACTGATTATGTCAAAATTAATCACTCAACCTCTCGTAGTCGCAATAACGATATTCGTAGGGAAGTTTTAAACGATGTTCAAAATTTTTTCCGTCTTTTCGGTGTGGAGGGATATAGGATTGAGATTGGTAAGGTTAAAGTATGTAAAGAACTTTAAAGTTTATGCATAAAGTAACTCAGTGCTAACGGACCTAATTTCCTAAGTTCTCGGTTGATATTACTGTTACTTAGCTCTTGTTCTTTATCTTGTAGAACTCTAAACGCCGCCGCAATCATAACCTGTTGTGACTTCTCTGCAAGTTGCAACAGGTTTTCTTTTTCATCTTCATCTTCAATTTGTTGATAACTGTCTTGTAGTTCTTGTATCAACAAATATTTTTCCAAAAATTCTCTACCACTCCATGTGAAGTCAGGTGATTGCATCATATTAACAATACCACTATCTCTTAACGCCTTCAAAAAGTCAAAAATATAATTACCACTATCCGATTTTAAAATCGGTAGTAATGGTTTCATATCATCAATAAAACCTTCATTAATCGTTGTGATAGATTCAGGATACGTGTCCCCAATCTTAGTGGTGTCTTTATCTGAATAATCTGAATTTTTTAAAATATGCCTAAGTAAATTTAAAGAACCAACTCTCTTATCATTAGTATCCACAACAGTCCAAGGAACTTCACCTTTACCTAAATCAAAAACTTTTTCTTTGTACTCAGTATAATCATCCCACTTTTCTAAAGACTTTTCATCATTAGGTGAAAATTTCCAATATTTTAAAGGAGACGATTTCCTTAAATCAAATCTTTTTTCTTGAGTCTTAGGTGTTATTGATAACCAAAACTTATATAGGTCAACACCCCTACTAACTAAAGACTTCTCAAAATCGTTAACACTATTCATAAACTCTTCATATTCTTCATCAGTTCCATATCCCATAACAGGTTCTACAATTCCTCTGTTATACCAACTACGGTCAAAAAAAGTAATTTTACCTGGCTCGATATGTTGCTCATATCTACCAAACCAATCCTTTCTTTCTTCGGGTGTCGGAATACCTAATGCAACTACATTAAAGTACTTTGGGTTTAGGTACTTTGTTAAGGTTCTTATCGTTGACCCCTTACCTGCAGTATCCCTACCTTCAAATACAACTGCAATAGGCTTACCCGTTTCTTTTATATATTCCTGTAGTTTTAATAACTCAACCTGTAATGGTAACAACTCTTTTTTAAATTGTTTTTTACCTATTGAGGAGACTTCAGGTTCTTCACCACCATAAACTAACTCATCCTCAACATTATAGTCATCATCCTCAAATGAAGTTTCTTCTCTATTCTTAACTGAATTAACTAATTTCTCTAAGTATTCTCTTGCGTTTGTTCTTGGGTTACCTGACTTTAAAAATTTTCGTTCTAAATTTCTTACAGTCAAATCAGTTACTTGTTCATCAGATAATTGCGTTAATAGGTCTTGCATTTCAGATGGGTCAATGTCATTACTACGTAAAACATTTAATAACCCATCTTTATTCTCACTTAGTAATGAATTTACTTTCCATCTACCATTTCTACCTTTATAAACTGCCATACAGTCACAATCTATGTCCTGATACTTAAAAAACTGAGGATTTTCTTTTTGCCTACTCGATACTTGTACTGGTCTTAATTTACCATTTTTAATAACCACCATATCAATACCAAAGTGGTCAACAAATCCAAAATCATTAGTAAAATCAATAACTTCATAATTAGCATCTTTAAATGCTTTTACCGCATCTGACTCAACTTTATTACCGGCACTTCTTGTTCTTTCTAAGTCATTTATTATTACTGAATTAGTTTCTTCATTACTTAATAAATTATTAATAACTTTGTCTAAATAATTTAAAGTGTCTCTATCAAATGAGGTCTTATCTCCTGTAAAAAATAAACTTTGCCTTATCTGCTCTATAACGTCTTCAGTATTTAACATATCTATGTCAAAATCTAGTTCCTCATCTAAAACCATTTTAGTTAAAATGTATGAACGAACAGTATAATGAGTATCTACACGGTTTAATACCGAATAGTTTTCATCATCGTCAACTATCATTTTTAAACCTTTACCTTCAACATTTTCAATATCTCGTTTTACTTCATTTTTCATTCTTTCACATACACCATATTTATCTAAAATGTTGTAAAATTTCTTTAACTCCTCCAGTCTAGATGTAAACGCTTCAGTATTACCAGATAATGTAATTCTTTTACCAAAACTAGGAAAATCATTATTCATGATTTCTCTAAAAATATTAATTGTATATTCTTTAATATTTTTAGCATTTTTACCCCCCCTTCCTGTACTTAAGATATTACTTAATTTATTACAAAATTCACGACCATTTGTTAATGTATTACACGCGTTAAGTTCTAACCCATTAAATGATTCTTTTAAAATTTCTACCTTATCATCTTTTACCCAAACATCGGTATCACCAATAAGATTCATAAATCGGTTATTATCCCAGTCAACATAATATATAGGCTCAACACTCCATGGGTCGCTACCAACACCTTTTACTGTTCCTTTAGTACCTACAGTAACAGGACTAATTGGGTCTGCCATACTAATTAATACAACTCTATCACCTATTTCAAGTTTTGGGTTAATATCCATACTCATAAAAATGTCTTTTTACATAAATATATGGAATAACTTAATATTTATATTAATAACATAAAGAGATGAGAGTAATTTTAACTGAAAACCAGTATCGATTTCTACTAAAAGAATCTTTTAATGAAAAGATAGGTTCTTCACTGAGTAGAATGTCTGAGTTTTCTAACAGAGTGGTTTCTGACGCGTTTAATCAACTTAAATTCGATTTTAGGTTTTTGACTACATATGGTGCAGGTATAGGAGCAATATTACAATCAGTATTTGATTATCTACAAGGAAACTTTACAGGGTTAGATAACACTCAAATCGCAGGACTAACAGTTATGGCTATAGGAGTTGTATTTTTTGAAAATAAAGACTTAAAAGAAAATTTAAATAAAATAAAAGAATTAGGTTTAAGTTCTCAATTAAATAATGCGGTTTCTTTCACAGAAAAATTAAAATCTAAGTTTTCTTATTTACTTAAACTTTTAGGCATGACTGTACATAGAACTTCAAATATAATTTCATATAGTTTTTTAATACCAATTCTTTCAATTGTTATTGAAATTGTAACAAAACATGGTGTGGACTCCAACCAATTTCAAATGTTAATTGAAAGTTTATTAACTTCAGGTTTAATTGCAGTTGAAGGTGTTGCTTTAAGAGATATTTTAATTAAAGCAGGTGAAATGATTGAAGAAAATCTTTAAGATTCTAAATCTTTTTTTAGTCTTTCTATGTCCATTCTTAATTTCTCGTCTCTCTCTAGTGAATCTGATGCTTTCTCAAACTCACGGTCTTTTTTGTTTCTCGCAGAATAATCTGTTCCTGTTGAATATGCTTTGTTGTGTGAGCCGGCACTATCCAAACCCTTTTCCAACCTAATTAACCTTTTGTGTAACTCTTTTAGTGACTTTTCAACATCTGACCAGTTGTTAATCTTTTGTAATATAATTGTGTCAGATAAAAATTCCGGTAAATCGTAATCAACAACATCTGAAGAATTTCCATATAAACCTTGTTCAGATATAATTTTATTAATTACTTTATTTAATTGTGATTCAGTTAATTTAATTTTCATATCCATACTTTTCTTTATACTTATTTGTTAGGTAATCCGTCAATTCCTCAATATCTAAATCTTCTAAATTGTGAACACTTCTATTTCTATTAAACCAATCTTTTATGGTTTTTTCTATCGGTTCATTTCTTAGTTTATTAACCCTTTTAAACCCTCTTAATTCTGCCGGTATTTCGTGTGGTTGCATATAATATTCTTTTCCTTCCGGTCTTTCGTCTTCCCTACCTATATATGGGTCTCTTTCTTCCTCAGGTCTTTTCCAATCTTCTTGGTAAATATGCTCTATTTCATGAGCAACATTATCATTTAAATCCGCAATTATATCATATAGACTTTGCGGGAATGATTTTGGGTTTATAGTCAAATCGATTATTATCGTGTATCCATCATCAACAGTATATGATGATATTATATAATCATCTTTTAGATTCACATTCATATCTAAATTAAACTCAATACTAAACGGAGGTATATTTTTAAAGTCGTACTCAAACTCCTCACCATTTGTTATTTCTTCAGGTAAGTTAGTAGTACCTAGTTTTTTGTCCTTTATTAAAAAAGTTAATGTTCTAACAATTTCTCTTACAGGTGCATCTGTAACATTACGTTCAACAATAATACCTTCTAAAAGTAATTTACCTCTTTCTTTTAGATGTTCTTTAATTTGAAATACCAACTCTTCAACTATCGTATTAGGGTTTTCATCCTCATAAAATCCCGTTTTAATTCTAAAATAGTTTTTATTTACTAAAGTTTCAGCATAAGGGATGTTGTTGGTTTTCACAACAACCATTTCCATTATACCGTCATAATAATCTTTAAATTCTTCACTCATCAAATTCAAATATAATATCGTCAATCTTTAAATCGTAGTCTTCCATACCGATTAATTTTGCAATTTTTTCAAATTCCCTACCCCATTTACCTCTACTACTTTTGAATTTTTCTTTAAAAATCTTGGTAAAACCTTCATATTGTGGGTCCTTAAGAAGTTTAGAAAATTCAGAACCACCCTCACCAAAGGTTACATTTTTTAGTACAACATCACAAGTTAACGCCTTATAAATTCTACCCATGCTATTCATAACTGAAAACTTTTTAGGTATAAATTTAATTTCACATTTTAACGACATCGGGTCAGAAAAGAATGTAATTTTAGTATTTAAAGGTCTAAAAGTTGATAATAGTGGTAATCTATCCTTGAGTATTACAGAGTCCTTTTTAAGACTTTCAATAGTCTCATCCCTGTTTTTTATTACGTCTTTAGCATAATAACCATCAGGTTTATTATAAAGATAGTTAGGTAAATCAATATCTAATTCCATAACAAATAAATATTACAAACTTTGTAACATTTCAATAAGTTTTGGATGTGGGTATACATCAAACTTATCTTTTCTAAAATTTGTGTGTGACCATATACCACCAGCCCCTTCATTTGCTAGCGGCTGATACTCAAAAGGTTTCCATTTTCCTCTCTTAGCATCAGTATATAATCTGAGCGCATAATTTGTATTTCTACCTGACACCCCATCTTCAGAAAGTGGTTTTCCGTTCATACCTAAATAACCTTTACTATTTAAAAACTCTTGTATTTGTAGTGTAGAGAGGTCTTTTATTGTATCGTCATAATCCTCGAACAATTCATTAATACCTTTACAAACATCTATACTAAATTTTTGAGACAATGTCTCTATTAAATATTTAATTGATTTAATTTGATTGTCAGTATAATTATGATAATATCTAAACCCTCTCCAATTTTTACCTAAATCTATTACATCCTCTTCAGGAACCAAAGAATTTACGTATGTAAAAAACTGACCGTTTTGGGATTTGGTTAGAGGTCCGTAATTACAAATCTCAATTCCTATTGACTGTTTATTTAATTGAGAGTTATTCGTGTTTTTAGTTCCTAAGTGATGAGCCCAATAATCTAAATTAAATGATTCAATAATAGTTCCGTCCCATTCGGTACTACCGTCTCTTGTTGACTTGCCTCCAATAACAAAATGAGTTGCAACTCTTAAAGACTTACCCCCTTTTGTTTTGTCTCTATCCCATGCAGAAACAACCCAATCAGGTCTGTGACTACCTGCAGTATGATGTAAAACTATCGATTTTTTATCAGTTTTATCAACAAAATATTCATCATCAGGTAAATACAGTTTTTTTATTTTCATATTAATATTTATTTGTATTATTGTATCATATAAATATGAAAAAATTATCTTTAGTATTATTTTTTTTACTTTCGTCGATATCTGTAATATGTCAAACAGACAAAAATATAATTACAGATATTTTTATAGTTAAGTATTCTGAAAAGCTAGAGCAACCGAAGTACATTTTTTATAAAATAGATTGTCCGAACGGAAAAGTTTCTCGTAGTGGATTATCTTTTAAGCTTTATGATGGTGTACACACTTCCGATGATGAAGATTACGTTAATAATATATGGGACAAGGGTCATTTAGCTCCGGCAGCAACATTTAATTGTGATAGAGAGATGGTAAAAAAGACGTTCACATACATAAATTGTGTATTACAACACCAAAGTCTAAACCGAGGTGTTTGGAAAGAACTTGAGGAGTTTGAGCGTAATTTAGCTAAAATTTATGACGATGTAACCGTTAGTGTAGAATGTCATTTTTCAAGCCAATCTCAGATTTTACCTACAGGAGCAACAGTACCTGACGGGTTTACAAAAATCATTAGTTATGACGATATGCAATTATGTTTTTATTTTCCAAACGAGGATACTAAGGGTACCGATTGGATAGATTATAGATTATATGATTAAAACACTTGTCAAATCAAATATTTTTTTTTACAATTAATACATAAACTGTGAAAAACAAATACATACAAAAATGGGAAAAGTAATAGGAATTGATTTGGGGACCACAAACTCTTGTGTTTCTGTTGTTGAGGGTGGTACACCAATCGTAATAGTAAATTCCGAGGGTAAGAGAACTACACCCTCAATTGTATCTTTTAAAGACGGTGAAAGGATTGTAGGAGATGCTGCCAAAAGACAATCAGTAACCAATCCGGAAAATACAATATACTCAGTAAAAAGGTTTATCGGAAGTGAATATAAGGAAGTTTCCAAAGAGGCAAAAAAGATGCCGTATAAGGTAACAAAAAATAAAAGTGGGAACGTATTAATTGAAATCAACGACAAAGAATACATACCACAAGAAATATCGGCAATTGTATTACAAAACTTAAAGAAAACTGCAGAAGATTACTTAGGAGAAAAGGTAACCCAAGCAGTTATTACCGTACCAGCATATTTTAATGACTCACAAAGAAATGCAACCAAAGAAGCGGGTGAGATAGCAGGTTTGGAAGTTTTGAGAATTATTAACGAACCAACAGCGGCGGCGTTAGCTTATGGACTAGATAAAGAAGGTGATAAGAAAATCGCGGTATATGATTTAGGTGGGGGAACCTTTGATATATCTATTTTGGATATGGGTGATGGGGTATTTGAGGTTTTGTCTACAAACGGAGACACTCACTTAGGTGGTGATAACTTTGATGAAACACTTATTGATTGGATGATTGAAGAGTTTAAGGGTGAGTCAGGTATCGACATATCCAATGACCCAATGGCAACACAAAGATTGAGGGAAGCCGCGGAAAAGGCAAAAATTGAACTTTCATCCTCAAGCACAACCGAAATAAATCTACCCTATCTATCTGCGGGTTCTGAAGGACCAAAACACTTTGTTAAAAAGATTACTCGTTCAGAGTTTGAGAGGATGGTCGAAAATTTAGTTAAGAAAACAATTACCCCCTGTAGAAAAGCAGTTAAAGATGCTGGATTGAAAGTAGAAGAAATTGATGAGGTTATTCTTGTTGGTGGTTCAACCAGAATACCTTGTATACAAGAAGCGGTAGAAAAATTCTTTAAAAAGTCGCCGTCAAAAGGAGTTAATCCTGACGAAGTAGTGGCAATGGGAGCGTCAATACAAGGAGGTGTATTGGCTGGTGATGTGAATGATGTATTATTGTTAGATGTCACCCCACTATCACTAGGTATTGAAACTATGGGTGGAGTAATGACCAAACTAATTGATGCGAATACAACAATACCCACCTCAAAATCTCAAGTTTTTTCAACCGCGGTAGATAACCAACCCTCAGTAGAAATTCATGTCTTACAAGGAGAAAGACCAATGTCTATCGACAATAGAACTTTGGGTAGATTTCAATTAACTGACCTACCACCCGCACCAAGGGGTATCCCTCAGATTGAAGTGACTTTTGATATAGATGCAAATGGAATAATTAATGTGTCGGCAAAAGACAATGCTACCGATAAAAAACAAAATATTCGCATAGATTCAGGTAATAGTTTAAGTGATGATGAAATAGATAGAATGAAAAGAGAGGCGGCTGAGAATGAAGAGCAAGATAAAAAGAAAAAGGTTGAGGTTGAGAAATTGAATAATGCAGATTCCTTAATTTTCCAAACCGAAAAACAAATAAAAGAGTTTGACGACAAACTTTCTGAAGAAGACAAAGAAAGTCTCAATGAATCTTTAAATAATTTAAAGAAGAATTATGAAGAAAAAAATATTGAACTTATTGACGAGTCAATTAATGATTTGAGTGGTAAATGGAGTGAAATAACTACTAAGCTTTATGAACAAACCTCATCTGATGAGACTATAGGTGATGACGAATATGAGTCCACAGACGTAGAATATGAAGAAACTAAATAAAAAAATATGAAAGTTAAAAACGGAGATAGTGTTAAAGTCCATTATATCGGCACTCTAAACGATGGAAATGAATTTGATAATTCATATAAAAGAGGTTCCACACTAGATTTTAAAGTCGGTGGGGGTCAAATGATTAAGGGTTTTGACAACGCATTAATTGAAATGGAAGTTGGTGATAAGAAGAGTGTAAATTTACCCCCTGAAGAGGCTTATGGTCCACGTAGAGAAGAGGCGATAAATACGGTAACCAAAGATAACTTCCCACCGGACTTTGAACTAAAAGAAGGTGAGATGGTACAAGGTAGAACTGAAAGTGGCCACCCAATTAATGCGTTAATACTTGAAGTACAAGAAAATGACGTTATCCTTGATATGAACCACCCATTGGCTGGACAAGAACTTAATTTTGAAATTGAACTAGTAGAGATTTCATAATTTTAAAAAATTTATTATATTTGACCAAATATAAATTATCTTTAAAACTAAAATGAGTAAGTATTCATATGATGACTATTTGGAGGACGACCCCATGTTTGCACCGTGTATTCACTGTGGTTGTTTAGATTTTTATATGGACTGGGAAGAAACAATCTATAAATGTTCGGATTGTGACAAACCAATAGATTCACAATCTACAAGTCATGTAAAGAGAGAAAAGTCAAAAATAAAAAAATTTAAAGGAGAAGATTAAAATTCTTCAATAAAGGTTTTTTATTTGAATACTTAAAATATTAAATATCTTAATGATGTTTAATATTAATAAAAATAAATAAGTGAAACCTAATAACTTATATAGAAAGAAAATAATATTTATTATCTTCTTTTTATTACCAGGTGGCTTTATACTACTAAGTATTATGCTTTTTTTTGATGAATTTATATTAAAGAGGAAAAATGAAAAATAATAAATTTACGTTAATATTATCTTGTATATTACTAATACCATTAAAATCGAAAGAATCTACAGAATATATTGATTTTAGTGAAATGATTAAAATTAATTCTGCACCTATTGAAAAACCAAAAAAAGTTGTTCTTAAAGAAGAAACAAATAATATAATAGAAGCAATAATTATTATTGAAAGTAGGGGTAATAGTTATGCTTATAACAAAGTAGAAGACGCTGTAGGTTGTTTACAAATTAGACCTATTATGGTTAGGGAAGTCAATCGAATTTTAAGAAAAAATGGTGATACACGTAGGTTTAAATTGAAAGACAGATGGGACAGGGATAAATCTATTCAGATGTTTTGGATATGGAGGAATCACCACCACCCAAAAAGTACGGATGAGGTTATTGCACGAAATTGGAATGGGGGTCCCAACGGGTACAAGAAAAAATCTACAGAAAAGTATTGGGAAAAAGTTAGTAGTTGTTTGGAATAAAGATAATTTTTTTGTATGTTTGTAAGACAAAACGGAATTAATGATTGTAGAAAAACTAACAACACGTCAGTACGGTAAACTGTTTAAACAATTAGTGGGTGAAATCAAACCAGATAGTAGTGATTTTGATGGGGTAATAGA
>Ga0070746_10002298_pt1 | contig 11357 bp, 13 predicted proteins | sample VirMetDEL_Mar_21_FD_77016 | JGI IMG/M metagenome (GOLD analysis project Ga0070746, IMG submission 77016) | Aqueous microbial communities from the Delaware River and Bay under freshwater to marine salinity gradient to study organic matter... | ecosystem: Environmental > Aquatic > Marine >... | reverse complement strand
TCCTCTACTCTCTCCCAGGCAAAGACTGGACAGAGAAGTAAGCCAAGGTTCTGTTATTAGGTCTGTAGTAGAAGTATTAGCTGAATTGAAGGGTGTAACTTACGAAGAAGCCTTAGACGATTTAGCAGCCAGGATGTAGGTAAATGGCAAAACAGCCTTCTCTTAAAACTATCTCTGCTGGATACTACTCTACTGATCAGTTGAATAACAACTTCAGTAACATCCAGAATGCCTTTGACAACACTCTCAGTAGAGATGGTAGCACACCTAATACGATGGGTGCTGACATTGACTTAAATCAAAACGATCTTCTCAATGTACGTGATGTAAGAACAGACAACCTTTATATCAATGGCGCTCTAGTTACTATCTCATCCTTAGACGCATCCCCTGCTGATGTAAGAGTAGACGACTTCACAGGCGACGGGTCCACAGTAGACTTTACTCTAGCTAACGACCCAGAGAATAAACAGGCAGTCTTGGTTTTTGTAGACGGTATTTCGCAGGATGTAGACACATATTCAATCAGCGGTACAACCTTGACATTTACTACTGCACCACCTAATAATTCAAACATTGAATGCCGTTCTTTCTTTGACCCCACCACACCATCCGACCTAAGACTTAAACAGGATATTAAAAGACTTACTTGGGCTGAACAACAGGTAGCTAAAGAGCTTAAGTCTAAGTTTGTCACTTACTATCTCAAGTCTGATGTAGAAGATAAAGGTAATGCTGCTAAGAAAAAGATTGGTGTTATCGCTCAGGAGGTAGTCCGGCTGTTTGAACTTTACGGACTAGACGTACACGACTACGACATTATTAGAAGGAATTATTTCTATGACGAAAACAATGTCTATACATTTTACTACAGTGTTAAGTACACAAGTCTTTTAGCTTTCGTAATAGCGGGATTGTAGTGGTGCATGATGATCGTCTTATACTTGATTATTCCGCAGTTGGAGTAGCTCTAGCCACATTCTTTGAACTGTTGCCTTCTTTGGCGTCTGTTCTATCTATAGTGTGGCTAGTCCTCCGTATCATACACGAAGTAGAAGAAATCAGAGAGTTGAGAAACCATGTCAAGCAAACGTATTCTATCGAAGGATCAGAAGGAGAGGAAGGAACCCGTAAGAAAGGTTACCTCCGTAGGTTCTTCAAATAGGTCCAGGCCATCTAATAAACACAAGAAACGAACTTACAAGAAATATAAAAGCCAAGGTAGGTAAGATGACGAAAAGTCTCATGGTAATTTCCTTTTTTATTTTCCTTACTCTTTACTCTCTGGCTTCCGTAGCTAACCCCCTTTGCACGGCAGTGTCCTGTCCAAACGGTAATGGTAACGGTTTAGCTTTAGGCAGTGACCCACTGCTGGTACCTGATGGTGCAGCTACTTTACATAACAGGAAACCTCAAAGAATAAGAAATATAATTATTTCTAGACAAGTTAATCATGGAAGTGTTACTAGTGTAGTATCAGGCTTATCAATTACGGGTACTAAAGGCATCAATAGAGTGATGAATAACACTATCAATAGCATTGGTATAGGTAACATCGTTAGAAACTCTATTAAACTATGAAAGAACAAATAGAAGAAATAAGGTTAGCCGCGGAGAGTGACCTTTCTACCTTTATTTCTTTGGTTGCTCCTACCCAGGTTTTAGGCCAGTGTCACCATGATGTTATCAATTGGTGGACAAGGGAAGACGCTAGAACACACCAGCTAGTTTTGTTTCCAAGAGACCACCAAAAGAGTAGGCTTGTAGGTTATAGAGTAGCGTGGGAGTTGACAAGAAACCCGACCTTGCGGATACTGTATATCTCTGCTACAGCCAACTTAGCTGAGAAACAGTTGAACTTTATTAAAGGTATCTTGACTTCACCTATTTACAGAAGGTACTGGCCAGATTATGTACACCCAGAAGAAGGCAAAAGAACTAGGTGGACGGTTTCGGAAATTAGCCTCGACCACCCCCTTCGAAAGAAGGAGAACATTAGAGACCCCTCTGTTTTCACAGGTGGCCTTACAACTAGTCTTACTGGTCTTCACTGTGATATCGCTGTTTTGGATGACGTAGTTGTTTTTGAAAATGCATACACAAATGAAGGCAGAGAAAAGGTTCGTAGTCAGTATTCTCTTTTGTCATCCATCGAAGGAGCAGACGCTAAGGAGTGGGTGGTAGGTACAAGGTACCACGCCAAAGACTTGTACTCAGAGTTGATGGATATGACTGAGGAGGTCTACGATGATGACGGGGAGATAACAGGGTCTCAGCCTATCTATGAAGTCTTCGAAAGGTCTGTAGAAGACATGGGTGATGGATCAGGTGAGTTTCTTTGGCCAAGACAAAGAAGGTATGATGGTAAATGGTTTGGCTTTGATAGAAAAATTCTTGCCAGAAAAAGAGGACAGTATCTAGACAGAGGTCAGTTCAGAGCGCAGTATTACAATGATCCGTCTGACCCTGACAATGTTCCTGTAGAAAGCAGTAAGTTTCAATACTTCGATAGAAAGTTTCTTACCAGGGATCATGGGTTTTGGCTTTACAAAGATAAGAAACTCAATATCTTTTGTTCTGTAGATTTTGCTTTCAGCTTAAACAAAAAAGCAGACAGCACCGCTATCGTTGTAATTGGAATAGACTCCGACAATAATATCTATGTTTTAGACATCGACAGGTTCAAGACAGACCGTATCAAAGAATACTTTGATCACATTCTAGCTCTTGCGACAAAGTGGTCTTTCAGAAAGATGAGGGCAGAGACCTCGGTAGCCCAGGCTGCTATTGTGAAGCAGTTAAAAGAAATGATTAAAGAACATGGTCTGAGCCTTTCTATTGACGAATATAGACCAAGCAGAATGCAAGGTAACAAGAAGGAACGTATCGCTGCTATTCTCGAACCAAGGTATGATAACTTAATGATGTGGCACTACAGAGGTGGTAACATACACTATCTGGAGGAAGAGCTAGGTTCTAGAAACCCTGCTCACGACGACGTTATTGATGCACTCGCAGCAGCGGTAGATATGGCAGTGAAACCTACAGGATCAATCCACAAGAAGAAGTCCAATATTGTGTGGGCTAACAACAGATTTAGAGGTGCAGCATAATGGCTGGAGAAGTTTTAGACCTTGAATATCTCATCGAACCTCATGGCTTGGCTCAAGACATTGGGAATAAATGGAGTGAATGGGATACCTTAAGGCAAACCAAGATTGAAGAGTGGAAAGAGCTCCGCAATTATTTGTATGCCACAAACACGAAGACTACAGCTAACGCACTGTTGCCTTGGTCTAACTCCACTACTGTCCCTAAACTAACGCAGATCATGGACAACCTGCATGCAAATTACTTTGCTACCCTCTTCCCCCAGTCTCAGTGGATGCGGTGGGTAGCTAATACCAGTGAAAGCAACACCAAAGAAAAAGTCTCTACAATCCAAGCCTACATGGAAAACAAAGTAAACCAGTCTGGTTTTGTAGAAGTAATGTCAGACCTTCTCTACGATTACATACAGTACGGTAATTGTTTTGCTGCTGTTGACTGGGAAGACAACTATAAAATCACAGAAGAAGGAGATTACACTCCTCAGTACGTGGGTCCAAAACTTGTACGTATTTCTCCGTATGACATTGTCTTTAACCCTGTTGCAGCTAGCTTTTCAAAGACACCTAAGATTGTTAAAAGCCTTAAGACATTAGGTGAAGTTCGCAGAGATATAGAACAAGACCCAGAAAAAGAATATATGGAGCAAATCTTTTCTAAGATGATGCATTCAAGGGCTGGTGTCAAAGGCTCTGATGCTACTTTTAATAAGGCTGATGGTTTTATCGCAGACGGTTTTTCTTCTATTCAACATTATTATGAATCAGACTATGTAGAAATCCTTACTTTTTATGGTGATATCTACGACTACACCACAGATACTTTCCAGAAGGACAGGATCATCACCGTTGTAGACAGAGCTTATGTTCTAGCTAACGTAGAAAACCCGTCGTGGATTGGTAAAGCTCCTGTCTTCATGTCTGGTTGGAGACCGCGTCCTGATAACTTATACGCTATGGGTCCTCTAGATAATCTGGTTGGTATGCAGTACCGTATGGACCACCTAGAAAATATGAAGGCAGATGTCTTTGACCAGATCGGTTATCCTATGCTTAAGATCAGAGGCGATGTAGAAGACTTTGAGTTTGAGCCAGGGGGTAGAATTGTTTTGGGTGAAGAAGGTGACGTAGGTTATCTCGCTCCAGATGCTACTGCTTTGAATGCAGACTTTCAAATTCAAGCTCTTGAAAATAAAATGGAGGAAATGGCTGGTGCACCTAGACAGGCTATGGGTATCAGGACACCAGGGGAGAAGACTGCTTTCGAAATACAAAGCCTAGAGAATTCAGCTTCTCGTATCTTTGAGCATAAGACTGCACACTTCGAAAGAACTTTCTTAGAGCCTATCCTAAATGCTATGCTAGAACTAGCTAGACGGAGAATGAACACAAGCGATGTTATTAGAGTTTTTGACAGCAACCTCGGTGTATCTTTATTTAGAGACATTACCAAGGATGACATTATTGCCTCAGGAAAAATTACTCCAGTCGGTGCAAGACACTTTGCAGAAAGAGCAAGGCGTCTCCAGAACCTACTTCAACTCAGCCAGATTAAAGCAAGTGATCCTACTGTGGCTCCTCACTTGTCTGGTAAAGAAATGGCAAAGATTATTTCTGAAGAGCTAGGGGAACAAGCTTTGTATTCAGAGAATATCACTGTACAGGAACAACTAGAAACACAACAGGCAATGCAAGACGCAGAAGCAATCAATCAAGAAACACTACAAGTTCAAGAAGAACTAGGAATATGAAACAAGTTTGGTTCCGTGGCTACGAAGACAAAGAAGCCAGGAAGAAAGAGGTTCGTAGTTTCACAACAGCGTTTGAGGAACTACGGGAAGTCCTTGAGAAGAACTACCTAAAAAAGGAATCTGTCAGGGACTACGGAGAACCTAATTGGGAACTCCGACAAATCGCCGTCAATGAGTACAACCAATCACTCAAAGACATCATTGAACTTATTACACTTACTAAGGACTAACCATGTCTGTATTTACGGAAACCTCTGAGACTGACAACCAACAGGATCAGGGAACAGAGAACGGAAATGAAGGTCAAACAAATACCTTTATGGAAAGGCTCGTAGAGACCAGGGGAGAGCAGTGGAGAGACCCAGAGGTGTTGGCTAAAGGGAAACTAGAAGCTGACAATTATATCTCTGACCTAGAACGTCAACTCGCAGAAATGAGAGAAGACCTGGGTAGACAGGACTACTCCAAACAGTTGCTCGAACAGCTTCAGAATAGGCAACCGGGGTCCACTACCGGACAAACTGAAGTGAGGTCCAATAACAATAATGATAGTGACGCAAACAATGAAGGCAACACCAGCCTGGACTTGAGCGAAGATAAATTAAAAAGCCTTGTTAAACAAACTCTCTCAGAAAATGCTCAGAGTGAAAGGGTCCGAAAGAACCTAGAAGCTGTGGAGCAACGACTAGAACAGACTTTTGGGACTGAGGCAGACAGAGTTGTCAAAAGTAAAGCCAATGAACTTGGTATGAACTTTGACAAACTCAAAGAAATTGCCTCTGACTCTCCAGAAGCTTTCTTTACTTTGATCGGGGAGGCACAACGTCCTCGTTCTATGATTACAGAAGGTTCTGTGCGTACAGAGAGTGTTGCAATGCAAGGTTCTAAGGAGAGAAACTTCCAATACTACCAAGATCTCCGTAGAACCAACAGAAGCCAGTATTACTCACAGTCAGTTCAGCAGCAGATGATGCAAGATCGAATGAGGCTGGGTGACAAGTTTTACTAAAACCTAAAACAAAAAACAAACCAAGGAGTTGCTAAAATGGCAATGACTACTGCTAATAGCACAGAACTCATTCGCTCAGAGGTCTGGTCCAACGAGTTGAAAGAAATTCTGCGCGATGAGATGATGTGTCAGAAGTATGTGAGAATGCTTCAAGACTTCCCCGACGGTGATACTTTCACCATCCCTTCAATTGGTCAGGCTCAGGTTGATGACTACACAGAAAATGGTGCTGTAGAGTACCGTCCTCTGGATACTGGTGAATTCCAGTTTACCATCGACAAGTACCTTTCTTCGGCTACGTATATTACGAAAAAGAACAAGCAGGACAGTTTCTACTCTGCCCAGCTTGAGTCTCGTTTTGTACCGGAGCAGGAGAGAGCTATCCTGGCTCACTTCGAGACGACTACGTTTGCTGCTCCTGAGAGTGGTGTTTCTGCTAACTCCAACGAGAGTATCGACGGAGTAGAACACCGCTGGGCTGGTAGTGGTGCCAGTGGTATTATCGAAGTAGACGACATCGCTCGTGCAAGGTATGCTCTTAAGAAACAGAACGTCCCTGATACTAACCTTGTTGGTATCGTAGACCCGTCTGTGGAGTACACTTTGAATACTCTCTCGAATATCACCAACATCAGCAACAACCCCCGCTGGGAAGGTGTGATTCGTGACGGTATTGCTACGGGTATGAAGTTCGTAGCCAACGTCTTTGGCTTTGACCTTTATGTCTCCAACTATCTCGCAAGTGCTTCTGATAGTGCTCTGCCTGACAAAGACAACAACAACATTGACTTCAGTTCTACCAACGGGAAGGTGAACCTTTTCTTCTCTGCGGATATGTCTGTTGGTCCTTTTGTTGGTGCTTGGCGGCAGGCTCCAGAAGTTGACTATGAGTACAACAAAGATTTCCAGCGTCACGAGTATGTGACTACGGCTCGGTACGGAGTTAAACTATTCCGTCCTGAGAATATGGTCCGTGTTGTAACCCTACCGACTGTCTAAGAAAGGAAGTGATCCATGTCGTACACTAACGCAGACGGTCTCTATGTTGTTACTGGTACCGCCCAAGGTGCTGCCAGAGACAACGGTGTCACTGCCAAGAGTGATGTAAAAACTCTTGTCTTTGATATTCCTGATGCAACCGCCATTGGTACTGCTGATACTGATCCTCAGCCCAATGACGCTTTCATCCCAGCAAACTCCTGCATTGTGCGGGCGTCCTTGATTGTTACCACAGCATTCACCTCCGGTGGTGCGGCTACCTTGACCCTTGGTCTACAGGAAAAAGATGGTACTATCATTGACGCTGACGGTATTGATGCTACTATTGCCTTGGCTGCTCTTGCGGCTGACTTGGCTGTAGCATGTGATGGGGCTTTGGTTGATGGTACTGCTACTGTTGGTAGTGCTGATGCTTACCTGTCAGTCAAATATACCACCGCAGCGTACACTGCTGGTGCAGCTAAGTTGGTCCTTGAGTATATTGAGGTCTAACTAACTAGCTACTAGGGGAGGGGTTTTCCTCTGAGGCTCCTCCCCGCCACCTTTACAGGAAAGAATAACTATGGCTAACGTCCAACACTCAGTATTGACAGGTGCAGACTTACATGAACCTAAGGGTGCAGCAGCGGCTACAGCTAAGCATGTTTATGTTGCTGATGGGCTAGGCTCAGGTTCATTTCAACTGCTTAATCCTTTTGGTTCTTACAGGTACAATGATATTGGAACAGGGTCTACTTATACAGGTCCAACATCGTACACCCTAGTAAACCCTTCTTCTACAGGAGGTACGCTCTCAGATTTCACTCACAACGGAAGTTCTCGTTTAACCTATACAGGGACAGTCACCAGACATGCTCATGCAGTATTTGATCTCTCTTATAAACACAGCACAGGATCAGGCCAAGATTGTTATTTTGCAATCCACAAAAATGGTTCAGTACTTGGTACGCCTAATGCGGAAATAGTATCCACAGCCGACAGTGGAAACTACCAGCATGTTGCTATGCACTTCGATGACATGATGGCAACGAATGATTACTATGAATTGTATTGTAAGACAGCTAGTGGTAATATAATTGTACACACTATGTACCTCTTTGTGATGGGGATGCCAGGATAATGAGGACAACTCTTCTGGAATTTGTACAGAGTATCTTGTCTGACATGGACTCAGAGCCTGTCAACAGCATCAACGATTCTATCGAAGCTCTCCAGATTGCCTCTGTGATTGAAGATACTTTCTACAACTTCGTATCAGCCAGGAAAATACCTGAACACCAACAGCTAATTAAACTCACTGCTTTGGCTGACAGTGATTACCCAACCCACTTTGAGTACGTAGGAGAAGGTATTGAAATTATCAGGTATAACATAGACCCTGACGCAGGAGAGGTAAATTACCGTACTATTAAATACCTTCATCCTACTAGATTTCTTGAATTGAACAATCATACTTCGACAAGCAACACAATGTTAGTCTCAGACAAAAACGCTGGAACTAATATTGTTATCAGAACAGATATCATGCCTACCTACTATACGTCTTTTGATGACAAGTATGTTGTCATGGATGGTTATGATTCTACTGTGGACGACACATTACAGGAAAGTAAAATACAAGCTTGGGGTACTGTTATCCCTGCCTTTACAACCTCTGATACCTATGTTATTGATGCTGATGAGACTGTTTTGCCTTACCTTATGGCTGAAGCTAAGTCAGCTTGCTTCTCTTTATTCAAAGGTGGCCCTGACCCAAAGGTGGAACAGTCAGCCAGAAGACTGAAGTCTTATATCCAGAATGATATGTACAGATCAAAGATGACACCAAAACGGCCTACATACGGAAGACAGTGATGTTGACCTTTAATGTGGATAAAGACCATAAGACTTGCACCTGTGAACTGACAAAGAGAAAGTGTACTCTTACTATCGAACCTCACCCAAGAGGCTACGGTCTTTATGTTATAAGAAGTTCGAAGACACACTTACCTCTTGAGTTAAAGGGTTCCTTTTCCTCTATGGAGTCAGCCCAAGAAACAATATCAAAGTTTGATAAGTACGCAAAAGAGTCTGACACAGTTAAAAGAGATATCTTAAGAGAACAGAGAGAAAACAGAAAGAGAGCCAGGAATGCCCCAGCAACAGCAACAGAAAGTAGTCAACACCTTCATCAAAGGTCTGATAACTGAAGCTGGTGAACTTACTTTCCCTCCTGATGCTTCAGTCGATGAAGACAATTGTCTATTACTGAGAGATGGGAGCAGAAGACGAAGAGAAGCCATAGAGTTTGAAAGTGGTAATGTGCTTTCTACTTTTACTATAGCAAACGGTACCAAGGTAGGTCTTGGTTCTTGGAATAATGTCGGCGGTAGTACCAGTAAAGAGTATCTAGTTATACAGGCTGGTTCTACCCTGTACTTCTACAACAAGGGTTCTGCTCCTTTTTCTGGTACAGATAACCAGATTGCGGCCTCATTAGATTTAACTGCTTTTGAACATGCAGGGTCAGGTGGCGCTGAAAACTATCTTTGTCAGTATGCTTCTATCAATGGTAGACTTATTGTTGCCAACAAAGGTATAGACAGTATCTATGTAACAGAGAGTGGTGGTGCCATTTCTGGTACAAAGATTAACTTCCGCGTAAGAGACTTTACTTTTCTTTCAGACAGAGACACCTTGGCTGATGAAACTACTACGTCTTCACCTTCAGATGAAAGAAAGTACGACACCTACAATGCAGGTTGGTTTGACGACCCTTCAAGCACAGACGACGGTGCAGCAGCCTTGGCCACGTACCAAAGTGCTAACTCAGACAACTGGCCTCCTCTGAACCTCCCATGGTATTCAGCTAAAAATTCGTCAGGAGACTTTTCTGTATCTGAGTTCGATAAGATAGGCTCAGGTTCTACTGTAATCAGCAATGGTCATTATATCCTCGACTTTTTCACAAAAGACAGAGATACTGCTTCTGGTTTATCTGGTCTTCCTTCTACCTCAGAGACAACTAGGTTCTCTTGTGTAGCTTCTTTTCAGAATAGGGTTTTCTATTCTGGGTTAGATTCAGAAGAAAACTCTAATGCGATCCTCTTTTCTCGTATCCTCGACCCTATTGTCACAGGTTCTTCTGAAGATACATCTAACCTAGGCTTGTGTCATCAGGTTAATGATCCGACCTCAGAGGTTTTGTTTGACCTCTTAGAGACTGATGGAGGAGAAATTAGGATACCTGAGGCTTATGGTATTAAGTATCTACACCCCTACAACAACTCACTATATGTGTTTGCAGAGAATGGTGTTTGGGCTATCACAGGTATTGACGATGTCTTTTCTGCTACAGGATACGCAGTAAACAAGATAACTGCTGTAGGTATTCTTAACGCAAACAGCTTTGTTTCAGTAGACGGCACTCCCTTTTGGTGGAGCCAGTTTGGTATTCATACTCTCTCCTTTGATGCACAGACTTTTCGGGCTGTAGAACGAAACCTAAGTCTTACAACTATACAAACTCTGTTTGATAGTTTAAGTTCTAATGCTAGAAATAAAGTGCAGACAGTAGCTGACCTAACTAACAAAAGAATATACTGGTCATACCCAGATGCAGACGAAACTATAGAGGGAAAGAAAAATAATTTTTTAATACTGGACCTTGTTCTTCAAGCTTTCTATAAATGGACTATATCAGATACCGACTCCGACAGCCCGCACGTACTAGGCTTGTCTTTTTACTCAGGTTACTCTACACAAGATGTACCTTTCTTTGTTGTTGACAGTAGCGGTGATTTTGTGGTAGACGCTAGTTCTGACTCTGTTTATGTAGACAGGTCTGAGGACATTGTCACGGGAGACCCTTTTATTGTTGCGGTTTGCAAGGATACTGTAACCAATAAAGTCACAATGGGTACTTTTACTGACAGTAGTTTCTTAGACTGGGGTTCAGCTGACTATACTTCGTATGCAGAAACTGGTTATGACTTTATGGGTGACGTTATGGTATCTAAGAACGCACCCTACTTACAACTGCTAACGAAGATTACAGAAGAAGGCTGGACAGGAGATGAAACAAATGGATACTCACCTATCAGACCATCTTCCGTACTTGCATCTACTTACTGGGATTTTAATACTACTGCTACTGCACAACAGCAGGGGCATAGATTGAGATACTTCCCTGTGGTAAACCCCTCAAACCTGACAGACTTTGGTTACCCAACCACTGTTGTTCAGACAAGGTTGAAGGTGAGAGGTAAAGGCCGGTCGATGAGGATTAGGTTTGAGTCTGAAGAAGGAAAAGACTTTTACCTCATTGGCTTTGCTGTAGTTCAAGCACGAAATAGGATTTACTAACACCAATGCTTAGGTTGGCATCCTTCGATGATATCCCTCAAGTAGAAAACATGATTGAGGATTTTATAACAGAGATAAACTCTGACTTATATAGGTTTGATAGAGAGAGGGTCGGAGCTATTCTTAACAGCCTTGTTGAAGAAGACG
>Ga0070746_10002297_pt1 | contig 11359 bp, 23 predicted proteins | sample VirMetDEL_Mar_21_FD_77016 | JGI IMG/M metagenome (GOLD analysis project Ga0070746, IMG submission 77016) | Aqueous microbial communities from the Delaware River and Bay under freshwater to marine salinity gradient to study organic matter... | ecosystem: Environmental > Aquatic > Marine >... | reverse complement strand
TACACCTTATCATTATTCGATCAAAAGTTGGGAAAAATGGTGTGAAAAAAATGATGTAGTATTATTTGAGTGGAAAGATGCTGTTTTAGATACTAAAGATTTTCCTATAACTTTTCAACGATATTTAGTTTTTGATATTTTAGATAGACATAACATTAAATATGATCAAATTTTAATGGTAGATGCTGATACTATAGTCCATCCTCAATGTCCTAATTTTTTTAATGAAACTAAAGGTGAATTTGGAGTAACAATTAATAATGGGTGTTACGAATGGGTTACTAGAAGTATAAATAAATGGGGTGATTCCTTATTCCCAAATGAACAAAAACCAAAAACTTGGGAATATTTCAATGGTGGGTTTCAAATAACTAATAAAAAACATAAACCATTCTATACAGCTGTAGCTGAGTTTTATCAACAAAATATTAAAATAATAAACTATTATAGAAACATAATTAAAGCTGGTACTGATCAAACTATAATTAATTACTTAACTAATTTATATAAAATAAAAAAACATTATCTTCCCGAATGTTATAATCTCCAAGAATTGTTTAATAAAAACCTTCTCTATTTACCAGGACATTCTTATTTTAATGATGATTTAATATTTTTAGATGCGGGTTGGGTATACCACTTTAATGGTATTCCTTCTAATTCTTCTAATAGAAATACATCATACTGGATGGAAAGAACTTATAAACATTTATATAATGACTAAAATAGCATGGTTTTCGGAAATGGGTTTTAATGGTAAAACCCCAAGATCTCATAAAAATATGAGAACAGAATTTGCATGGTTTGTAGCTTTAGATGCTATGCACCATAATATTTTAAAACTGCAAGAATTACCAAATAACACTTATGATTTAGGAGTTATAATAATACCTAAACATGTAGAACACTTTACGAATTTTGATATTATAGGGAATTTAAAAAGAGTATGTAAACAATATACGTTTATGCAAGAAGGTCCCTCCTGGTATTTTCAAGATTTATCTATAAATAATTCATTTTGGTTTTATAATATAATGCTTAATGCGGATTTTGTATTAGCACATAATGACAGAGATAAAGAATATTATGAAGGTCTTTTAAACAAAAAATGCTACATAAATCCTACTTTGATGATTGAAGACTCTATTAAAAACTTACCTTTAGTAGAACGAAAAAATGCTATAATAGGAGGTAACTTAAGACGCTGGTATGGTGGTTTTAATTCTTTAATAGCAGCACAGGAATTCAATACAGAAATATGGGCCCCCCAAATGGGGAGAATGCATAAAGAGGAAACACAATTAGAAGATCTAAATCATCTTCCCTATATGGAATGGGTAGATTGGATAATAACACTAAATAATTTTAAATACGCAGTCCACTTAAATCCAAACTCAATAGGAGGTACATTCAGTCTAAATTGTAGTTACCTTGGCTTACCTTGTATTGGAAATATACACAGTAATACCCAAAGATTATGTTTTCCTGATTTATCAGTAGAACCTGATAATTTAAAAAAAGCAAAAGAATTAGCTAAAAAACTTAGGTTAGATAAAGATTTTTACTTACACTGTAGTAATATATCAAAAGAATTGTATAATAAGCATTTTTCAGAAAAAAGTTATAACGAAACATGGCGAAAGATATTAAATCAAATAAAAAAATGAAAATAAGTTTAATACAACCCTCAAGAAATAATCTTAAGTACCTTAAATGGTCTTATGATTCAATCCGCAAAAACCAAGGTAACCACACAGTAGAAATTTGTGTAGCGGATGATGCATCAACAGACGGTACATGGAAATGGTGCCAAAAGATGATGAAAAAAGATAAATACTTTAAAGCAATCCAAAATGACACTGGTCAAAGGTTGGGGCATACCATTTTATATGATCGTTTAATCAATGAAGTAGCCACAAGTCGTATTTGTATGATATACCATGCTGATATGTACTTATGTCCTGGTGCTTTAGATGCGATTAAGAGTGAAATCAAAAAAGGAACTATAGTATCCCTCACTCGTATTGAACCACCCCTACACCCGGATGGTCCTGAAAAAATACTTAGAGATTTTGGAACTGAACCAGAAGAATTTAACGAACAGGGATTACTTGACTTCATAGGGTCCAGAGTACCTGAAAATGACACTACTGAAGGTATATTTGCCCCATGGGCTTTTTACAAGACAGATTTCCAGGAAATTGGTGGGCACGATCCCTTATACGCCCCACAATCTAAAGAAGATAGTGATATATTTAATCGTTTCCAGTTAAATGGTATTAAATTTACTCAAACATGGCATGGTTGTGTTTATCACATGACTTGTAGGGGTAGTCGCCGAAATACAATTGATGGGGCCCCTAACATCCAAACAAACAACCCAGAATGGGAAGCCCAAAACATCCGTTCAACTCGTAATTTTATCCGCAAATGGGGCCATATGGTAAATCACGATCCACTTATGAAACCCATTATCCCACCCAAATACCATATTACCTTTAGAGTCCACAATAACAATATTAAATTGATGGAAGCACTCGAACCCTGGTGTAGTAAATATTATGGAGATGGTCCTTGGGTGCAATATGATTTTTACATCAAAAACGAACAACCAAACACTAAGTTTAATTTAAAAGAAAAAATTAAACCACTCGAAGCTGAACTATATGACGACGATGAGGGTATAACTGTTATCATTGACGGAAATAACTTTACCAAACAGGACTACCAATTCATTACGGTACTCCCAGAAGTAATCCAAGAAACCAACGAAACAGGTGAATTTGAGTTGGGCAATATGAAGGTACAAATTAAAGACCTTACAACATTTGGAAAGGACCTTATATTTATAGAAAACAGTCACAATGAAAAAAAATGAACTCCACAATATGGTTCTAGAAACCTTAGATGAATTTGTAAACGAAGCCGAACTTAGGACAGGCGACAACACATTTACAATCAAGGTTGACGTAAATAAAAATCCAACCAAAAAAGGTCTTAAAATACAACTAATCCCCAAAGGCAATACTGTATTGGTTGATCCAGACGAAAAAATCAACGTTAATGAAAAGGTACAATCTGCAATGAACAGCAAATTATCTAAATACAACCTTCAAGTTAACATTGACCCCGATATTAAACAAGCCACAGATAACCCAAACGTACTAGGTTATTATATTCCGTTGTCGCAGTTTAAAAACCTGATATTGGAGGCTCTTAAAGGAAAATAAAAGTTAAGACTTTTGGTTATTTGAGTCTTCTTTTTTATCTTTAATCAAATTCAAAATATGAAAAAGAGAAGAACAATCCCCACCATCCCAGTGGAATGCCTTAGCGAAGGTACTGAAAAGGCTAAATACCAAAAAATCCTCTACAATAGCATTTTAGAGGGTGTTGAACATAGTTTGAGTTCAAATAAAAATAAATTTATCCTAGCCAGGGTGAATAATGGAACTGACCTACAAGATATTGAAATCCTGAAGGAATCGTTCCAAACCAACCTAGAAACAATACTTGACTATTACGAACAGCAAGAGGAATATGAATTGTGCTCAAAGGTTCTCAAACTAATAAACCAAGTAAAATGAAAACTACATACGTTTTGGAACTCAAACCCCGTGAATCGGGTATTAGAGGTGAAAGAATCAACAAGTGTACTGCCCACTCACTTTCAGAGGCAGTAAATATATTTGCCCAAATTAAACAATTGCGACCGGATCAACTTTTAGAAATATACTCAGTTTTTGAACAACCATCAGATGGAAAATAACCTAAAAAAAGACCTAAAAGACGTCCTCAAAATTAAAGGAGATATAAAACGAGCTCGCCCTGTAAAAAAGCAAATCAAAAAAGAAGCATTCATCCGTTTTATTGAAAACTATAAATTTGCAAATGACAGGGCACTCCTCCTCAAAACCGACTTTCAAGTCGATTTCGTTAATTTTGAAGAACCATTTGTCCAATCCATTGAAGCACTCTTACAGCTACATTTCAGCAAAGAAAAGTGCCAATTGATAGAGTGGTGGCTATACGATAAGTGGAACCAGCCAGATGGTGGTGTTCTCCAACTCCAAAACAATGAAACCGGGGAAGAAATACCTACAGACAGCCCAGAAGAACTGTGGGATTTACTACAAACACTGTAAATGCAACCTGTAATATTCACAAAGGATGATATTCTTAGGGCCCAGAGACACACCCTGAGTAACCGAGCAGCTGCTCGCTACTTGGGAGTGTCCTACAACACATACAAAAAGTTTGCCCTGCTATACAAAGACAACGAAACGGGCCAAACACTGCTTGACAAACATATGAACCAAGCAGGAAAAGGAATCAAAAAACACTTAGGTGGCTATGGCAAACCAAAGAAAAACATCACAGCTCCCCTTGAAGACGTACTTGAAGGGCGAGTAGATGTTTCCCACTACACAGTGGACATACTGAAAGCTAGGTTAATTCAAGAAGGTTTCTTGGTAGAAGAATGCAGTTGTTGTGGGTTTAACGAAAGAAGGGTTGTAGATTACAAAGTACCTCTTGTTTTAAATTTTAAAGACAAAAACAAAAAAAATTGGAAACGCGACAACCTAGAATTCCTTTGTTACAATTGTTACTTTTTAAACATAGGTAACATATGGAGCGACAACCAGCTCAAACAAATGGAAGATTACCAAATGGAAAATGCATTCAACAAAGATGAAGAACCAAATTGGGATCTAGATGACACCCACATTGATCACCTCAAAGAGCTAGGCCTTTGGGACAATCAAGATGACGGTGACGAATTTATAGATAGAATATGAAAAAGTTTTTGTTTACTATGGGGTTAATTTTGCCCTTCAACTCAAGTGAGAAGCCAAATAGCTTACTCCCCCCACCCCCACTCCCTACTCCGTATATACAACCAATGGAACCCATTGAAGCAACCCCAATCAATAATGTTGAATTAGTGGATGCTTTAATATATGTAGAATCCAGAGGCAACGAAAAAGCATACGCACCAAGTGAAAATGCCGCTGGTTGCCTCCAAATACGACCAATTATGGTGAGAGAAGTAAACCGCATCCTAAAAAAACAAAAAATAGAAAGAGAATTCACTCTAGAAGACCGATGGGATTGTGGCCTCTCAAAGGAAATGTTTTATATTTGGAAAGATTACCACCACCCAGAATCAAACGAAGAAAAAATTGCCCGAAATTGGAACGGTGGTCCACTTGGGTTCAGAAAAAAATTAACCGAAAAATACTGGATGAAAGTCCAACAACAACTTAATCATGGGAAAAATTAAAAACAAACACTTCGGAAACGTTGATTGGAGAGATGATTTTGCTGACGATTATTTAGACGATGGTTACCACTACGAAAAATGGAAGCGCAAACAAAAGCGCAAAAAACAAGAGGGTTACCTTGATGACTCCGATATGATAGATTAAAATGAACACAAAATGGATAAAAAAGAAAGGTTTCAAATTGCAAAACAAAACGTACTGAAACGATTCCCCCGAGCAACCACAACTGCAGACAGCAGAGGAAAATTTTACGTTACACAAGATGGGATAGACATCTGTAATAGAGAATTGAACAAAGCAATTAAGCGAGGAGCGAATTTTGAAGAGTGGGACTTGATTAAAGAAGTTAAACACTCAGACTCCGTATTAGAGGCGTGGTTGAAAGCAGAAAGTATCATAATAGCAGACAGAGTAATTGAAAGCAATACAGAAAGGTTTAGCGACGAAAAAATTATATCTTCAGCTAAAAACTTAGAATGATGAATTATATAACAAGTTTGGTATATGGGGTTTTGTTGTTTTTATTGGGACAAACCCTTGTATGGTACCAAATCAATGGCCAATTCATCAGCGAATGGATGAAAAAGAACCCACTTTGGGTTTCGCTTCTTGGAATCCCCATAAGTTATACTTACATTTATGCTACTCGCCATTTAGTGAATGCATTTGATGGTGAGTTGTGGCCACAACGATTGATTGGGTTTGCAATGGGGATGCTTTCGTTTGCAGTTTTGACTTGGTATCACTTAAACGAACCAATTACCCCCAAAACAGCAGTTACATTGGTGTTAGCTTTGATGATTGTGTTAATTCAAGTTTTTTGGAAATGAAAGTAGGAGACAAAATTGAGTTTTATTTGTTTGGGGCTAAAGAAAAAGGAATCGTCATTGTAAAAAACAAAGACAAAACCATTAACATTGATATGGGTGGGGTTATTTATCCAAATGTTAAGACTTTTTCTGCATTGCCAAAGAAAAAAAGTGACATACCACCTTGGTATATTTTGAAATAAATTTAAGAGGACCTTTGAGTCCTCTTTTTTTGTTCGTATATTCACACAAAATTAGAAAATATGGTTGAATACAAGCAAATTATTAAGGGTTACTACGATACGCAAGGTAGAGTTAAAGCAGTTGATATGATAACTCAAATGCCGTTTTTCATTGAGGACCGCCCCGATATGAAACAGCGTGTAGAAAAAACAATTAACTCAAATGATTTCCTGGGTATATACCAACGTGGCTCTCGTAATGGTTTTAAGTACATTCAAGATCTACCCAGTCACATTAAAGTGGTTAAACCCGAAGAAAAAACAAAAATGGATATACCTGAAAAGCCATCCGACTTTATCATTAGTGATTTGAAATGGAAATACCTTATGAGGTGCCTCAATAAGGGAAAAAACATTATGTTTGTTGGCCCTGCAGGTACAGGTAAAACCCAAGTTGTATTCAAAGCAGCTGATATACTTGATAGGCAGGTGTTTTACTTTAACCTTGGTTCAACTCAGGATCCCCGCTCGGTTTTGATAGGCAATACGTTTTTCAAAGAGGGTACTTACTTTGAGGAATCTATGTTTGTTAAGGCATTGAAAACACCGAATGCTATTATTTTAATGGATGAACTTTCACGAGCAAACCCCGAAGCGTGGAATATATTGATGCCGGTGCTTGATGTGAATATACGCCAGTTACGTTTAGAGGAAAGTGAAGTTAGCCCCACAGTTGAGGTTGCAAAAGGTGTTAGCTTTGTTGCCACAGCAAATGTTGGTTTTGAATACACCTCAGCTCGTTCACTTGATAGGGCACTAGCTGATAGGTTTAGTGTACTTGAAATGGATATTCTAGATAAGGAAAGTGAAATTAAACTCCTTGCAATGAAACACCCAAACATTGATCCTGAATTTTGTGAAATGATCTGTGATTTGAGTGATAAAATTAAAAAGGAAGCAACCAAAGACTCACCTAGGGTTACTAATATCCTTTCAACTCGTATATTGCTTGAAATGGCTGAAATGGGGGTTGATGGATTTACTTTAGGTGAAATTGCAGAGTTGATTTTATACCCTCAATACTCTGATGATGGTGGAATTGAATCTGAACGTACTTATATCCGACAAATAATTCAAAAATACATCGGAACTGCTGATAATGATTTATTCGAAGATAACAGTGGTGGTCACGGGGATTTTTGGAAAGAATTCGGATCATAATGAAAAAAACACCTAAAGGATATATTGAAGTTTGTTTAACCACCAAAGATGGCATCCAACATTTAAGGTGCCACGGGTGGTTAAAACGAGACAAATACCTAATTAAATCTGAGCAGGTTTTTGGGGATAAGGCAGAAGACTTTGGTATGTTCATTGTAGTAATGTCCAATGATGATCTTTATGATATGATTGAGCTGCAAGGTGATATGTTTGATTCTTTTGAAGTCCTTGCTAAAGAAGATGAACGTTGGGGTACATACAAAAAATTAAAGGACAAGGATTTTATAGAAAACATTTCAACATTTATGTTTAGTTTATCGCCAGAAAGTCAAATCGACATTGATACCTTTATTGAAAAGGCAAACGAAGCCACTCTAGAGTTATTTAAAAACTCAGATGACTTTAGGGGAGATTACATCAAAAGCGATTTTATGCCTGTTGAAGAAAAAATAAAAGATTTAGAATATTTAATTTCCTTTTTTGAGGGAAAAGAACGCTACGAAGATTGTGGTTTTCTTTTAAAATTAAAGAACAAAATTAACATACATGAAAAACTCAAACCAAACTAGTTACTGGTATACTACGTGTACCTATGACATAGAAGTTACATACAATGAAAAGGTTATTCAGAAAAAGTGATGGTAGAGCAATTGAGATACTCTCGTACACTTTAAAACAAATTCAAAATAACCCTGATACCAAAATATATGTTGGAGGCGACTCAAAGAAAAAAGGTGGCTCCATTACCTACTATACAGTGGTAGCTTACCGTTACGGTACACGTGGTGTACACTATGTCTACAACAAAGAAGTAGTCACTCACAAATTAAACAAATGGGAACGTTTAATGGGAGAAGTAGAGCGAATAATGTCGTTTGCCACTTGGTTTACTGAAAATTCTCCCGTACGTTTACACGCAATTGATTTTGATTTAAACCAAGACAAAAAACACTACTCAAATAAACTATTAACCATAGCTACAGGATGGGGTGGTTCCCTTGGAATACCTGTATACACTAAACCAGATGAAGTTGTAGCAAGTAAAGCAGCTGATCACTTAACAAATAAAGGAAATGGATAAATTAGAAGCAGCCAAAAAGTATTATGAAGGGCTTGCAGCCGAAGCTGAAGCCACTATAGACACGTACCTTAATTTTTCTGTCGGTATCGGTGAACACCCACAGGTAATGGAAGAATTGCGCAAGCAAATTGAAAAATTGGGCGAAGCACGCGATGGAATTGATACCATCATTACAATTCAAAATAAAGATAAAGCCAAAAAACAACAACTGAATGGCTAAATTTGGTTCAATCTGGTGCAACATTGAAGAAGATGAACTTGACCCAGTAAAAAACTACATTGTACTAAACGACCAGGCAGAGGTTTTTTCTGGTTTGAAGGGGGGTTACCCTGTTTTTAGCCTTGAATTTGAGGAAGCAAAGCCACTTGGAAGAAAAGCTCAATTTAGAACCTTGGAAGGTATGGTAAATTTTCCTATATTCAAGGAGTACATTTAAAAACAAAAAATTATGAAAAAGTTAAGCGATGCTTACAACAAATTCAAAATTAAAGTAGAAGGATTTGTGTTTCGCCGAGTAATACCCCCTCTCTTCAAGTTAATCTTGATTGGAATTCAGATTGCACTTGTATGGGTTTTCTACGAGATGGTTGTTAATGTGGTAAACGAATTGTTGTGAGTAAAAACAAATTAGTCTACTATTTTGATACAGGTAAAACACTTGAGGTACAAATGTCTACAGGAGACTGGGCAGAAACTACTAGCAATCACTTTAGATCATATGCTGGGAATAGACGTATTGGTGGCGAAGTGTATGTTGGACCAATTTTTTACGAGGGTACAAATTACCTCTACGAAGGTCCCCTCAATGGCAAGCTTGTTAGCATTGAAGAAGCAAACAAAGCAAAATTAAAACAAGTAAAAAAGAACAGCAAATTTGCTTACTCGAACGAATGGGATTGAGAAATTTGGTTTAGAGAGTAAGTTAACGTATATTTAAAGAGTAAGTTAAATAAAAAACAAAAAAGTTATGTCTGAAGTACAGTCAATTTTTACTACCATCAATTCAAAGATGGCTAATCGCGAAACACTCACTGTGGATGAAATTAAAAGTATTTGTCCATCTGTATCAACCCCTGCACCCAACCCGGAGTTGCGTAAAACGCTTGGTATTACAGAGCGATATGTTCACGTACCAACCACTCAAGTAATTGAGGATATCATCCAGTTGGGATGGGAACCCATTCAAGCAGTTCAAGTAAACGCTCGCAAGAAAAAGGGATTCCAACGACATATGGTTAAGTTTGTTAACCGTGATTTCATCAAGGAAGATACCACTGAATACCCAGAATTGCTATTGAGCAATAGCCACGATGGTACCACCTCATTTACCCTTGATGTAGGTATTTTCCGTTTGGTTTGTTCAAATGGTATGGTTGTTAAGAGTGAAGATTTTGGTTCAATGAAAGTACGCCACTACGGATACGACTTTGAAGTTATCAAATCTGCAGTAAATGAAATGATGCAGAAGATTCCAGAATACCTTCGCCAAGTTGATGGAATGAAAGACCAGAAACTAGAGCGTGAGCAGCAACTTGAATTTGCTCGCAAAGCAGCTATGCTTCGTTTTTCAAATACCACAGAAGAAACAATTGAAAATATTGTTGATATGGGTAATATTTTGGAATCAACCCGTAAGGAAGATGACGGAGATGGATTGTGGGAGGTATTCAACCGCATTCAAGAAAAAGTATTGAATGGTAAGTTTGAATACAAGTTTGGAAACAAAGAACGCAAGGCACGTCCTGTAAAGGGTTTCAAACAACAGGTAAAGCTCAATCAAGGATTGTGGGAGCTAGCGAGTGAATACCTTCCTGAAACCGCCACAGCCTAATATATATTAGGAAAGAGGGGGGTTGAGAAATTTGACTCCCCTCAATTACCTTCTTATCTTTAGAGTATGATTGAAATTAAAAGTTTTACCCATCCTGTATTAATTTCTTTGAGGGGGAAAACATACATTACTCCACAATGGATAGAGGTACCTGCAGGAACTACTTTGAAAGATATTAAATGGGAAAAAACCACCCCATCGCCACCTGTAAAAAAAGAACCAAAAATTACTATTGAGACTTTTGTTTCCTCATCTGATTCTAGTATATTATATAAGACAAAAAAGGTAGAAAGAGAAGATGGTTCGTTTACATATAGCTGTACTTGCCCTGGTGCTTGGAGAGCAAAAGATAAACGTTGTAAACACATCAAAACACTAGAAAAACAAAATTAACATGGCACGAGGTTCACTTTACCCTAAACAACCAGTAGTGGTTACTTTTAAGACTTCAAACAGAGCAAACGCTCAAGTAAAACAAAAAGTCTACAACAATAGAAATATTGACGATGTGTTGGAAGCAGATAAGCTAACTGGTATTCCACCTCGAGCAGTCATTACTCATATCGGAGTTGGAAAGTCATTCATAGGAAAAAATATTTGAGGAAATTTGGGTTAAAGAAAATAAATTCGTATATTTAAGTATAAGTTAAAGAAATGAAAAATAATCGCTATGCAGATGGGTACCTGCCAAAAATTGCCTACCATATGTTTAAGTGTAATTTTGATAAAATGAACCACTTCATGGAACGCCAAAGAAATACTTATGGTAAACTCACCCCAGATAACCTTAAGCGTATTGTTGAATTGCATAATGAATTAGAAATGGGATAAATAAAATGGCCGGATGATGGAATTGGTAGACATGACAGACTTAAAATCTGTTGACCCGAAGGGTCGTGTGGGTTCGAGTCCCATTCCGGCTACCAAATATGCGCCCGTAGCTCAGCTG
>Ga0070746_10002292_pt1 | contig 11367 bp, 12 predicted proteins | sample VirMetDEL_Mar_21_FD_77016 | JGI IMG/M metagenome (GOLD analysis project Ga0070746, IMG submission 77016) | Aqueous microbial communities from the Delaware River and Bay under freshwater to marine salinity gradient to study organic matter... | ecosystem: Environmental > Aquatic > Marine >... | reverse complement strand
GGTGTAATTTGCGGTATGAAAACGCCGCTCGCATACAGCTACACACGGTTTTCCAGCATCGAACAGCGGAAGGGAGACTCGCTACGTAGACAGACCCAAGCGGCAGAGGAGTGGTGCGATCGGAAGGGGATCACACTGGCCGAACCGTTTAGAGACGAAGGCGTGTCTGCTTTCCGGGGGAAGCACCGGTTCAAAGGGGCGCTGTCACGGTTTCTCCGACTGGTCGAGGACGGCACGATTGAACCGGGGTCTTATCTTGTTGTCGAATCGTTCGACCGTCTGTCGAGGGAGGATGTAAAAACGGCGCTGGGGTTGTTCCTTCAAATCACCGGAGCGGGAATCCACATCGTGACTTTGATCGATGGCATGGAATACGGCCCGGACTGTGACGAGCGGGATCTGATAATGACGCTGTTGAGCTTTTCAAGGGCGCACAACGAGAACGTCCATCGCCAACACCGGACAAAGGCATCTTGGGAAGGCCGACGCAAAGCACACGCCGAACAAGGAACTGTCGTCACTGGGAGGTGCCCTCAATGGCTACGTGTTAGCGATGGGCGGAAGGGGTTCGATCTGATCCCTGATCGAGCGGCTATCGTGAAGAAGATTTTCAAGATGGCGGCAGCAGGGCACGGCGCGAACTACGTCACCAAGGATTTAAACAGGTCGGAGGTGCCTACGTTCGGCAGGGCGAAGGCGTGGGGATTGTCCTACGTGAAGAAGATCTTAACGAACCGGTCTGTGATCGGCGAGTTCACCCCGCACCTGCTGGACGACGGGCAGCGGGTGCCGCTCGATCCGATCTCGGACTACTATCCGAAGGCGGTTTCTCTGGAACTGTTCCACACCGTCACCAACCTGCGGGGGGCGAGACCGAGTTTCCGGGGGCGGTCGAGCGAGTTCAATGTCTTCTCCCACGTCATACGTGACTGGCAGGGAGGTTCAATGTCGTACGAAAACAAGAACAGGACCAAGGGGTGGCACTACCTTGTGCCGTCGGACTCGCTCAAGGGCATTGCCCCGCGTCATGCTTGGCAGTATGACGACTTCCTAGGTGAGTTCCTCAAGGCGTGCCGAGAGGCTTCGAGGGAGGCACCGTCCATCGGCGAGTCCGACGACACAGTCTCTCCGCTCCGGGCGCAGTTAGCGGAGGTCGAGTTGAAGATCGAGAGGGCTACAGACACGATCCTCGACATGGGGGGGTCGCATGCTTTGACATCGAGGCTCAAGGCACTGGAGGCCGAAAAGGTCAAGCTCGGGGAGGAGCTGGCGGCGGCGGAATCGTCGGCGGAGGCGATCGTCCCCGAAGTTCGTGAAATCGACTGGGAGGACACAGACGGCTTGAGGGCGAATATCAGGAGGTCAGTTAGGCGAATCGTCGTATGCGCTGAACTCCGGTGGTTCTACGTCGAGTTTATGGACGGACTCCGCGTATTTAGATCCGTGGCGATGCCATCGCTCGACGTCAAATGGACGGCGTCACACCGCGCCCTAGATGGCGTCAGGGGCGCGTGGGTGGACGTGGACGGTCTGTGCGAGTGGTTGAGGGGGATGGGCGATAAGTCGCCTAGGGAACGCCTCTTGTGGGTGCGTTGGCAGTTTATCAAAGCCGGTGGCAAGGCTGCTGGTGTTTCAGTCCGGACCTGGGCAAAATCGCTAGGTTACGTAGTAAATTCTCCGAGCGATTTCAGGCTAAAAGCACCGACGCCAGAGGCACTTTCTGCCTGTGAAACGGGAGCTTCGGTGAAGTCAGAGAGAACTTGCTAACGCCCCTAAGAGAAATTTAATCTCCGTTGGCACTATCTTCGATTCAAAGCTGCGCGTAAAATAAACTAAGCAGTGAACTTCGGTTTGCGTCACCCAACAACTGTGGGAGGTCGCAAAAATCCACTTGCTGACAATTTTCCATTTGCGTTGATCTCACTGTTAGCAGGGCGCGGAAATACCGCCAGGCGTTAATTGCCCTTTGCGTTTCTTTCGATGGTTTGGATTATTTAGAAACGACCTGAATATTTCAGGCTAAACCGAACCGACTTATGAAAACTAACCTTGAACACAGAATCATTGGAGGAAGAGCCGCTGTAGCAAAGGACAACGGAGTATCATTGTCCACTGTCCGGTCTTGGGATGAGATGGGAATTATACGGCCGATTGTCGCTGTCGGAAAGATAAAGAGATATGATCTTATCGAGGTACGGAGACAACTCGCCAATATTTCCAAGTGAAGACCCGGTCAATACTGATCGTCCCTGCCCGGAATGCGGGCGAGTCGTTCACCGGAGATGCTGTTGATGTCACCGGGGGCGGCGACGAGATGAATCTTTGGTTTAAGTCGTCGCCTTGTGACATGGCGACCGGGGCGACCATCACGATGCGGATAGAATCAAGCCACGACGGCGAGACATTCTCCGGCATACCTGGTGCGGAGTTCGAGGTCGAATCTACCGATGCCGATTTTATCGGCCAACTCGATATGCGGCTGGCTCCCTCGACTCGCTATCTCCGCGCCTCTGGAGATGTCACCGGCGGAGGCGAGTTCGTTTTCTCGATATCGGCATTCACACACTAGCGGTAACTACACTCTCGGTCCCATCGGACCCAGTATAACCACCAACAACCTAACCCTAAAAAGACGAAAGGCCCAGCCCCTCGGCGAACCGAAAAGACCAGACCCCCGCCTTTGTGGAAGATGTGTGAGGGAAGGTTAACGCCGCGTGACGGGTTTTTCAAGACCCGACGATGAAATCAAAATCAGAACCAAAACTACATTCCTACAACAAGCGCAACCCGGCACCTCCACCGGGCGAAGGCAACCACCAGTGGATGTACGGTGCCATTGGCCACCTGATCGACGATCACGACGGCATCACCGACGAGGAGATCACGAGGGAGATCACCGGGGCGGTGAACCGGTCCCCTCGACCGGGTGAGATAGAAGAGACGATCGCCAACTACCGGGACCGAAAGGCGAAGGGACTCACCGGCAAGGGATCGGCTGGCAAGAAACGCTCGCCGACATTCGACCGCCGGATCTTCGACGCACTCGCCAACAAAGGTGCCGGGTTGTCGATACCGCCGGACGAGATACCGAAGATCAAGCCGCTACTCGCGAAGATGGTCTTCGACTACGATATCCCGGCGGTCGGTGGCGAATACGAACCGGACGACGTGGAGCGGTTGATGTTTTTCTGCACCGATCCCAAGACCGCCGAATCTGGCGTCCACAACTTCGACGAAGTCACCGAGGAACAACTCCGAAACTCGCAATATTTCACCCCGGCACCGTTGCGGTATCAACGGGTGATCGACCAGGCGGACGGGAAGTTGAAGTACCGGTGTAAACAGAACATCGCCGAGCGCCGTTACTTCGTGTTCGACTTCGACCACAAATCCGTTGCCGATGCTCATCCCAGTGGGAGCCGGGAGTCGAAGAAGACGCTCCAGAGGCAGGTAAACGCCGTTCTCGGCGCGTTCGGCGACAGGGTTGAGTTGGTAGTCCAGACCGCAGGCAAAGGCGTCCACGGATTCGTCCGTGCGTGTGGCGAGGAGGCCGCAGACATGGCGAGGATTGCCGTGGCAATCGGATGTGATACCAGCGTTATCAACGACCCGTCGAAGCTGGTGCGGATGCCGACGGGGATGAGATACGAGGGCAGCAAGTTTGTCGGAACGCAATCTATACTCCACCTAAACCTGCCGGTCGATGCGCCGGTCGAGTCGATTGCCGTCGATGCGATCATCGATAGGGCCAGGCCGCACCCGACGGAGAGTGACTATTTCTATACGAAAGGTCAGTGGTTGTCGGAGAACGCCGCCGGTCGATGGATTGCGCACACCGATACATCGTACAAGCGAAATCTCCGCATTCGTGGGCACTCGGACCAGAGGTCCGATGGAGTTTCCGAACTGGACATCATTATGGACCAGTTGCAGCAGGAGCGCGACATCAACTACGCCGGCCCACTCGCCGGTCACCCCGCAGGGTACCACGAGTTCGGTGGTGTTAGGGCCGTCGTCACCGAAGGCCTACAGTTGCCGGTCCCTTTAGAGGGCGACTATTCGACGCTGGACGGGTTCATTCACGGGTTACTCGGTGAAGAGCAATCGATAGTGTACAAGGCATGGCTGGCCCGTAGGTTCCGGTGCTACTCCACCAACACCTACCTGCAAAGTCAGGCGGTGGCGTTTGTCGGCAAGCCCGGTTGCGGGAAGTCGCTAAAACAGAAGATCATCACGGCATCACTGGGCGGGCGGAGCGTGGACGGGTTCGCGTTCATAGACGGCGCTACCAACTTCAACAAGGACGTGGCCGGTGCCGAGCATATCTTCATCGAAGACAAGGCGCGGGAGAAGAACGCTAGGGCACGGGCCAACTTCGGTTCGATGGTCAAGAACGTGACCGTGAACGCCTCTCAGCGTATCGAGGGCAAGAATATCGATGCCGTCACACTCGATCCGGTATGGACGACGACGATCTCGCTAAACGACGACGATGACGGGCTGTGTGTGCTGCCGGAGATGGACGACGGTGAGACGTCCGGGAAGCTGATCATCTTCCACGCCAAGACGTTTACCTTTCCGGTGGATATGGACTCGCCAGACGGTGAGGCATACGTCTCGGAGCTAATGTCGCAGGTCCCGGCGTTGCTCTATGCGCTGGAATCGTTCGAGATACCCGAAGAGTTCCGGGATAGCAGGTTCGGTGTAATTTCCTACCACTCGCCCGAGATCGTCAATCGGCTGCACGGCGTAGGGCGGCACTCCGAACTGATGGAGCTAATCGACATCGCGGAGCTGTGGAAAGAGTTCTCGGCGGCTGCGCTAGACGGTGTGTGGACTGGGACTTGCGAGCATTTGAAGGCGACATTGCTCGGGAATCCGGCAACGAGGCAACAGGCTTCGGTGCTACTGCGCAACCCTAAGACGACCGGGCGGTTGCTGACCAAGGCACAGGCAGCGTTCCCCAGTCGAATTAGCAAGCGCAGGTTAGGTGTAGGAGTCGAGTGGACAATCCAAGAGCCGAAAAGTTGCTCCTAGTGCAGTTTCTCACCCAGAACTAACTACACCAGTGTAGTTACTGTCTCGACACTAGACCGGCGGCCTCTGTGAACGGCACCGTTTCGAGCGATCTAGTGCAGTTTGGTGTAGTTACTAGTGCAGTTTCTGGCGAAAGGAATGGCCGGAGAAACCCTAGCTGTGAAGCGGTCTACAGACTCTTCAGTGTAGTTTGTGTAGTTTGTGTAGTTATATTTCAAGGGAGGAGAGAAGAAGGGACAGAGGGTGATTCACAGGGGCACATACCGACGCGGGATGAACCCAAGAAGAAACTACACTAACTACACTGGCGGCGGGTCGATCCGGAGATAGGGGGGAGGGGGGGATCGTTTGTGAACGCCGATCGCCTCGACCGACCCAGATAGTGACAAAAAAAACGTGATGGGTTTCGAGGGGGGGGGGTAACGCAAGTAAATTGCATTATTGGTTGCTAACTGGATCGGGTCGGCGCATTCGTTTCTAAGCAATGCGCGACCTCATCCTATCGAGCGAAACCCTCGTAAAAATTCTCCTGAAATTACGCCGACGCCAGCACGGCGAGCGCGTCACGGTGCGCGACCTCGAACGCGGCCACGGCATCTGGAAATGGGAAACCGAGCAGGCCGCCGAGATGGGGTGGGTTTCGATCACGGAGACAAAACCGCCGAGGGGCCGCCCCGCCTACGTTGTAGAACTCACGGAAGCTGCGTTGGAGTCGCTGGGGATGTTGTCACAAGGCGATGATGGCGCTCCCAAAACCGCTAACAAAAGTTGTCAGCTAATATGGCCTCCCGGTCGGCACCAGATCCCCAAGACCAACCTCCGCTGGTCGGCGTTTCTCCACGAGTGGTTCATGTGTTGGGCGAACGCGACCCAAGCCTACATGAATGTCTACAAATGCCGGTCGAGGAACGGCGCGAGGGCATCGGCAAGCCGGTTGATGAAACGCCCCGAAGTGCAGAAAGAACTTTGGGAAATTCGGCGACAGATCAACGGTGGAGCCGCACGGTAATTCCCAGAGGATACGACAGGTTCCGCCTGTGAGCGATTCCCCGCAGTGATTAGATCCTATGAGAAGCAATTTATGCTTCGACAACGAAACGTTATGCGGGGTAAACAGGGGGCGACGTGGGTAGATTTTGGAATCGGAAATCCCCAACTCACTCGCTCTAACCCTGAACAAGACCATGAGACATTCTCTCGCTTCATTTGCCCTTGTAAGCCTATTCGGACTTCTCCAAACCGATGGGATCGGAGCGACTTCAGTTCTTTATTGGACTGATTGGGGCACAGATTCCATCGAGAGTATCGATCTGAATGCGATGACACGGTCAACTCCCGTCCCCTTTGCCGGGAACGTGAATCCAGCGGGTGTCTTCGTCACCGAGAATCATCTCTATTGGGTAGGGGCCGGCAATTCTGAATTTCGCTCTATTCAAAGAGCCGACTTGGATGGATCGAACGTCACGGATTTATTGACCGATTTCGGAGCGTTGAATCCGAGAGGAATTGCAGTCACGGGAAGCTATATTTATCTCGCCGAATCGTCGCTTGAGAGGATCCTAAGAACCAATTTGGATGGATCAGGATTGACCACTTTGGTTTCATCCGGTCTCGACGGGCCATTCGATATATCGGTCACAAATTCATATATCTTCTGGTCTGACCCTCAAGCTGGGAGGATCCAACGTTCTAATCTCGATGGTTCAAATGTGGTAGAAATCGTTACCTCCGCATCAGGATTTTCCTTTCCAACTGGAATTGCGATTGCGGGGGACTTTCTTTACTGGGCAGATGATGTGAGCGGTTCCATTCAGCGGTCAAATCTCGACGGGAGCGGGATCACGACGTTACTTACAATACCCTCTGTCACATGGAATGATATTGAAGTCACCGATTCGCACATATACTGGACCGACAACTCTCTAAACCCTAGCATTCAACGCTCCAACATCGACGGTTCCAATGTGGAGATAGTTACCTCTGCGGGAGTAGACGCTCCTATATTCTTGGCTATCCCAACGCCAAACACATCCCCCATCCCCGAGCCCTCCCGCGTCCTTCTCTCCCTCGCCGCACTGGGCGCGGTGGTGCTGAGGCGGAGGCGGAGGCGGACGAAGTAGAGGTGGACGACAATTGAAGTCATTCGATTTTCAGACCCCACAGCCCCCTTCATCGCCATGAGAACGAAACCATTGATCGCGGCCATCGTGATCTTCTCCGCGACCGCTTCCGAATCGGCGCTTACCTTTATGCCTATAGTAGGAGCGAGGGGGGCGTCAGCGTTGTCCGACGATGGGCATTCAGTTACGGGAGGAACAGGCACTGGAGTTTACAGGTGGACGGACACAACGGGTCTTCAGGTTCTGGCTCCTCCAACACCACCGCCTCTAAATTTTATTGCACGGGATATATCGGGCGATGGCTCGACTATCGTTGGGGACGATGGATTCATCTGGACCGAAGCGGGTGGAAGTGAGCATATTTCCGCTCCCGGATACACTGAGCTCCAGGCTTTCGGCTCGTCTCAAGACGGGGCGGTCATTGTTGGCAGAGCAGCTAGCCCTACTGTCCCTGAAAACACCCCTTTCGTCCGCAATGCCACTGGAGCAGTCACGACTTTAGCAATACCAGACGGACAACGTTCCGCTTACGCCCGTGCAGTATCGGCTGACGGCAATGTCATCGCGGGAAACATGGATACGACTATCACATCAGGCAACCAGTCCTCCAACGTTACGACAGGCTTTCTGTGGACACAGGACAGTGGCTACTCAAGCCTCGGTGACCTTCCGGGTGGCCCGGTCAATAGCGAGGTTTTCGCTATTTCTGCGGATGGCATTACCGTGGTCGGCTCAAGTCACGCGACTAGCGCAAGAATGGCGTTCCGCTGGACCAGCGAAACAGGCATTCAGTCGCTCGGACAGATTCCAGGGGGCTACCCTTTCAGTGAAGCATATGACGTATCTGGAGACGGTAGCGTCATTGTAGGAAATGGATCATTCCCATCAGGCAGTGGTATCAGTGCTTTTGTCTGGGATCAGACTAATGGGATGCAGAGAGTGGCTTCTGTGCTTGAAGATGGGGGAGTAGATTTGACGGGGTGGCATCTGTATAGAGCCTCAGGGGTTTCCTCTGATGGAAGCACGATAGTTGGGAGCGGGATCAATCCCGAAGGAAATTACCAGGGGTGGATAGCCTCGGGCTTCACGTTTCCCGAAGTGCCTGTACAAGGCATCCCCGAACCCTCTCGCGCCATCCTCTCTCTGGTCGCCCTCGGCGCGGTGGCGACGAGAAGGAGGAGGTAGGGGATAGAGCGTCACTGCCCCCCCTTATTCAACCTCCCGGCCACCCCAAGCAGCGCAGATTGAAGAAGCGAGGGAAAGGTTCGATAAATTCATCGACAATACACACCTGATTGCGGATAAGATCGGATCTCCATGGAAGAAATTGCAGGAGGAATAGCTTACCAGATTGGGAAAACTCTTCCCCTGCTACTCATCGTTGCTATTTTTTGGGGTATAGGACGGGTGATCACTTTTCTGACCAGTGGGAAGGTGGATGGAGCTGTTTCAATTCCGGATGATGGTAGCCAGCCAACTCTAAGGCTTGAGGATTTACGGGGGGCAATGGACTCAGGCGAACGTGGTGATGCCATTGCCATAATTGATAGCGCCAAGAAATTCCTAGAGGAAGGCATGAGCGTTGGGGTTAAGGAGAACGGTGAACTTATAAGGGTAATCTCATCGGTGGATGAAATTGAACTCTTCAAGGAGGAAGTGACCAAGGGTTAGCGGCATCGCACAATCTTCCTGATTAGAGAACGCCCCTACCGATCCAACCTCCCCGCCAGAATCAGCATCACCCCGCAGACGCACCACAGCACCACGCTGGCGGTGTAAGCATTCGCCCAAGTCCCGGTCGCGGTGGTGATCGTGTAGGCTAGACGGAACCAACTCCACAGCGGCGTCAGAGCGACCCATACAGCCTCACCCTTGCCACCGCCAGCGTAGGCGATGGCGACCGTCCACGTATGCACTGCCAACGTGTAGAGGGCAAATACGGGGACGCCCACCCATCTACGGAATTTGCGCGTCCAGTGCATCGGGTGGGGGGGCAGCGCCTCCCGCGTCACTCGACCGGGTTGCCGTCCATATCCACCGGATTGCCCTGCCTGTCCCATTGTTTTGTCGCGACTTCTCTTCCATCCTTGACCGTTACTTCTGCGCTCTTCTGGCCGCTCTGGTACCAGTAGGTAGAGGTGCCTTCGGGAAACCCATCCTTGTGTGCGACTTCGGCCGCTTTCTGGCCGTTCTCGTGCCACCTGATAGCCAGTCCTTCCACTTTGCCGTCCTTGAAGGCCGATTCGTGACTCTTCTGCCCGTTCTCGTGCCACTTGATACTCGGTCCATCCAACTCGCCATCGCGAAAATGATGCAATGAGCGAACGTGCCCGTTATCGTATAGCCCCTTAGCCCAACCCGAATACGGCTCGCCATTGTGAGTAAAAGGATTCGGGCCAATTCCTTGGCTCATCTGAGAAGGAGTCAACGGTATTGCCTCGGCGAGGAGCTGCTCCAAGACTTCATCGTCATTAAGGTTGGGGTATTCTCCGCGAGGTGAAGCTGGTTTTGCCTCGTCCGGTTCCGGCGTAACGTCGCTATCACTCGTCACCTCCGACGGCAGTTCTGTAAATGCCGGCTGTTCGATTTTACCTTCCGGTGTGCCCCCTTTCTCAGATTCCCCGGTTTCCGGCTGACCGCACCCGGTCAATAAAAGGGATAACAATAGAAAACAGACAACGAACCAGATCCCCATCCCCATGCGCAAGAATGGCAGGAAAAGAGGGTTACGCAAGACGCAAGATCTGGCGCATTTACGGCCACACTCCTCAGCACCTTAAAACATCCCCATCAGCAGATCATCGTCCACTAGCTGCAACCGCACATCGGGCCAGCAGTCTATCGCCGCTGCGATCCAGCGTTTCACCTCGTCCAAGTTCTCCTCGCTGGCATGGTGCCTGGCCCTCGCGTGGCAGTATTCCGCGCAGCTGATGCGGTGGTGCTTGTCGTCCGCGCACTTCAGAACCTCGGCCAGGTTCGTGATCGTCGGCGGGTTCTCGCTTTCAGTTTGACAGTCGAAATCCCCCTCGGGGACGTTGGCAACGCGGATCGACTGCTTCGCCTGATCGGGTGAGAGCCCAGCCTCGGCGGCAGCGTCCTTACGGGTAATCGAAATAGGGGAGGCGTCCCCCCTATTTCCCTTGTTCTTCCCGTGCCCCTTCTCGATCTCCTGCAACAGGATGCCGCACCGCCTCACCGCTCGGGCGCGGATTCGCTGGGCGGTCTTCTCCATCTCCTTGTCGATGGGCTCCAGCTCCTCGGTGGCGGCCCATGCGCCCACGTAGTCGCCGGACTTCCAGAGGGATTCTGCGTTGGCGAGGAGGTCGGTCACGCCCTCTTAAAAGTAGCGCCGCACGCCTTACACTTCCAAATCTTCTCGCCGCCTGCGAGACCTTTCACTAGCATTGCCAAAAAACAGACGCCCGAGAGGACGGCGAGGAAGGGCAAACCGAGACTGCTCTCCGCCATCCAGAACGCGATACATGCCGCCCCCCACATGCAGCCTTGCATGAAGCTTTTCACCCTCGCCTTCTTCAGCTCCTCACCGCATTCATGGCATGTTGGCTCGCTCACGGGACTGCCTAGTCTATCATAGCCTATCAGACAAGACACATGTCCTCGGTAGCGGCCCATGCGGCCAGGTAGTCGCCGGACTTCCAGAGGGATTCGGCTTTGGCGAGCCGGTTGGTGAAGCGCCCCGAGGTGCAGGAGGAGTTGTGGGAGATCCGTCAGCGGCTCAACGGTCGTTCGGCCCGGTAATTCCGGGTGGATAGGGCGGTGCCAGGGCCGTGGGTGGCAGCAATTTTTGACCGGCCATGCCGAGGAATCGCTATGGATTCGTGCTTCCCCACCCGGTGCCCGTGGTTAAGGTTCCCCGATCCGCCCACGACCACGTATAACCGCCCATGTTTGAACAGACCTTCAAAAACCTCGACGACGTCCTCAGGAAGGAGGCCGGGTGCTCGTCGGAACTCGACTACACCGAGCAGACATCCTGGCTGCTGTTCCTCAAGTATCTGGACGACCTCGAAGACGAGCGTTCCCAGGAGGCGGTCCTCACCGGCGACAGCTACGGGTTCATCCTCGACGAGCCTTACCGCTGGTCGTCCTGGGCCGCACCGAAAAAGGCGGACGGCACCCTCGACCACGACGCCGCCCTCACCGGGCCTGACCTGATCGAGTTCGTCAGCGGCGACCTCTTCCCCTACCT
>Ga0070746_10002286_pt1 | contig 11375 bp, 15 predicted proteins | sample VirMetDEL_Mar_21_FD_77016 | JGI IMG/M metagenome (GOLD analysis project Ga0070746, IMG submission 77016) | Aqueous microbial communities from the Delaware River and Bay under freshwater to marine salinity gradient to study organic matter... | ecosystem: Environmental > Aquatic > Marine >... | reverse complement strand
TACACACAGGGCGCCAAATTAAAGAGGACGCATGACAGAGATACTAGATATTGACGTACAGAAGACCGTGAGAAAGCTACCCATGGATGGCGTACAGGATATGGTAGTAATTCTTGATATGGGTAAAGGCAATAAGGTTAAGACCTTTACAACGTTCGAAGACGATAGAGACACAGCAGCGCTGATAAACGAAGCTCTGGACATTTATGACCCTATTATGGATTTGGAGTTAGAGTAATGACTAAGATTAAGAGCTTATCTGTCCATAAAAACACAAAAGAACAAAGACGCAGGAAAGAGCTACGCAGCGAATTAATAGACGCAGCGAAATATTCAGTTAAGGATTCGGGTATATCAGGTTACTGTATAGTCGTATGGGATAAGAACAACAATTACGAGGCATACTGGGAATCAGGACAACTGCCGGGCGATCTGGTCGGCGAGTATGTAAAGAACGCAGTGAATAGAAAAATATCAATGATAGATGCCGAGAGCATCATGTATGACGAATAATGTTTCACATCGTATCTGTTTACGCGCTTTTAATATCGATCGATATAAACGGATACAAAACAAAGCACGATTGCGAAGCAGCAATATATCAACAAATGAAGGTACTTGAAACTCTGCCGGAAGATTTCTGGCCGGAGCAGGTATTTTGTAAACACATACCAGAAACAAGAGGGATTTAATGACGAATTACGTAACATGGACAAAAGACAACCAACCGATTAAAGGGGATGTTCTCCAGTATGTAGGAAATCCAGTAGCTAACCACGCAACACCATCAACAGGTGTCGCAACATCGTCAGCGCCAGAGGGTGCAACTTCGGCAGTGGTATGGGCGGATGTAGCAACAACAGTTCAGGTATCACACATCAAGGGAAAGAATGGCGCGGAAACTAATAACTACACAATGGCAATACCAGCGAATTACGTACTTGCGATATCAAATGTAGTGCCGGGCAAAACAACCATCGAAATGACAGATATTTAATAGCTACGTTACTCGGCTTAAGAGAGCAACAAACCAAGGGGAAACCCGACACATGACAGGAAACGCAGAAATAATCACGCAGAAGCAAAGAAACTTCTGTAACGCCTTTGTAGAAACAGGCAATGCCAGTGAAGCTTATAGACGCGCATACAGCACAGATAACATGAGCGCGGAAAGCATAAAAGTAGAAGCCAGTAGGTTGCTAGATAACCCTAACGTTTCCCTAACCGTAGAAGAGTTAAGAAAACAACACGCAGAACGCCATAACGTAACAGTTGATAGCATCACTAAAGAGCTAGAAGAAGCTCGTATAATGTCCATGACAGAAAAGCAATTATCAACGGCAGTCAGTGCCACAATGGGCAAGGCCAAGTTACATGGGTTACTGATAGATAAGTCAGATAATCAAACAGAAGTCACAGTAAACTTCACTAAGACGGTTAAAAGCGCAAAGAGTGGAGATTAACGTAAATTATGAGTCAGCGGACTGGGCGCAGGCTTTAGACCCTAAATACAGATATATATTCATTAAAGGTGGTCGTTCATCGGGTAAATCCCATGAAACATCATTATATCTTTTGGAGCGGTCAGCAGAAGAAAAAGACCTCAAGATAGTTTGTCTAAGGGAAATCCAGAAAAGTATTGATAAATCATCAAAGAGCTTGATTGATAACAAGATTAAAAAAGACGGCTTTGCTCCGCTTTATGAATCCATCAAGACAGAGATAAGAAAAAAATCAGATGATGGTCACTTCTACTTTCAAGGTATGAATGATCTAAACGCTGATAGCGTAAAGTCCCTAGAGGATTACAAGATAGCGTGGTTTGAAGAAGCCCAGAACATTACACGCAACACACTCAAGGTATTAAGACCGACAATCAGGGCAAAAGGCTCACAGATTATCTTCACATGGAACTCTAAATTCCCTGAAGATGCGATTGAAGAGTTTTGCAATCAGATCAGGAACGAGCCTGATGTACTGGTTATTCACGTAAACTATACTGATAACCCATTCCTTACCGAAGAAGTATATAGAGAAGTTGAGCTGGATAAAAAGAACTATCCTGAAGACTTTGACCATATATGGCTCGGTGATTACGATACATCATTCCACGGTCACTATTACGCTAAGTTATTAGAAGAAGCTAAAGCAGACGGCAGAATAACGGAAGTACCACGCAAGGCGGGTGTTGATGTTATTAACGTATGGGATTTAGGGCGAGCTGATGCAACCGCTATATGGGTCGTTCAGATGGTTGGATTACAGCCTAGAGTAATTGATTACACAGAAGGTAATTTTGAAGAGCTAAGCCATTATGCAAGCTGGGTTAAGGAAAACGGCTATAACGGTCTTACAGTCCTACCCCACGATGCTAAGCATAAGCGTTTAGGTATGAAAGGCTCTATTGAAGACCAGCTCAAGACATTAGGGCTAACAAATACAAAAGTACTCCCGGCAATTAGTGTTGATGCAGGCAGACGATTAGCCAAGAGCTTAATCAAAGAGGCTTATATTGACGAGCATAAGTGTAAAGACGGTCTTCAAGCACTAAGACACGAAAAAGCAGAGAAAGACGAGCGCACAGGCAAATGGAAAGAGATCCATGAGCGTGATGGTGCGGCAGCGTTTAGATACATGGCGCAGTACTTATCTATCAAAGAAACAACAAAGAAACCAAAAAGAGAAAAGATACCAATGCAACAACGGAGCGGTTCATGGCAGAGCTAGAAGACATTAAAAGCCGCTTTGAGGATACACTCGCATTTTATGTCGAGGAGCATGAGCGCGGTACAGAAGACGCGGACTTTGCTTTAGGTGAGCAGTGGGACGAGCAGGATAAAAAGAACCGCCATAATGATAAGCGCCCTGCCCTAACTGAGAACATTTGCTTGCCGTTTATCGAGCAGGTTGTAAACACAGCAAGAGAAATGCGCCCATCTATTAAGGTAGCCCCAGTAGATGACCAGGGCGATCCAGACACAGCAGAAGTATATAAGGGTTTAATTCGTAATATTGAAAGACAGTCGGCCGCGTCTATTGCTTATGATACAGCCGTACAGAATTCGACAATGACAGGTTACGGATGGATTAGGGTTAACACGAAATACAGTGACCCTATGTCATTTAATCAAGAAGCATGCATTGAAGCCGTTCCTGACTGGCAGAGTGTAATGCTAGACCCATCACATGAGCGCCCTGACGGATCAGATGCGGAATATGGTTTCATTTATAAGGACATCGACAAAGACGTATTTGAAAAAGAATATCCTGACGCTGAGCCTGAGAGCTTTGAAACAGGCACATGGCGACAGACATCAACAACGGACGGCGAGAAAGTCCGTATTGTTGAATACTTCTATAAAGAATATGACGAAATAGAGATATATGAGTGCTTACTGCCAGATGGTGCGGTAAGAGTACTAACGAAAGACCAGATTGAAGCCCTCCAAAGTGAGGGTTTTTTTGTGCAAGAATTACAGAGCAGAACCACAAAGCTTCCAACGGTTAAGTGGTGCAAGTTATATGGCGGCGGCGTATTAGAGGAAACGGAATGGTTAGGGAAGTATATCCCTTTAGTTCCTGTTTACGGCAAGCTGGTATGGCATGACGGTAGGCTGAAGTCTTACTCGCTTATTACGCAAGCAAAAGACCCTCAGAAGATGCTGAATACAATCAAGACAACGATTGCGGAGATTGTCGGAAGCCAGCCTAAAAACCAGCCAATGATAGGTGCTGTAGGGCAGTTTGATACGGATGAGCGTTGGCAGAACGCAAATACAACAAACTACGCGGAGCTTCAATACGACCCTGTCATTATTACGGATGAGAACGGCAACTCAATGCTTGCTCCTCCTCCGACTAAACAACAGCCACTGCAAGTAAGCCCTGCCCTATTCCAGATTGAGATGAATGCGAAGATGGGTGTATCAGCCGCACTCGGGATGTATGAAGAAAATCGCGGTGATGAATCCAATGCAATATCAGGCATAGCGATTAAATCACGCCAGCTAAGAGGTGATAAGGCAACATTCCACTTCATTGACAACCTTGCAAACTCTATCCGTCATGTAGGCGTTATCTTAATTGATATTATACCGAAGCTTTACAATAAAGAGCAGGTTTTAAGAATTATCGGCGCTGATGGCAGAGAAAAAACTGTCACAGTAAACCCTAACGCTCAGACAGATAAAACGCAGGGTATCTATAATCTAGGCGCAGGCCAGTACGATGTGGATGTGGATGTGGGATCTTCTTACGCAACACAGCAACAAGAGTTCTTAGACATCTCCAAGGAATTAATCAAGGCACATCCTGAATACGCATCAATAGCAGGCGATAAGATTATCGAAGCCGCTGGCGGGCCGTATGCAGATGTTATCGCTGAAAGAATTAAGGCCAACATGCCTCCTGAAATGCAGGGTGACGATCCTACAGCACTAAAGCTTATGGGAGTCATGAAGCAGCTACAGGCAAGTGAGCAAGAAAAAGAACAGCTCTTAATCGCATTGGATACCAAGAAGAAAAATGAAGAGTTCGACAACCAAATTCAAGCAGGTGAATTAAAGGTCAAGGAATCCGAAGCTGAAACGCAGCGCCTAAAAGTCCTTGCCGAGATTGAAGAGAAGCGATTGAGCGCAGAGGGCATACAGTCGGAAAGACTAGCCGATCTTGCAGACGCAATTCTAGACATTAATGAAATGATGCAAGCGCAGTCCGCCAAGACTGATGAACACGCAGAAGTCATTAACCTATTCCTCCAAAGAGAAGAACAGGCAACAGCCCAGCCTGAAAGGGAAACTCCCGCCAATTAGGGCTTAACTTAAACTAGCGAGTACCAGCAATGGAAAACGTAGAAGGTGTAGAAGCCGAAGAAACGACAGCAACGGATTCTGTCGAAAATCAACAATCCGAACCTACAGAGCCAGAAGTAACCGAGCAAGGAGAACCTGAGGAAGTAGAGAATGCCGAAGAAGGCCTTAGTGATGAAGAAGCAGCAAAGCTTTTAGATGATCCGAAAGTAAAGGAATTAATCGAAAAGCAAGTTGAAGAGAAAACAGCACGACAAAAGGCAGCAAACAGGCAGCTAAACAAAAAAATTCAAGATGCGCAGAAGAAGCTTCAAGAATTAAAAGAGCAAAAGCAACCTGAGAAACCAGAGCTTAGTGATTTTGATACTGATGCCGACTATGAAAAGGCACTTGAGGATTACAATGACGAGCGCGTAACGCGCAAAGCACAAGAGGCACTGTTAGTACAAGAGGCACAAGCCGCCGCTAACGAGCAATATCAGCAATCAAGAGAAAACTTCCAAGAGCTGGAAACCGCGTTTAAAGCGGAAAATCCTGACTATGAAGCCAATACGCAAGTCGTACAGGAATACATCGAAATGATTCCTAAAGACGATGCAGGCTTTCAAGAGTTCGGCAAATACATGGCTTTTGAATGTGAAAACGCTCCCGCATTGCTAAATCACCTCGGCGCTAATCCTGAGAAAATTGAAGCCCTTTTAGGTAAGCCCCCTGCCCTCATCAAGAGGAAGCTAGAGGGATACATGAAAGAGGTCAGCGCACCACAAAAAGAAATACCACAACCACTACCTAAACCGCCTGCAAAGGCAAAAGGATCAGCCAAGCCTAAGAGAACGCTAGATGACGCAGAGAGCGTACTTGGCGCACTTGGGCTTAAATAAGGAGATATTAAATGGCTAATACAATTAATACAGTAAAAGACGGCCCTGGGTTATTTGCCAAGGGTGTTGCAGAAAGACTACGTGATAACCTAAAGTTCTGTTCATTTGTAGATAAAGCAGATGAGTCAGAGTTTGACGGTAAAAACGGCTTTAAATCAGGCGATACGATCTACACATCTATCCCTGCTCGTAAGATTGTTCAAGAAGATAACTTGGATATTTCTTCACTAAACAAAGACTCTAAAGAAGAAAAAGCAGCCCTAACGCTTGATAAGACAGCAACAACTGCTGATGAATTTGACTCTTTAGAACTAGCGACAGATGTTGATGTTAAGAACGCACTTAAGCGTTTTGGTATGCCTGCTGCGGATGCACTAGCTCACCAAATCGAAGCGCGTTGTTTCCAGATTGCAACTGACAAAACATACAATTTATCAGGTACAGCAGGTAGCACTCAATTCACTGTTTCAGACATCTTAGAGTCTAAGACATTGCTTGATGAAAACCTAGCTCCTCTGAATGACCGTATGTTGTTTATGAACAGCCGTAACGGTGCAGAAGCGGTTGACGCCCGTAAAGGTCTATTCCAGTCTTCTGAGGAAATTGCCAAGCAATACCGTGATGGTTACATCGGACGTGCAGATGGCTTTGATTGGGTTCAAACTCAACTAGTCGGTAGCCTTACAACAGGTTCTCAAGGTGGTACACCACTTACTGATGGTACTGGCTCTGAGGGTGATGCAATCATTCATATTGATGGCGTTACTTCAGGCAACACATGGACAAAAGGTACAGTCTTCACAGTTGAAGATATTTACATGGTTCACCCAATCACGAAAGAGACTACCGGCCAGTTACAGAAGTTCGTAGTAACTGCTGATACGACTTTCACAAGTGGCGAAGCTGATGTTCCTATTTCTCCATCACTATATGCGGCTGCTACTGATGGTCGTAAGAACGTTGATGCACTGCCTACTGATGGCAAGACAATTACGCTATTAAGTGGCGCTACAGCATCCACAACTTACAACCAGAGTTTAGCTCTGCACAAATCAGCGTTCAAGATGGTTACAGTTCCACTGTACCAGCCTAAAGGTGTTGATCTGGTAGCTTCTGAAACAGTTGACGGCATCACAGTCAATATCGTTCGCGATTACGACCAGACATACCGTAAGATCACCACACGTTATGACGTGTTGTATGGTTTTGATGCGGTTCGTCCTGAGTGGTCAACACGTATCACTGCGTAAATCTAATAAGCCCTCGCTAAACGTTGGAAGCGTAAGCGGGGGTTTTTCTTTATATAAGGAGCTTAAAATATGAGCACAGGTATTATTGCAGGTAACGTCAAATCAATCACAGTCATGCAGGCTACAGTTGATCTAGGCTCAGTTGCCGCTAACACTTCGGAAGAAGAAACAGCCACACTAACAGGCGTTAAGACAGGCGATATTGTTCAGGTGATTAAATCTGACCTAGACGCGGGTATTATCCTCGGTTCTGTTCGTGTAACTGGCGATGATTCAATCTCAATTCAGGTTGTTAATACAACAGCAAGTCCAGTTGATGCAGCAAGCGAAACTATGGACTTTCTAGTGGTTCGCCCTGAGTCAGTTACAAACTACCCGACTAAGGTACTGTCTTAATGACAACAGCGCGTGATCTGGTTCAAAAAGCACATAAGAAAATCTCGGTATTAGGCCAAGGCTCAACCCTGACCAATGAAGAGATCAATGACGGCTTTGATGAAATGAACGCAATGATTGCGCAGTGGTCAACTGATGGTGCGTTAATCTTCACCGAAACTAAAGAAACATTCAGTCTGTCTGGGGCTACCTCCTATACTATAGGCTCTGGGCAGACTTTTAACACTACACTACCAAGAGATATTAAAGCGGCTTATGTAAGTGAGAATGGCTTTGATACGCCATTAAGCTTAATGGATAATGTTGAATATGCGGGTATTTCGGATAAAGACCTAACAGGCACACCTGAAAAGATTTACTTCGATGGTAATTATCCAACAGGAAACATCTATATCTGGCCTGTAGGATATTCCTATACCACATTGACGATGTTTACAGAAAAACCACTAACAAGCTTTAGCTCTTTAACGACAACATTTGAAATGCCGCTAGAGTACGAAACAGCGATTATTTACAACTTGGCTGTAAGACTAGCACCTGACTATGAAAAAGAAGCTTCTCAGACTGTAAAAACCATAGCGAAAGACTCCCTTGCAGCGGTAAGCAGGCAGAACAAGAAAAACAATAATAACAAGGTAGCTGTTGATAGCGCATTTTTAGGAAGCGGTACATACGATATTAATACAGGGCAGGTTCGATGAAGATTCCTATAGTCGGGCCGTCTTATCAAATGGACTCGCGCAAGTTTGATGTCCAAAGAACCATAAATTTATATCCTTTAGTGTCTGAGAATGAAAATTCAAAGGATATTGTAGCGTTAAAGAAATGCCCAGGCACTTCGGTTTATAGAACTGTAGGAAGCGGCCCGATACGCGGGTGCATATCAACATCAAGAGGCCGCGCTTTTGTGGTATCAGGCTTTGATCTGTACGAGATTACAGCTACAGGAAGTACGAACTTAGGTTCACTCAACACAGCGACAAGCAGAGTATCCATTGCTGAGAACGGCGATCAAGTAATGATTGTTGATGGTATGGATGGTTGGATATTCACGCAGAGTACAGATACATTTGCTCAGATAACTGACGGTGATTTTCCTAACGCGTCAGTTGTAGTTTATCTGGATGGTTATTTTATCGTCAATAAGGCAAATTCAGCAGCGTTTTATATATCATCTTTAAATGATGGCTTTACATGGGACGCTTTAGACTTTGCAGTAATGTCATCAAACCCTGATAACCTAATCGGATTAGCTGCGGATAGAGGTAATTTATGGGGTTTTGGCAATAGATCAGTTGAGGTCTTTGACAATACCGGCAATGCTTCCTTTCCGTTTGAAAGAATAGACGGCTCGGTTATACCGACAGGCTGCGAAGCCCCTTTTACAGTTAAAAGAACAGACAACGCTTTAGTATGGCTTGGCGTTGACGAGGAAGGGCGTGGAGTGGTTTGGAGATCAAATGGCTACAATGCTACTAAAATCTCAACACAAGCTATAGACAAGCGAATAGCAGAGTCCACACAAAGGGATGAGTCCTATGCATGGACATATCACCAACAAGGACACGCTTTTTACTGCTTACAGGTTAAGGGACTGGATACAACTCTAGTTTACGACCACGCAACAAAGCAATGGCATGAGCGCAGCTTTCAGAATGCGACAATAAACGCAAGAGAGCAGCATAAAGGCTCGTGTCACTTCGTATTTGATAACAAGAACCTTATCGGAGATCGTGAAAACGGCAATATCTATGAGCTTTCCTTGGGTAATTATGATGATTACGGCGAGGAAATGATATGGGAGCGCATAACGCCCCATTATGACATGGAAAAACAGCTTATTACTCATTCTAAACTCGAATTGGACTGTGATGTAGGTTTAGGCCAAGCAGACGGATCAGACCCTCAAATAATGCTGAGATATTCAGACGATGGCGGCTTTACATGGTCTAACGAGCTATGGACTTCACTTGGTAAATTAGGTGAGTACGGAAAGCGCGTAGAATGGCGCAGACTAGGGCAATCAAGAGATAGGGTCTACCACTTAAAAGGCTCTGCACCTACAGCATTTCAATTAAATGAGGCTTATTTAAATGGCGCTTAAAAACCCACCTATTCAAGATGTGACCTTAGAAGAAGATGGGCGCTTTAGAGATACTTGGATCAAATGGTTCAGGTCTGTAACGAAGGAAAGCAAAGAGGGTTTTACAGGATCGTTTAATAATGCCGATGGTGACACTGTTACAGTGGTAAACGGCAAAATAACAGATGTTAGCTAGATATGCCACAAGACAAGACCTCCCTACTGTTTATAAAATGGCTTGGGATGGCTACAAAGAACTAAAAGAGATTATACCCGAAACCGTTGACCCTGATTTACTATATGAATGGGTTAATAAGGCTTACACACAAGCCCCGCAAGTATTACTTGAAAAGAACGGCGAGATAATAGGTTTTTGGGGGCTATGCACAGTTAAAGCGGCATGGTCATACGAAACTATGTTGGCAGATTATATGTTTTATATCCTGCCAGAACACAGATCATACAAGGCGACTAAAACCCTAAAGGAAGCGGTTTGCAATGTTGCCGACAAACACAAACTCACATTACGGTTAAGCTACCTATTTAAAGGTAAAGTTCCCTTACATGCGCGGATATTCGGTATGATGGGCTTTAAAATACGTGGCTTTATCGGTTTTTATAAAGGATAGAAGATGGGCGGTAAAAGCAGCGGCGGCTTTGATGCTAGTGCAGCAATCCAGTACGGAGATAGAGCACTAGACATCCAAGAAGATATTTACAACGAGAACAAACAGTATATCCAGCCTTACTATGATACAGGTCTTAGTGGATTGGAGATGTTGAGTAACATGATGGGCATAGGCTCATCAAGAGAACAGCTTTACAACGAATTAGCTCCTTCATACACAACAGAAACAACATCAACAACTGGCGGTATGGGTGGTCAGGATCTTTATATAGATGAAAACGGCCAGCTAACAACCCAGCCACGATATATAGGTGATGTTTCTAACGCAGCAACAACAAGCCAATACAATACTCCATTTTCAACAAACGAGACAGTAACTAACTCAGAAGTTGACCTAGACGGACTAAACGCAGCGATAGCAGCAGAAATGGAGGCAGAACAAAGTGCTGATGGTTTTGGCTCACTCATGCAGACATTCGGAATGGATCAGTTTGAAGCCGACCCCGGCTATCAATTCAGGCTTGATGAAGGCCAAAAAGCTTTAGAACGCGCGGCAGCAGCAAGAGGCCAATATTACGACCCATCAACTGTTAAAGCCCTGAGTGAATATAACGCGAACATGGCTGACCAAACATACATGGATTCATACAACCGTTATAACAACGACCAGACTAATATGTTTAACCGCCTAGCCTCTATGGCAGGTATCGGACAAACAGCCACAGGGCAGCTTACAGGTGTAGGAAATAACTATTCTAATGCTGCAAGCCAAACATTAGGATCTGTAGGTAGCGCGGTACAATCAGCAGCGAATGCTAACGCATCACAGCCGAGCATGTTTGATACTCTGCTAAGCACAGGTGCGCAGTTAGGTACAGCTTATTTCATGTCTGATATTCGTATGAAAGAGAATATTGAATATATCGGCAAGGAAAACGGCTTCAATACTTACAAATTCAACTATAAGGGCGGCGATAAGCAATATATCGGCGTTATGGCGCAAGAAGTTGAGAAAGTAAAACCTGAAGCCGTTATGGAGCTAAGCGGCATTAAGCATGTTGATTACGACCAGATCGGCATAGAAATGAGAGAGGTATAATGGGCTTTCAACTAGATAACTCATCATTCATGCAGGGCGCTCAATTAAAGCAAAGACAGCAGGAAAACTTCTTCGATGCTATTACGCGCGGCATACAAATGGCGCAGCGTGAAGATTTAATGGACTTGAAGAAGCAAAGAATACTTGCAGATCAAGCCGATAAAGCAAATGATCCGAAAGCTTTAGCAGATTCAGGAATGATGAAATTAGCTCAAGGGATACCCTTATCG
>Ga0070746_10002285_pt1 | contig 11377 bp, 9 predicted proteins | sample VirMetDEL_Mar_21_FD_77016 | JGI IMG/M metagenome (GOLD analysis project Ga0070746, IMG submission 77016) | Aqueous microbial communities from the Delaware River and Bay under freshwater to marine salinity gradient to study organic matter... | ecosystem: Environmental > Aquatic > Marine > Coastal... | reverse complement strand
GCACTTGACCAGTCCCATTACCTTCAATCCATAAATCATCATTGGTATCTTTACCTGTAACCCAACCACCACCTGACTTTGTACCAATCGTAGTACTACCTAAATCTGTATCTAAAGCTGTCGTGATTCCACCAATTGCATTAGTCAAACCAGTAACTGATAGACCACCACTAGCAATAGTCACCGCGCCTGCATCATCATAAGTAGGAGCATTGGTCCCACCCTGAATCAAGTAACCTGTGGTGTTATCGAAACGAGCAATTGAATGATCCGCTACAGAGACACCGCCACTATAAGCTACATCACCAACTCCATCTAAACGAACATTACCTGAACCTTCATCAACTAAATCAAGGGCCGCAGGAGTAGCAAGATCCGCCTGCGCTTTAAACTTTATAGTATCAACACTGCTAACAGATTCATCATTAACCAATTCAACGGAATCAATTGCACGACCACCAATTGCATCTAATAAATCATTCTGATCAATCTTTCTATGAACCCCACCCGTTGAATCATAGAAGCAAAACCAATCACCAGTCTCAGGGGCTGAGTCTTCAGTTAACTCACTAAACCTTAAGTCAAGTGTATTACCAGTCTTAATTAAACCCTCACCTGCTGTGATCTGACCAGCACCAGAGAATTGAGCGAATACTAAAGCAGTAGTATCAACTACGATTGGATCGTTAGTCGTTAACACCCAGCCTGAATCTGCATTAGCCGTACCCTCTGCTACAAACGTAAAAGCACCAGCAGTAACTTCTGCATCCGTATCAAAATCAGTTGCCCTTGTCGGTGCGCCTGAAGCATTAACTGTATAAATCCCATTCTCTGAACCAGTACTCTGATCCTTAATTAAAATTCGATCATTTGTCGCTAAAACAACACCATCAATCGTATCTCCATTCTCAAAGTCAGTAGCTAAAGTACCAGCAGCTGTAGTAGCTACACGCACTGAATCTTTAACATCTAACCCGGAAGCAACAGCATCTACGTATGCTTTAACAGACTGTTGTGTTGGTACTTTAGTAGCACTATCAGAACTAAAGTCATCTTCATCCAATACCCAGCCATTACCAGAAACATCAGTGTCTGCATTATAGGTAATGTCCGCCGTATCACTTAAAGCTGTAGAAGCGCCCGTTACCTCTGTGCCAATTGTAAGACCCGTGATATTAGCAGCATCTATGTTTGTAGCACCCTGGTCTGAAGTCCAGTCAATATGCTCATTCGCTACAAAATTAGTGAGAGCATCATGGTCGATAGCCCCTTCATGTTGAGTGACGCTTGATTCTGTAATATTCGCATCAGGAACATTCGCCCAGGTAACCGCTGCCGTAAGATCATTCACCTCAGCCGTCAAGTAAGCTTGAAGATCTGAGATCTGAGATTCTGTGATCGTTAAAGCCGCTTCATGGGCCGTGACCGCAGATTCAGGAACCGCCGTAATATTATTCACATGAATGTTTGAAGCACCTGCATCACCAGTCCAGTCAATATGCTCGTTAGCTACGAAGTTCAATAATGCATCATGATCGATAGCAGAATCATCTGACGACAAAGTGTCACCAGTTAAAGTTATCCCTGTGCCAGCCGTTAGATTAGTGTCATCACTAATATCAACAGTAGTTAAATAACCACTATCATTTGTCCATTGAGAAATATTACCCGACTTATTAGTAAGCGTATCTGTGCTACTTGCAGTTATAAAAGCACTTGTAGTATTTGAATAATTAGCTAAATCATTATCAACTGTTAAGTCCAACTTATCAGTACCATCTAAAGCTACTGTTAATAAACTACTAGTTGAATTGATCTTATAGAACTCTAGATCTACACCTGTTTTCTGCTTGAATAAACCAGTACCAGACGTACCTACATTACTAGCAGTGTTAGACTCACCGCCTACAGAAAGAGCTTCAATCTTGTCATATACCGCATTCTTAGTAGGAACCTCTAGGGAACTATCCCAGCCAACACCGTAAGCTTCATCCTCAACTGTTAAATCACCACTAACAGCTACAACTCCAGAACCAATCTCTTTAGGGTTAATGAGTAAATCTGTACCGTCATAATATATGGAAGCATCATCACCTGCTCCAAACTTAAGCTTAGTTGTATCACTGACAACCTTAAGATCGGTGTCATCCCATACAAAAGTACTAATGCCACCAAAATCACTACCCCCATCATTAAACTGAATCTGGGTATCACTACCACCAGGATTACCTGCACCACCACTAACCGTAGCAAACTCTAGGCCATCTGCCGTGGCATTAACCTTGACATATTTACCCGCTTCACCAGTGTAGTCACCAGGGGTGTCGGTCAACCCTGTAAAACGCGCATTACCACCGAGATAAAATCCCATAACTTTAGTTTACCCTAAATTTGTATTGTTGAACCTAGGATACACCGACACCAATAACGTATCGAATCTGCCTAGCAGAAGCATTACCGTTACTGACTGTCAAAGTTGTTATATCCTCAGATAAACCAATTATTGGCGTTAAAGCACGAGCAGCACTACCATTAATTTTCAGAGTTAAATCACCCGTTGTCTCAGAGTCATCCATGAAAATTATAAATTGCTGATCAGCTATCGTTGGCAAAGTTAAAGTCGCGTCTGAAGCGCTCCCAGCTACCTCTAGGACACCATGATCAATAAGAGTTGTTGTGCTGCCACCAAAAGTCATAGTAGGGACCTTTGGAGAAACTGGTTCCTGTTCGTAAAGAATAATTTGCTCTATATCTACTTGGTTTAAAACTGTCATGATACTACCGAAGCCCACTCCACTTTTACTGCGTTACTACTGTCACTATTACTAGCTGTTAAAGCAGTAATGTTCTCTGACAATATAACAAAAGGATCTAAATTGAAAGCTGTTGAATCACCATTAACTTTAACCGTGATCTTACCAGTCTGAGTAGTGTCTACTAATTTCAAAATTAAATAACCTGTGGTTCCGGCACCAGCTACAGGGATTGAAACATCTGAAGCAGATGCCGCTATCTCGTGCCCAACAGCTACTGAAGGACGGTAATCATCAAGAAGGTCAATATCACCAAGATTTGGCGACATCTCTTCACCGTTCTGGTAGATATTAGTCCTTACTGTTACTGTGCCTTTAGTTGCCATTCTGCCCCTTAAAGTAGTTGAGTAATACTCAAATCTGTTGTCCCAGACTTAGAGATTGTTGCTATCTTCTCATCTGCAGGTACTTCAATCGTTACACCTGAACCATCAGATAAGAATGAACCTCCGCCACTAGCTGTGGTTGCAGTTGGGTTTGAGCCCACTTTGAAGAACAAGCTCCCGTCAGCGACAAGTAGTACTTTGACCGCACCGCCACCAGTACTGAAACTGTCAGACAAAACTGCTGACTGCACGCTAGTACCTGTAGATTGTACTAATAAAGTACTGCCCTGTTGGAAAACTGTAGTATCTATGTTTGTTACGCCCATTTCGCTATCCTTTCAATAAACTTCCTACTTCTATCGTATCACCATTTTCTATTTCTACTTCCTCTACAACTGGCTCTTCTACTGACTGCATAGGCACTGGAGCCTGATTACCAATTAATCCTAGTTGTAAAGCGAATCTTGTAACCATCTCTTCGAATAGATCATCTACATTTGCTTCGCTTGAAAATGGATACGCTGTTGCATATACCTTCTCGGCTAGTTCAATAATCCCAGGTTTAGCCTTTAATTTAACCTGTTCACGTTTCTCGTCTTTAAATAACATTGCTTTCTACCTCCTTAGCTCCGTTTTAAAAGTAATGAGGGGCCGAAGCCCCCCGTTTAATTATTCAATTAAATCAACCCATTGGATTTGAACTTCACCAGTCGCACTAACTGAACCGTTTCCATCCCATGCATCAGCTGCATTTAGATAAATCGTCTTAGTGTCACTAGTACTTCTAACAAGACCAACATTTGCTGCTGTTCCGTTGAAAGTTGTACCGTTTGCATCAATTGCAGTCTGCCCTGTGAGAACATTCTCAGTTGCAGCACCTACGCCTGATAATACAGCGGCACTAGTACCACTTGCTAGAGTTGTACCAAGTCCAACATCTGGTGTATCGTTAACCGCATCACCATTATCATGTGTCAAAGCGATGTTAACTCTGCCAATGTCAATTAGTTCAGAACCTGTTGGCAAGGTATAAAGCAAAACACCGTTTGCTGAATTACCGTTGACAAAAGATCCTAGGCTCAAAGAACTTAGATACAAAGTTGTTAGGTGAGTTCTACCAAAGTTCTCATCCTTAACACCCACTGCACCTGCTGTACCTGCTCTTTCTGTGCCCTGTTTAGTCACATATCTCAAAGCCTTTGCTTCTTGTAGCCCAAGTCCCAGAACTAGAGCTGCACAAAGGATTGTTACCGTTTTTTTCATTATCATTTCCTCCTGCTATTTCCGCCCTTGGGTATCCTACCCTTAGACTTACCTTTCATTTTACTACTCTTTCTACACGACACCTAGTAGTTCCTTTAGTTTGCCGCCCACCACAGCATCTAAAATATCTTCAGCAATTCCTTCGTCTATAGCACCAACAATAAGAGCTATATTCCCTTCTGAAAAATCACCAAACCTTAAAGACAATAAGCCATTTAGAAAAGGCTCATAATCACTAGCTTTGACCCATTTGCCAAGCTCTCGCAGTTCTGCCAATGTCAAAGTATCAGCTAAAAGCTTCTGAGGGTGAATCCTCTTTGTCCCAGCTGGCGGCATATCAGCTGCAATCAAACTGTCTAGCTTTTTTATTACTGCTGTATTCTTACTAAATTCACTACTATCTATTGCCATATCAATTGTTTCCTATAAATACCCATGTATCATCATTGATCGTCCCACCTGTTTCTGCTCCAGTACTAATGTCACCTGACTCCATATTTGTCATAGTTCCATCATTACTGTTACTAGAACTATCTGTCAGCGTAGGGAAGGTGTCACCATCTCCCATTCTCCACCAAGCCTGTAAATCACTAGAAGCAGAATGAACGGATAAGTCAACAGGAGCGCCATCCATGTATAATTGGCTAACCTGTGTCGCCGTTAATGCCGCATCCCAAATGGCAACTTCGTCTAAACTTGCTGTCGCATAACTTGTTGGGTTGGTTCCATTACTTGCCCCTAAAGCAAAATCAGAAGTACTGTTATGGAGAGTTGTCATCGCACCATCTGTTGTTTTAGTTACACTCGTATCTTCTACGCCATCTACGTACAGCTTAAGAGTATTGTTTCCATCATAAGTAAAGCAAATATGATGCCAAGCACTATCGTAAGCAACGACACTCGTATGATAGTTCTTATTGGCAGCTGTTCCATCCTCACATAAAACTACTAAAAACTTATTGGTACTAGCACCGATATACCAAGATCTTTGGTTGCCAGTCGTGTTGTATTTACCTAACAGGATACCAGGGGCTGAAGCCGCATTAACCCAGGCTGAAACAGTAATAGCGCCCGTGATTTGAAGGCTAGAGTCGTTACCACAATCAGCATATTCGTTTGTCCCACCAAAAGCAACGTACTTATCATTCGTTAAAGTTGTTCCAGTGTTCGTAACATATTGCAAAATAATATTGTCATAGTTAGTACTAACAACCAAGTCATCTGCTGTACCTTGAATCTTGTTACTATTTCTTGCAACAGTAAGATTATTATTGGCGAAAGAGCCCGCAAAATCAATCAAATCAACCTCATCACCATCACTAGGGCTAGCAGGCAATGTTGCCGTCACAGCACCACTAGAAGTGTCAACAAAGTGACGAGATATAACTCCATTAGTAATAGATACCGTAAAATTAGTGCTATCAACAGAGCTTGATATCGTACCTGCTGTTGCAGCCCAACTAGTAGTACCATCACCATCAGAACGTAAAAAATGCCCAGATGTACCATTGCCATCATCATGAGTTAAAGCTACATCAGCCTGAAAAGCATAATTAGCACCTAAATCCTGAGCAGCATCAGCTCTCACAACATGGTTCATTGTATAACCATCTGGCGTTGAGTTAAGCAATAAAGCTTGGTATTCAGCTCCAGTACTGATATCTGGTAACACTGCACCGCTTGGGTTAAGGGTATTAATATGTGTCTTTAAATCATTAAATCTGCTTCGCAATTGAGCAGATGTAATCTTGCCTTTTGTTTGGGGTAAGTTTCCACTGAAATCAAATGTCGCCATCGCTATCTACTCCTGATCTATTTACTATCTCCGATGCATCTACATCAACCGTAAATCCGCCTATACCCCACGAGACTCCAGTTGTGTTTGTCTGGAATGACCATGCCATAGATTGTGCACGACCAGCCCTATTACTAAATGATACCAGCCTTTCGGAACTTGCGCCTGAGTCATACAGGGCACCATCATCATATACTAAGCCATCAGTATCATAGTTTAATGTGATACCAATAGGTTCTACTTTAATAGCGCTCAAAGGCTCTTCAAAGCCATCAATCCGCTCCACAATACCATCTGGATAAGGATAGATATCAATGTCAACCTCGCCCGTCAAATTAGTAAACACTGCTGATGGAGATCTAAATTCCTTTTCAGTACCAACATTCCCGCTACCTAAAGGAGCTATCTTCACATTATAGGTAATTGCATTACTGTTATCAGCATAACTAGCATCATCATCTTCTAACTTATAAATATTGCCATCTTCGTCTGTCACATAAGGCTCACCAGCAATTAAACCAAGGGAAATAATGTCATTAAAATCAAAGGACCAGGTGCTCCATCTATAAATACCCTCAGCTGGGCTGGATCTCAAGAAGTCATAAACTAGAATCAAACTAGCCTCTGAAGCACCCTTACCAAAAGGAACAGCACATAAATAACGACCATTCGTATAATCAACAACAGACTGAACCTTGTCAGCTGAGTCAAACTCAATATCACTAACAATCTCTTTAATCGGGTTAGAGATGAAGGTTCTCTCTGTTACATTAGTAGCACTCAAAGCAGATTCAATACTAATAAAACCTCTAGGAGTCAATCCTATAGTGTCATTGGCAATCTCTTGACCACTAGCACCAATGATACCTGCGATCGTATTAATCTTTCTAACCTCAAACTGACCAGTGTCAGAACCAGTAACAGTAGAATCAAAGAACTGGAAACCAGTTAACCTATAAGTCTGAAACTTACGAACCAATACATCCTCTGTACTAATGATTACCTCATCACCAAATGGAGTCATAGTAGTGGCCTTCAAACCCTCTACTCGACCATAATTGAGAAAACCTGTCCCAGCAGATGTAAAGTCAGTGCCATCATTAATAGCGCTAGCATGTGTTCTACCCGCATCATCTAATACCCATAATCTATAAGACTTCTCTTGTAATGCAACAAGATTATTAGCACCCATTGCAGCTGACTTCGTTACCGCTGTTAGATCAGTTGAACTACCATCCCAGTAGTAAATATTATTGGTACTATCGACAAAATACAGTTTATCATTAAAGCCTTGAGTGCTGGCACCTGTCAAGGTCGCTGATAGAGCTGGACTAGCCGAACTAGTAGATAAGATTTCCGTCCAAGTTGCTGTAGCTACGCCAAAGTTAGCATTATTAGATTTAATGTAATACACTTTACCATTATCTAAAATAGCTACTGCATAGTAGAAAGTATCATCACGCTTCTTAAAATCAGTGAAATGAATCACCTTCTGACCAGACCACTGAGTGTTATTCTTCCAGAGCTTATTCCCCTGTCTAGTGATCAAGGAATTACCAGACCACTTCATGTTATGAGCATCTACAACATCAAGTTTGTCTATGCCCCTAGGATTGGCGCTAGTGTTGAGTTGTTTAAATCCTGGTATCTCTACTAATGGCATTACCTAAACCTTTGCTGGAGCTCTATCTTCCTTATGTCTTCTGGGCGAACACCTTGGCTACCACCTAATAAAGATTGAACTGCCCTATTGGCAACTGGCGGGGCAATTAAAGCACCCGTCCCAAGTAAATTCTGAGCTTGCTGGATAGAGAATTCAGCTACTGGGCCACCAATTTTCTCGATAGCTTGCCCAAAAAGTGCACCAGGATCAAAGGCTTGAGCACCCTCCGTTTTCAAAGTAGACTTATCAACTTCACCAAATAGTTTTTGTTTTGTTTGAAGCCTTTGTTGAGCCTTCTTACCTTCGGTTAAAACATTACCAATCTCTTTAACTCTACGCTTAGAAAGTAGATTATGCCCACCTTTTATAACTTCACCCTTATCAATACCCTCATCAGCAATACCCTGAAAAGATTTTTCAGTACCAATAATGTCAATTTTATCTGTACGAGGAACTAGAGCGTTAGGGTCACCTAGCTCTTTAATTCTTTGAACATCTAAATCTTGACGCTGTTGTATTGCTGCAAGATCATCACCTTCAGCAAAAACTTGTGGGACAAGATCACCAAGTTCACCCTCTACATCTTGTAAAGGTGTAATAGTTTCTTTGCCTGTACGTGGATCAAATTTACGAGTTCCAAGACCCTTGCCAACACCACGAGAAACCTTAATGCTGCCTTTCAATAGAGCTCTACCACCAAGGTTGTCAAGTTGAGCCATCTTACCCTCACCTGCAATAATATCTCGCACACGTCTTTGAACTTCAGGAGCTGCTTGAAAAATACCACTAGCAATTTTAGAAGCTTTTTGTTCTGTACGAGGGATATCAATATCTCTCTCTTTTATCAAAGCAAAAGATTGCACCTCCTCAGGAAACTCTTGAGACATTAATCGTCTTTCATTTCTAGCAGACTTAAACAATGTCGAAGCAGCTTTGTTACCAGTAACAGGTGGTTTTATGGATAGTTGTCTTTTGAAGTCTTGTAACCCACTCAATACTTCTCTTTCTGCTGGGTCTAGACCTGAACTATTCTTCTTCAAAAATAAACTATTAATATCATCTGATAACACTTCCATCATGTTTTCGATATCAATATCTGTAAGATATTTTACTTTCTGTTCGGTTGGTAAATCTACTAACTCATCCGGTAAAGTCCTAGATAAAGCATTCTCTAAACTGCTGACATAAGTCTGACCTCTTTCAAGCCGAGATAGACCCTTTTGTAAGCCAGTAAATTCTTGGGTTATATCTGCTGCCATTGGCATCGGACCTTCTGCCCCAGCCATCAAGAATTGATTGCGCAAGTCAATATCACCTTGGGACATTTGTCTCGCTCTTTGAAATAAAGCATCAACTTTAGATTTTGTCTTAGTAAAAGCATCGCCAATAGCATTGCCAACAAACTTACCAAATTCCTCTTCATCAGCACCTTCTGCAAGCCCTTTAACTCTTTGTTGAGCAACTTCTTCCGCTAAAGTAGCTCTTTCTAATTGAGAAAATCCTGATTGACGCAACCTTTCTAAAGCCTTAGCACCAGTCTCTGCCAGGGTTTTCTCCGGTGCAACACCTTCTTGAATAATCTTTGAAATATTTGGTGCTAATGCCTTACCCTTAGAAACTAAACTAGTAATTCTTTTTACTGCTTGACCGGCTATTGGAGAAAGGAATCGCCCACCAGCACCAAAGATAGTGCCCAGCACTCCTCCGGTTACAGCTGCCTGCTTAACTTCACCCTGTAAAGCTTCTGCCTCCTCTTCTGTTACAAGACCTTGCTTAACTAATTGACCAATCTCATCTTGAATATTCTGTGCTTCTGCTAATGCTGAACCAGCACCACCACCTGCACTAGCGCCGGCGATAATACCCACTGGGCCTGTCCCAGTGAAAGCACCTGCAACACCACCTGCAAGTTCACCACCACCACCAAGCAATGCCGTGCGGCCAGTTCTTGCAAGCCCAGGTAGAAGCTCAGCAGCATCACCAATAAAATCACCAAAATCTGTTATTGCACCGCCCCTATTAACAGGTCTTAAAGTTCCATCTTCACCTTTAACAAGAAAGACATTACCAACACCAGCAACGTTTCCCTCCCCAAACTCCCTCTGTAAAATCTCTAAACGTTTTTCTGGGCGATTGCCAATCTCAGCTAGATTTTTACGCACCCTAGCTTCATCAACAGGATTTTTAAAAGGTGATTTATTCTCAATGACACTTGAACCAAGTGATTCAATAAAACTACTTGCTTTATCAAACAGCTCTTGATCTTTCCTAGGTAAATCATCTCCCTTTTTCACCATGGCGTTAATTTTCGTTAAACGACCAAATTCAGCCGGTGTTAGAACGGCTCTGAGGGATTTAATAGTGTCTGCTTTGTTTGCCATTAGAATAAAGGTTTGTTAACCTGGTCACTCCTACGTCTAGAAGGTGGTTTAAATGTTTTATCAACCATCAACCTACCTGAAACTTTCTTGAAAGTAACAGGTTGCCCTGTTAACTCTTCATGTATCTCACTAAATTGAGTATATCTCTGATCACCTACAACACCTGCAACTTTAGCCCCTTGCCTAGCAATCTTCTGTAAAAAGAACCTACTCTGATCAAATAACTGATCAGCGCTTAGGTCAGGGTCACCCATAATATTTAAGAACCTTTGAATATCCTCATTCGTCAAACGATCTTCACCAGCAGCTTTGGCGACAGGCGTGGCTAAGGCAGGTAATGAATTTGCATAACGAATAAGCGCCTGAACATCTGGGTCTGGGTTACTAGAACTATATGTTCTTATAATTCCATCTTGAGTCTTAGTAACCTGAATATTAAATTCCTTACTTAAATCGATTCCTTTCAATCGAGCATTAACAGCAGAGTTTACAACAGGCACATACTCATTCATTAGTTGATCAGTTGCTTCAATAACACCAATCGCATCTTTCATTAGAGTACCTGTACTCTTAGCTGCATCTGTAAAAATCTTTCTACGATTAATTAAATCTGGTGTTAATTCCAATCCTTCTATTGGTTGTCCCACTCGATCTACAGCAATTGCTGGCTGTTTAACTGTCTCACTTGATATTTTACCTTCAGGATTGCCAAAAATAAATTGATTAACACGTAAGCGCTCTTGCTTCTCTTGCTCTTTAGACTCTAAATCTAATTGAGCGCTGCCAACATCAATACCTGCTTTCTGAGCATCAGCTAGAGTCTTGCTAATATCAGCCTCTTCTGTTGCAATCCCTACTCGAGCATCTCTCTGTGCTTTTTGCAATGCTGCAAAATCAGCAGGAGTTCCACCATGAGCTTTAAGAATCTTAAAAGCCGTCACTGAGTCACCTGCTACGGTATGAGCTACCACTGACCTCAAAACATTTGGATCCAAGTTAATACCCGTTGGTGACGCGGGCACTGGAGCCTGCTCTTGTGCTGTAGCCCCAAGGTTAAAAGTACCCTGCTCATCAGGCTGTATGGTTGGAAATATTTTTGGCCCCGGAGGGTGGCCTGGGATAATAGACTCTGCCTG
>Ga0070746_10002284_pt1 | contig 11377 bp, 13 predicted proteins | sample VirMetDEL_Mar_21_FD_77016 | JGI IMG/M metagenome (GOLD analysis project Ga0070746, IMG submission 77016) | Aqueous microbial communities from the Delaware River and Bay under freshwater to marine salinity gradient to study organic matter... | ecosystem: Environmental > Aquatic > Marine >... | reverse complement strand
CAGGGATATGACCATCAGGGTCAGCCACCACTGGCCCCCGTTGTCCTATTCCAGCCGGTCGGCTCGCCGGTCCGGGTTCAGCCCGGTCAGCCCGGCCAAGGCGCCCTTCGCAAACTTTTCGATTGAGGGGGACATCCAACCACGGCAACGCATCACAACATCGCGACGCCTAAATTTCTTTTTATTAAAATTTAGGCAAAAATGAAAATTAAATAGAACATAGAATTAAAAAAAATATATTCACAATATGATTAATCAAGTTTGCTGTATTAACAATGATATCAGAAATGACATGCAACGCGTTACTCATTTAAAATTAATTAAATTAGGATTAATTAAATGTGATACATGTATTTATGAAAAACAAGATTCTTTTCAAGAATCAAGATATCTTTATTATAGTAAAAATGATAATTAAAAACTATTTTTTAGATAAAAAATGTATTTTTTATTTAATATACCTTTGGAAAACACCAAATATAAAATACCTGACAATTATATAATAGATGAACCACAGGAAACTCATTTAAACAAAAAAGAATTAATTGCATTAGGTTATAAAGGAATATATTTAGGTGATGAAATTGTTAAAAAGTATGGTTCTTTATTAGAAGGAATGAAAGAAACAATAAAAATACATTATTTCAATTATATCAACTCGCAAATATAATTATAATTAATTATATTTTAAAATGTATGACCCTAAAATTGTACAAGATGTTGATAATTCCTATTTTAATTTAATTTTTTTCTTTGTAATATTATTAATTTTAACTTTTTTTGTATATGTATCTTTCGTTATTTCTACTAGACAATCTGATAAAATACAAATATCAAAAGCAGATTACGCATTATTTGAGAATAATAGTCATAAACCTGATTTATTATTCTCGGATACAGAGACAGTTAATCAATCAAAAAAATTAGATTATTCTAAAATATACGATTTTGCACAAATTAGATTTTGTCCTGTAGGTAAATGTGTAGTGGATATAAATAATGGATTTAAAAGATGTCCAGAGGATAATACTACTGCTCTTACTTATTTTCCAGAAATAGAAGGTTGCACCGGGGCGGATGTTTGCGAAGACACCAGAGTTCCTTATGCTGTTAATAATAACGATGGCGCTAATAAAAATATTTGTGAAAAAGATACGATTTGTCGCTGCATAGCTACCCCTCAATGTGATGCTAATCTTGTTTCTACTTTTGATATCACTGGAGGAAATCCATACAGTACAGACCCTCGGCAGCAGAATTATTCATTTAATAATAATACTTACAATGATTTTTATATTGATGACTTACCCATAGTTATTCCTGAAGACAATTTAGGCAGAGTATTTTGTCATTTAAATCCTGCTTATACAGATAGAGTGAAAAATGGTTGCGATTTCACAAATAGTATATATGACCCATTAGAATGTCAAAAAAGTAATTTATTTCAAAATCTTGAAGACGATACAGGCGATGTTATTGTAATACCTAGTAATTTTACCAGATTTACAGACGGCAATTTAACTGCAGGCGTTGTTCCTAGATCTTTTACAGGCTATGGTAAAGGTCGTCAAAATATATGGGTGACTTTTGCCAATGGCCAGCCTGATTTAGACGATCAAGGATTTTTTACATTTACAGACCCGATTTACGGAATAGAATATATTATTTACTATGATGGGTTTGTTGAAAATAACGTAATTTTATATTGGAAAATTACCTCTGAAGATGATGTTGTTCCTGATAGTAATGAAACTATTACTATATATCAATTACTAAACATCAAAGGAAAATTAAAGAATAACGGAACATGGAGTACCGGGTTGCCAATAAAAATAAGTGCTCCCTTAAATGGTAGTATTAATACTACTTCTGGTAGTTTAAAATTGGAAAAACAAATTATTAGATATCAACCTTGTATTACTTCCACCGCCGGACCTAATTATAAAAATATGTTGTTATGTACACAGGATAATAATCAAGTCTGTTCGAATGGAATAATGGCTTATAATATAGACCAATTATTAGGAGATAATACTTCAATTACTAATCAAGAAAATTCTCGTTCTTTTTGCCAAGCTAGCGGAACTGATAGATTAGATTTCAATAAAGTAAAAGATTTCTATCTCAATGACCCTGCCTATTTCACAATTGGTTGTGTGAAAGGCAGTGGGTGCGGGGGTATAATAGATAATACCTTGTGTACCGAAGAAGGGGATTGCAAAGCAGCGGTGGAAAGAAAGAAAGATATCTTTTTTAGCAATTATGACGAAAGTGCTGTGAAAAGTATTTGGAGTATTTATTATCAATCGGAAAAAGATTCTAAAAGATTTGGCTTTTCTGATATCGGTGCTTCTATGAAATTAGATGTAATAAATCCTGACTCATCTATGTTTGAAATAGAAATAGGTGATTATTGGAGTATCAATGCTCCTACTCTATTTAAATATTTAAAAGTTGATACTGTGAAAGGCAATACAAAACTTTTTTTAAATAGTATTAATGACATACATATAGATTCTTCTATATCTTATGATGGCGTATCGGACGTTTTTCCTTCAATATCAGGAATATGTAGTGCAGATAAAAGTATTACTATAGACACTGGTATTAATATTGATTTGCCAATAAATGAAACGATTAGTATCTTGGGAGAAAGTGGGAAAAAATTTGGCATTATCGGTAGGTCAAAGAATGGTATTTATCTTACAAGTATAGAAGGTAAATTGCTTAATGAAGACGCAGATTTGATACAATTATTAAAACAAAAGGGTATCAATATTTACAAACAATTTGGTTTTAACGGTATTAATTATAATACTTCTTATCAAGTTGATAGTGGTAACCCTGTTAGATATTATAGCGATAGTTTTATATATAGTGACTTATTAAATAACCCTCTTAAAACTAGACCTGTTGTGGATTATATAAGTTTGGTTGATGAAGTTCAAAATAATCTTAATATTTCATCAAGCGAACAAGCTTTTAACGACAACAATGCTGTCTTCAAAAACAATAATAGTATGTATTACCCGGTCTGGAATAATGCCACTTATAAACAAGAATGCATAATGTGCAAGCCTGCTTTTTTTGCATATACTTCGTTATCAGAAGATAATAGAGTGAATGGTATTAATATACAATTTTCTGGAAAACATTTCAATAATTATGTTTATGATGTCGACAAAGATGATTTTATTTACACTACTTTTACCAAAATAAAATCATCAGGTAGCAATACTAATTATCTGATAATGGAAGATTTAAATAATAATATTAGCGTGGGAGATTTTATAATAGACGGACCTGGATTATTAACCCGTAATTTCAAAAAAACTACACAATCGTCCGTCAATAATTATCCCACTTTAAACGGATTATATTACGATAGTATAATAAAAGATATTCTTGTCCCTACAATTACCCCAGTAGATTCGGACAAAATATTTATTTTAGTAGATAAATTAGGTAAGTCTCATCGTTTCCAGCCTCAATTAGGTACAGATATTTCAAGTATAGGCAATGATATATATACTTCTAGTTATTTTAAACCACCGGTAAATTATTTCATGGGTAAAAAATATATTGATACTGAAAATAATACATACGAAGTGTTTCCTGTTGTCCAAGTAATAGATATATTACAAATTGAAGATAAGAACGTACTTATTACCAATGCAGGTATTAATATTAATTATAATGAAGATTTTTTCATACAAACTATTAAAAGAGATGAAAATTTACAATTAGTCATTCAACAAGATTTTACCGAACAACAAGAAGCTGTAGGAAAAGGTGCTGCTGCAAAAGTAGATCAAATCAGTGAGGGCAGGATTACAAATACTAAATTGACTAACCAGGGTTCGAATTATAGCGTAGAAAACAGGCCAGGTATCTTGCTTTCAAAATATTATTTAGGGGAGGAAATTAATAATTTAATATAATAAAATGATTCAATATAATATAGCGATAGTTTTATTTTATGTTATAATATTAGCTCTAGTAAGTTTAATAATTTATTTTAATATAATTAGTGGCAAAAATTATGTAAAAGGACTAACCGTGACAGTAACTGATGACAAAAAACAATGTAAATTCTCTAATTTACCTTCTTTAAATAATAATAATAAATGCAAAAATGGTAGCTATTATATTCGGACAAAAGATAAAAATTACTATCTTTTGTCAACAAAAAGTAAATATTATTTAAATGTTTGTAAAAAATTATGCGGTGGTAATACTACCTCTACTGGTAATTGTTCTGATGAAAAAAATCCTGCTGGTTTCGAAGCATGTATACAAGATTTGCAACCAGCATCGGGTTGCAAAAATTCTGTTACTCCTCTGGCTCAAAAAGATGGAGTTGTTTATTATGCAGATGAAGTAAGTTTATTTTTTCCTTGTCAAAATTAATTTTTTATATTATAAAATTATGAATGAAGAAGAAATTAAACTATCAGACCTTTTTTCAATTAAAAATAATGTTTTTGTTATATTCGTTCCACTGGTAAGTGATAAAAGAAATTATTTTGAACAACTAATCAAATTCACTCCTGTATTAAAATATAATACTAAAATAGTTACGTTAGAAAAAGAAGATAATGAGTATACTATAGGTTATGATGAATTAAAAGCTAGAAATGAAACAATGAATAATGCTTTTTTTGTAATTTTTGATTACAATGTTTTAATTCATTATGATACTAATATTGTCAATAATAAAAATAATAATAATAATAAATTTATTATATTGCTTTCTATTTCGGATATAGATAGATATCAAAGGGATAATATCTATATCCGAAAACCTATTACTTTATTTGGAAAAAATTTTGATTTGCCTATAGACATTGATATAATTACTAGGAAAAGTTATATTCTAGCAGAACAGTTAAAATATTATAACAAAGCCTATTTAAAATACAGGCAATTAGGAACTGGTCTTTTAAATAATAATGACGAATTATCTAATTTACTCAATATTTATTTTGACGAAAAAATAACTAGTTTGGATAATATAAGTTTGGAAAAAGCTATACAAAGATCTCCTAAATTCAAAACTATCATTTTAGATATACTTTTGAAAAACAAAAAAAGACATTTAATTAATATGGAAGACGGTAAATATGGTATAGATAGCTTTTTAACCATCTATAATAAAATTAAAGACGCTCCTGTCATAATAGTTTTAAAGAAATCCGATGATTATAATAAGAAATTAAGAAAATTGGAAACTTTTAATGAAACTAATGCACCTGGGGTAATTATAAGTGATTTTAATTTTTCTGATAATATGATGCCTAAAAATTTAGATTATTTTCACATCACAGACGGCGGAGGAGCTATTAACAAAAGAGATGATATTTTACATACCTTCTATGAACAATGTCATGCTAAAAATTACTCTGGATCTTATCCAAGAAAATTAGAATTGATTAGCCATATTTCAGTAACAACAGGTAACGAAATTACTATAAATTTAGAAAATAATAATAATTTAATTACAGAATTTACAAGAGATATTAAACAATATAATATTTCTAAAAAATTAAGTCAAAAAATATATCTTAAAGGCGATGAATTATATTTGAGTATTAAAAAATGATTTTTTAAGTAATAAATTTACTTAAAAAATGTCCTCTACTTTAAAGATATTAGACGAAAGCGCTTATTTAAATGAAGAACTTACAGAAATCACTATTTCAGAAGGCGTGGATATTGGAGAACTAAAAAGGATTAAAGAAGTTTCTCAAAGATTTTTACAAGTCAATGATTTTGATTTAGGTGACGAACCAATAATTAAAGATTTATCAAAAGATGAATTTATTGAATATATTGAAACAAAAAATAATCATAGCATTATAGCTACTAAATTAAATGAATTAAGTTTTAATATAACCTTTAGGTCACTTATGTCTAATTATTATACTCATCGCGAAGATAAAGATAAGAAGATATTTATCTTTTTCTTACCAGATGATAGCAGAACTAATTCTATTGGTAAAACTGACTTTAAGAAATTCATAACTCTTGTTTTTACATTAGATTGTCGCGAAGGAGTAATGATTAGCAGTAAAGACCTTTCTCCAAAAAGCAAAGAACAATTAAGAAATTGTAATATTAATCCTGTAGAATGTGATGATGTCTATAATATTATTAGTTATAAAGATAGTGATTTCATTGATATAACCGGTCATGCTTTTGTACCAGAAGTAATGAAAATATATCGCTGTGGCAAAGAAGAAACAGATTTATTTATTAAAGAAAATAAATTCAACCCTACTAAACTACCTCGTATGTTGGATACTGACCCCTTGAATAAGTTTTATCGTGGTCAGGTTGGAGATATTTTCCAATTAAAGCGCAAGAATCTAGTTAATGGTAATATTTTGGAAGAACAAATAGCTTTCCGGGTAGTAGTACCTGGTATAATTAAAAAAGGAAAATGAAAAGATAACCTAATATATTATAAGTAAATAAATAATATGAGAGAATTTGAAACATATTATTTATACGATGTTAACCAAGGAGGATGCGATTGGTTATATATGCGCAAAGGCAGAATTACTGCTAGCGTAATAGGCAAAATAGTCGGACACGCTCCTTACAATACACATAGTCCGGCAGAATTAGCAGCTATTATAAAAGGAGAAAAATGGGAAGTTTTTAGTGATGAAGCAAAAGAAAGAATGAAAAAAGGCAACGATTATGAACCCATTGTGCGTGATAAATTATCTCAAATAATTAATAAGCCCATACACGAGACAGGTTTTGCTGTATGGAAAGCGGATACTCGTTTTGGGGCTTCGTTAGACGGCATTATTAATAAAGACGTAGGTATAGAAATAAAATGTCCGGCTAAAATGTATACCCCTATCAAAGAATATATGCAAAGGGAAAATAGAGACCCAAAAGATATAAAACATATATGGAGGTCTCAGTATGATCAAATAATAGCTAATGGAGTTATAACTAATCGTAAAAAAATTATTTTTTGTGTCTATGCTATTGAAGAAGAAATTATGTTTCGCCAGTCTGTGGATATTGATTATAATTATTGGTTTAATTTTTTATATCCTAAATGTTGTGAATTTTATGAAAAATACATGCAATAATTATTTCTATATATAAAATGGGTGATTTTTTATCTAATTTTTGGAATGCTGGTAAAAAAATAAGTAAAAAAGCAGGTTCCAAGCAAACAACAATTAAAAACATGAGTGTAATTATAATTCCTATTTCTTTTTTATTTCTTTTGTTAGCTGTAGTTTCTCTCTTTTTATATGTTTTATATGCTTCATATTTTTCTGAAAAATTAAACGAGGATGAGAATATAGAAAAACTTTATAATAGTAAAGAAAATGTACTAGAAGAAGGTCAATTATCCATGATAAGATATTTTGAAAATTATAGGATATGTTCTGATGCTGCCATTATTTTATTACTTTTTATTATAGCATTGAGTTGTATATATTTAGTTTTAAAAATGAAATAATTTATAAAATGATTTAAATGAAATGTTAAATCATTTACCGTTAGAAATATTAATAATTATTATTAATTATTTAAATTACGAAGATGTATGTTCTTTGTTATTGTTAGAAAGTAAACGTATAGAATATGCTTGTAGAAAATTTAAAAAGATAGTTATCAATCGTATTACCAGCAATAAAAATATATGCCCCGTATTGAAACACTTTGATAATCCTTCAGAATTAACCATCAGTAATAATAACAATAAAGATGAAATTATTGATATTATCATTAAAAGAAATTGGCAACTAAAGATAATTAATTTTTATAATGCACGGTACTGTGATAGCGATTGTCTATTAGATCTAATGAAAAATCAACAAAAAATAGAATTACTTAACCTGCATTCTTGTTGGCAAATCAAAAAAGTACATTTGCAGCATTTATCACCAAAAATCAAACATTTATTTATGAGAAATAATAGTATTACAGCAATAGATTTAAAAGAATTAAATAAATTTCATAATTTAGAAACACTTGATATATGTTATAGTTTAAAATTTTTGGATGAAAATATAAAAGATATAAAACTAAAAAATCTTAAGTATCTAAATATAGCTAATTGTCTAATAGGTAATAATGAAAAAACAGAAGTATTTTTTGGCAATATAGATAGTTTAGAACAATTAAATATATCTTTTTGTGATATAACTATGAATTTGTTAATTTTTCTAAATAAAAAACATAATTATTTAGAAAAGTTAGTAATGAATGGAATTATGTTCATGGAACATAATTTTAATTTTAATTTTGAAAAAAACTGGAATAATTTAAAGTATTTAGATATTTCATATACTTCAATAGATGATTATTTATTTTCAAAAATAAGAAAACATATTTCTAATATAGAAGATTTAAGATTAACTTCTACCTTTATAACAAATATAAGTATTATAGATATATGCTTATATTTGAAAAAAATTAAGAATTTGTATATAGGAAATAATAATATAAACTATCATAGTTATAATCATATAATTACTTATTGTAAATTAGAAAAATTAGATATATCTCATACGGATATTAAAATCTATTATTTAAATAAAATTCTACTTAATAATAGATTGACCTATTTGGGCATAGTTAATTGCAAAAATATTATTTGGAAAAATATTGATAGAAAAAATAGAAATATTTTGATACTATGAAATCTTTTTATACTTTTTCTAGATATTTACTTAATAATGATAGTACGCGAATGCTAAAATTTTATCCTAAAAATAATATTAAGATTGTAAAATATCATATGAAACAGAATAATTTTATTTATAAATTAGATTTACCAAAGGATTGCTTTACTACAGATTTATTTAGTAAAGAAAAGAATAAAATATTGAAAGTAGATGATACTAATAAAGATTTATTTAAACAATTTAATAGGTTATCTGAATATCAACATGATGTTCAAAGTTTCCTCCCTTATAGATTATTTTACCCTTGTCATGTTGAATTATATAATAGATTTACAGGCATAGATGCTACTATCTATAATAAAACCAATGAAGAGGAAGTTTATGAACAATCGGGAATAATTTGGAATATTAATGATTTAGATTACGATATTACTATTTATGATTATATCAGGTCTTGATATTTTCTGTAAAAAAAGCGAGAGCTTCTTCATTAGTTTTAACTATTTTAAAAGGGACTACTAATGGATGAACTTTTATAATCATATTAATAAGATTTACTATGTTCTTGTTATTAATTACAAGACAACTGCTTAACACATTAGATTTTGCCAATGTGTTAAATCTGCATAATACATTGGCCCCTTCCCAAGCTATTTTGGGATTTAAAAAATTTAAAGTTCTAGCGTCTAGTATAACAGACAATTCTGTATTATTTTTTAAATATTCTTCGTATTGATTTGCGATTTCATCTATAATACTTTTATTACAAACAAAGTCACTACATACTACGGAAACAAATAAAATTTTTTTATTATATTTGGTATGATTTTTTAATTTCATTGTCACAAATTTGTCCATTTTAAATGTTTTTTTTTATAAAACAAATTTGAAACCTTTTACATTAGTCTCGATAATACAATTCTTAAATTTTTTATTTATCTTGCTTACTAATTGCATATAAGGCCCAAAAAATTCCTCTCCTCCGTCAGGCATGATAGGATAATTGTTTTCATCAAAATCAAAATCACAGTCTTCGTTTTTATCTACAAAATTAAGATTCCTGGTATCGTTAAATTCTACACGGAAAGCCTTTTTACCAAGAACATCTACTGTAGCTACTTCTCTCAACAAATCTTGAAGTAAATCTGCTAATATTTCACTATCTTCGTCACAACTATCATAGTCATTTTCTTGATCTAATACTTCATAATTAGTATCTTCTTCGTCAGTATCAGAATCATATACTTCTTCGTTGTAAATAGTATCTTTTAATTTGATTTCACTCATATTTTTATTTTAGCAAAAATAATCTTTATACATATAACATTTGGCTAAAGATTAAAAAAATAAATAAAAATATATAAAAATGTTGTATAATTTTATATATTTCTTAATATTTTTCATTATAGTTAGTATAATATTTTTGTTATTAGAAGACCAATTATCTCAAAATTTTGGCACCAAAATGGTAGAAATTGACGGTCAGCATTTTTTAGTACCCGATTTTGGCCCCAAAGGAAGAGATCCTAAAATGATAAAAACAACAGGTAGTAATCTTGCTTGCGAAAGTTTAAATGAGATTACTGGTCAAAGAGTTAAAATTAACAGAGAAGTACCTGAAACAAAAAGCGTTATTTCTGGCAGACCTATCCTTGTAGATTGTCACGATACTAGTAATAATATCATGGTGGATTATAAAAGTCGCGAATTCTATACATATAATGGCCCTGACCATATTAACGAAGATATATACGAATTTTATGATAGACTAGCATTGGATACACAGAAAAAAGAAAAAATGAATAAATTAGGTTATAAATATATTGAAATACCTTATTTGATAGATAATTGTAATAAGGAAGGTGACAAATGGTCATGTACCGATGGCCTACCAATTGGTTTGCGAAAAGAAAGAATTAAAAACTATTTGAAAGAAAAAATTATTTCTTCGTTTTAGGTCTATATTGAATACTCAACCAAAGAAAAAACAAAATTATTAAGAGAACTATTAATGCTTCTAAAATAATAGCTCTCTTGTCAGTTACTAATTCTTTTTCAAAAGTTTTAAAACTATTAGTAACACTACTAATTATACTATCGTTAACACTATTACAATCAATAGTGTCTCCTTTTTTATTAAAACATTGCGTTCCGCCGCAATTTTGTTTTATATTTAATGATTTTACTCTACTATCAATTACATCTATATTAGTTCCATCGGTAATACATCTGCATGTATTAGATGCTATTTGAATATTATCTTCTCTAACATTATTATTTATTACTCGGGTATCACTACCGTCTTTGTTGTCAGATAAATTATAAATACCATTGGCAGTATATTGTTTTCCGCCATCACTATACTTTACGCCGTCAGTAATTGTTACAGCTTTGTTAAAAAAGTCACTAAAAAAAATAGTACCTTTTTTATAATCGTCTATATCGCTTTGTTTTATATAGCCATACATTTTGATATTTAAACTTTTGGCAGTTGCCTCCTTAGCAGCTATTTTCATTAGGGTGTCATTGGTATTTTTTATCTTACCAAATAAAGAAGATATTCCATCGGCATAATAATTAACTCCGTCTCTAACATCAACACTTGTAATATTAAGAGAGACAATTTGAAATACATCTTGCGGATCTATAGATGGCAAATCAACATATATTAAAATATAAACATTGTTCAGGTTGTCTTTAGCTGCTCCGGAAAT
>Ga0070746_10002282_pt1 | contig 11380 bp, 6 predicted proteins | sample VirMetDEL_Mar_21_FD_77016 | JGI IMG/M metagenome (GOLD analysis project Ga0070746, IMG submission 77016) | Aqueous microbial communities from the Delaware River and Bay under freshwater to marine salinity gradient to study organic matter... | ecosystem: Environmental > Aquatic > Marine > Coastal... | reverse complement strand
TGGGAAGAAATGCTAAAATTATTTCCTGAAGGTGTAGAGCATAGAACGTATAAATATGATAGCACAGAATGTTTTACAGATTGGGAAGATTATCAGGACTATGCAAGATATGTAGCACCTGCACGAGAAATGATGAAAGAGAAGTGTTTGAACAAAGCACTTGAGTATCTTAAATTGTATGATAAGTAATTCAAATTTTCTATACATAAGTTAAATCGTATGATAAGTAATTCAAGAAATCTATACAAAACTTAAATAATGAACACAGTAGAATTGATTGGACATTACGGTTCTGACATTACTCACGCTCAATCAGCTTGGACAAGTACAAGCAGGGAGTTAAGTGATGGGAAATTAGGAAGAGTTCCCGCCTTGCTTAAAATGTTAGCAGATAATGGACACCATACTCCATTTGAAAAGTCATCGTTACACTTTTTAGTGACTTGCGACCAAGCCTCACACATTCATCTATTGAAGCATAGAATTGGAGTAAGCATTAATGGGGAGTCAGCCAGATACAAGGAGTTAAAAGAAGATAAAACATACATACCTCAAGACTTTCCAAAAGAATGGAAAGGTAAGCTGGAGGTATTTACACAAGCAAGTAATAATTTATATCACAAGTGTCTGGAGGAACTTACTCCGGTGTTGGGTAGAAAACGAGCAAAGGAAAGCGCAAGATACTTCAAGGCAATGAACAGTCAGATAACTATGGATGTTATGTTTAACTGGAGAAGTTTCTATCATTTCTTATCTTTGCGAAACAAACCAGACGCACAGTTAGAGATACAAGATATTGCTCAACAAATGTTAGACTTAGTTATCGACATAGAAAGCAATCCATTTAAACACACAATAAAAGCATTTAATTTATGAGAGTAGAATTTTTTACAAGCGCTAACAAGGTATATATTTTACCTACCATATACGCTGTATATGAGTATGATTATACAGAGTTTGGTATATCATTTTTATCTTGGGGAGTAGCTTTGATTATAAATGATTAAACAATAAGGGATATGAAACTATTAAACAAGATTTGGTACAGCAAGGTGGTGTGTTATTTATTTCACAAAAAGAAAGTCAAAGAAGCAATGGCTTACATTGACCCGGTAACGCAAAGACCCTATGGAAAGTATAAGTGTGAAATTTGTGGACAAAAATATATAGCAAAAGAAAAATGGAGTTGGTATCGAATAAAGACAAAAAAGCAATTAAGAAAATTGTAGCTGAATATTACGGCATAACAAAAAATGTATGGAGAACTTACAGCAAAGAATATATAGACATATATGCAAACTATGTTTGTGTAATGATGTACTATGCAGGAGTTGATGCCTTTAGCTTAATGATGGACTTAGGTGTAACAGCCAAGTCGTTTAATAAAATACTTGAAGAAATAGATAACTTAAACAAAGATGAAATCAAAGAAACAATCGAACTTATCCAGAGAGCAAGCGTTACAAATGGGTAAGCTTATTGCACAGGATTTAGCCAAAGAAAATGAATTGGTAAGGGAATTGGTCAAAGCTTTTGACCTGCGATTAGATGTAGAGTGGATTCAAGAGTATTACACAATAGAAAAAGCCAGAGAATATTTGGATAAAAGAAAACAATAGTTTATATTTGCTTTTGTTATTTTCATAATAGGTTTAAGGTTTTATTACGAGGTCACGATTTGTGACCTCTTTTTTTATCATAATACTGGGGTCTTTTAATTCCAGATTATAAGCTAACTCCCTTATAATAGCAGTCTTTTCTAATACTTTTTTCTTCTCGGTATTGAAATCTATCTTACACCTTTGAAATCTTTTCAATAATTTTTTCAACATAGCTAATGCTTTCTTTGATTCTTTCAATGATTGTTGATTCAGCTTCTTTTATTTCAGCAGTAGTGTTCTTTGCTATGTTTGCTATGTCGTCTAAGGAGTTGTTGACTTGTGACATAATAGAAACAAACTCTTTAGTCATACTGAATTTATCCCTTACAAGCCAGAACACTGCAAAGCCAAGAGTAATTATTACAACAGACTGCCAGCCTATTAATAAAGATATAGCCGGATTAGTGCTTACATCTAAAGACCTATCAACTAACTCGGTTGACTTATCTAAGACTTTTCCTAATTGCATTACGTTTGGTGTTTTTATCTTGGAGTCGCTTTATATGGCTATCCCAATTTAATTGGTTTCCGTTTGCATCCTCTGGGTATTTTTCTTTTAATTTATCTAAGTTCTTCTTGATGGTTGACCATTTAACCATTTCATTCTGCCACATCATTTCACTTGACCTAAGCAAATAATCAAATTGCTTCTCAGTTATGTCTCTCATTCGGCTTCTTTTATCAGAGAACTCAAAGAAGTTAATTAAATCACTAACCTCATCCTTACTTTCATAGTAAAAAGCACTTAGAGGACCAACAAGCCTATTTCTGTTTAATGGTTTATCTTCCACTCCCTCTGCGTAAAGCGGCTTAAATATGTCTGGAGTAGGTCTTTCTCCGCTTACATAGTATATCCACTCTTCTATACTCTGCATTGGCTTTCTGATGGCTGGTAGGTTTAATGACTGGTCAATGAAGTATTCAGTCATCGCTGGACTAATATCTAAATTCAGATTGTCGTATGCCCATTCAGCCATTCTTACATAAGCCAATCCAGTTCCTTTGTCGTACTGGTCTTTTTTGAAGTTAGAGTTAAGTACAATATATTCATTAATAATAGGTCTTCCTGCGTAGTCACTATTAAAAGCTACTTGGAAGATAGGGCGAGCAAAGTTAGGTATGTAGTTAGTTAAACTACTTGTTCCAGAAACAGGGTCTAATAATGTTTGCAATCCACTCATAACATCTACTCCTATATCGCCAACAGTTCTTTTTTCGTTGAACACATCAACCATTCCTATACCTATGCTGTGAGCGATTCTAATAGGGCTATATGGCATTTTAACGCTAAATGGGTACTTATTACCATCAACCACAGTAGGTACTCTAAATCGGTTCTGGTTAACGTATTTGTCGTTTACAATTCTATCTAATTCTTCCTCGTCATCCGCAAATGAATACATTAACATTCTGGCAGCAGCAGAAGCTGCTACAAAGCCTCCCATATAAGTTATTGCTCCTACTGGTCCACCCATTGTAAGAGTTCTTACTGAGCGCTCTAAACCTTTTACAGCTGGACCAAAGAATAGGTATAGTAGTTTTGCAGCTTTATACCATTTACTTCTACCTTTTGCTCCAAAGTCAACGGTACTCTCTCTGGCAAGTGCTGCACTTTCTGTTAGGCTTAATCCATATTGTTTGGCTGTTAAGTACGCAGCAAACCTTGCAAAGTTTTCCATTGAGTCGTTAATGGCTTCTAAGGATGCTAATACTTTTTTAGCAGTAGCTACTGGTAAAGCTTGACCGTTTTTCTGTGCTATCTCTATTTGTCTGGTAAGGTCGTTATAGGCTTTTAATCTTTCTCCCCCTAACTTTCTCCAAGCCATCTTACCTCCATATTGATAAAACTCCCTATATGCTTGTGCCAGTTCATTGTCATTCTCTATTCCTGCTAACGCTTTAACTGCATCTCCAGTAAAGAATGCTACTGTTCTTGCGTAGTTTTTGGCGTAGGACGCTGCAAGCTTAGGCTTACTTACTTGGGTTATATTCTGTAATTCATATATGGTATTAATACCTCCATCAAGCGCATCTGGCAATAACTGTCCAATACCGAAAAATACGTTATAAGAAGTAATACCTGCTCTCCAGAAATTATTAAGTCTTCGCAAGAACTCTACTGCTATCTTACCATCCATACTATCTCCATCGGCAAGCATAGACTTATATATCTTACTTTCTCTGGCTGCTGGATTCAATCCTACAATGGTATATACTTGTCCATCTGTGCCAATAAACTCAACTCTTGTACCCTTTTCTTTGTCATCCATTTGTTGCTCTCCAATCTGGGTCTGCATTTCAATCTCTCCATCATCTTCTCTACCTACCAACTTTTGTCCTCTTAGTCCTCTTTTAATACCAAAGTCATTAGGGTTGAACTCATCCACCATCTTAGCAAACTCCCTCTTAACTTTATTGTTTAAAGCAAACTTATTGTTGGCTGCTGCTGTGAGCATCATCATTCCTATTGGGTCGTATCTGTCATCTCTGCCAAAGTCTTTACCGCCAACACCTAATTCATATAGTCCAGTTGGTCCTTTACTGTCTGCCATATAAGTCTTACTTCCAAGCCCTACCTCTTCAAACATATCATCTTTGACAAGCATTGGTACATAGTGTTCCCAGACTACATCACTCCTGTCGCTTGTTCCGTTTCTTAAATGGTCTATCCGGTCTTGAGGAAGTAATTGATTGTCCTCTAATATCGCCAAGTGTTCCTCCATAAGAAAATTCCTAACAGCATTTGCATCCTGCTCCATTGTCTTATGCTTCTTTAATAAAGCTGCTACTCTTTGCTCTGCATATTCTTTGGTTATTGGTGCGCCATTATCATCTACATTAATTCCTAAGTGGGTTGCGTACTGCAAACTTTCCTTAGTCATTAAATCATCCAGCTTCTTATCTATCTCATTAAGCTTTTTATCTCTGGCATTAATTTGTATATTTAAAGCTTTTTGCATCTTTTTAACGTTAGGGTCGCTTGGGTCTTCATCCCCAATAAACCCTTGAGACTGTAAGATAGCCTCATTCATTTCTTCTACTTCAGCTTCTGCTTCTTCTATTTCCCTTTCAACTTTCTCTCTTTCCTGTCTTATGTAGTCATTCTTCCTGTCTATTCTTTCGGGTATGTGCCTGTAAAACAAAAAGTCATTTAATTCTTGATACGAAATACCATTGGCTTCTGCTATACCTATTAATGACTTCTTTCTTCTGGCTTTAAATCTTGGATTACTTCTATCTCCACCATACAGCTTAATCATTAATTGCTCTTCGTAAAAAGAAGCCTTAGTGTTCTTAGTAGCATTCATCGCCCAGACCTGCAATCTACTGTCTATGGACCTGCCTTTTAAGAATTGCTTCTTTCTTTTAGCTATTTCTTTTTTGTATTTTTTAGTTGCAATCTCTACCGAAGTCATATCTCCTTGCGGTACAATATTAAACTGTTTTATAACCTCTGCTAAAGCATAGAAGTAGGCTTCCCTTTCATATACCTTCTCTTCGTATCTTTTAATAATCTTATTGTCGTCAACCATTGTGAACTCAAACTCACTCCATCTTCTTACGATACCATTTACAATACGACTTCTATTTAAAAAGCTTTGCGCCTTATTGTAAGCCTTAATTAGATTGGCATTAGTTAAGTTTGGTTCTGGTATAAACTTGCGCTTTAAAGCATACTGGAGTTCCGCTATGGCTATTTCTTGGGATATTCCATAGGCATTCATTAATGCTCTTACTATGTCAGTATCACTTACATTCTTATCCTTGTCTTTTCTTTTAATGTAGGCTGCTCTACTCTTCTCTGCTTGTGATAGCTTTATAGTACCTCCAGTCATTTGCATTGGTACTATCTCTCCATCTATTTGGAAACGAGGTTGTACTGGGTTTCGTATGGGCGCTGCAAGGTAAGCCATAGTCGCGGCTATGTATCTATTGAGCGCAACTCTGGTTGGTGTGCCAAAGGTCAAACTCTGTAATGTAGTCTTGTAGTGGTGGTCGTCTATCTTAGTAGTGTCCATTTTACGCAACTGCAATAAGAACTCAACCGCTCTATTATCAGAGTTGGTTTGTAGTGCAACAATAGCCTTATCCATTAAGTCAGTAAGTCTATCGTACTTATCTTTATTTACGTCTGGATGCTTTTCTTTGAGTATAGAACTGATTTGAGATAGTTGAGTGTATGACAACTCTTCTACTGAATCACTAATAATATCTATACTCTTCCTGTTGTTCTCTGGTACATACTTTAAGCCTTGATATTTTAGCACATCCGGAAGACCAACGCCTTCAAACATATTCATCTTAACCTTTGCAGGCATATTCTTGACCTTAGGGTCTATCTGGTATCTGGCTATTGGAGGTGTTGGTTTGCCTTTGCCTTGCAGTATATTAACAGAAGTTAAGGAGAATCCTGCTATTAGTTCGTAAATCCGCTTGGCTGATTCAATAGTAAGTGGTCCAGTCTTAGCTGCTTTTATTTTCTTTTTAACGTCAGCTACTTTTACAGAATCCGGTGCGACTTTGTTTACTTTTCTGCCAACCCTGTCTAATCCTGTGTCGCTGTCTGGGTCATATCTTAATAAGGAGGATATTAGTGCGCTTTTGTTGATTCTACTTTGGTCGTTAATATACCTTGCAGTAAGCTTCATAATCTCAAAGCTTTGCATATAGAATGGCAATCTTAATGCGTGAAACTTATCTGCTAAATCTATTAGCAATTCAGTTTCAAATTCATCGATAAAGCCATCTTTAATAGTAGCAATAGCACCCGGTCTTACTTGACCTTTAGTGTATCGGTAACTTATTCTTTTGTAAGACTCACTGTCTGTTGTTGGCACATCTAATGGTTTGCCATACTTTTTACTAAGTTTTTCGCCAATAATAAACTCATCTATAATAAATGAAGCCTTTTCAGCAGGACTCATTCCGTACAGCTTTTCTGCTGCTCTTGCTTGTATTTCTCCTCCAGTATTTTCGTAAATGTTTAATGCGGCATCACTTATACCCTTTATAGAAAAATAAGATATACCAAGGCTTTTTACATTGACTGGGTCTTTTAAGTATTCACTAATTATCGGCTTTACTTTTTGAAGCTGATTTGATAGGTCATCAATAGTTTTTTGTAATTTTTCATTTACGGGTTTATTTTCTATCTCTAAAGCCGCTTTTTTTCTAAAGTGATACAAATACTTTTCTAATAACTTGTCGTATCTATCTTTATTGTTGGCATACTCTGCAATAAAAGATAATTTAACTTCTTTTTTGACATCTTTAATGTATGTTTCACTACTTCCTGTCATCCATCCTTCTACGTCTTGGATGAGATGTTGAACCTCGTGATAAATAGTGGTTGAATATTTATGATATAAAGACTTGTATTTTTTTCTTACTACTAAGTCTGCATCTGGGCTTAATAAAAAATCGTGTACTTGTTTTGCGCTTAATCCAGAATTAAATAAGATTTGAATATACTGAAAGACATCTGGACCAAGTTGGTAATTTTTTAAAACAAGTTCATTCGCATTTAGTTCTATTGTTTTATTTTTTGAGGAAAACAATCCTAATGTATCTTTTGGTAAATACTTTAATGAAAAAGTAAAATCTTTTAATTCCGGGTATTGGTTAAACAATCTTTCGGCATCTTTGCCAGTAATAAAATCTTTTATCTTAGCAGAAAATATTGGCTTTCTTGTAGTTTTTCCGGTCTTTGTGTACCTGTTTATATTCTCTAATAAAGGAAGCATAAATGCCTCGTCATTGTACTGTAAATCAATAGCCACCTTACTCCAATGCCCAAGCTTAGACATTTGCCAGCCAGTCATATTTAGGATAATCTCGTTGTGAATACCCATAGAGCGCAAAGACTGTGCTAACTTTAGATTACGCATATCAGTATTTACCGTGGCAAGTGACTGTGTATCTCCTGCTTTATATGCAATACTGGCTTCTTTGTTTAATCCTCTTGCTCCTATAATCTGGAATCGAGGTCTGGTTGCTAATCCAGTTCTTTGTACCTCTATTAACTTACCCTTCTTAGTTATCTTAGCATTATTGTTTAATACTCTTTGTGCGTTGGGTAAGTTGGTCGCTGCAAGGTAAGCCTTGCCTCCAATTTTTAGTTTGTCAAATACATCTTGTATAATGGTTTGTTCTGCATACTTATCTACATTGCCAATATTTAATGCTATAATATTGTCAAACTTCTCTCTAATATCCCAGCCATTGCTGTAATCTACTGGAGTCTTTGATTTAGGTAAGACTTGGTTAGGCTCATAGGTAAATATGTTTACGCCTTTCTCAGCTAAAGTTGCAGCGACCTGTGAATCCCCACTACCGTACTCTAATACTCTTCCTTCTAACTTAGGTAAACTACTATATAAATTAGATTGAGTTACATCCCTATGTGCCATAGATGCTTGAGACTTAATAGCTGTGTCACTTATTACTGCCGGAGCATCTATCTTATCATACTTAGCTGTTATTAGGGTATCTAACTGGTAGCGTATGTCATTGTTCTCTTGGTCAAACTCTACATTGCTTCCATCTGCTAATTTAATGTTTCCTAACTGGTCATTAAAGATATGAATATGGCTGTCTGTTTCAACCATACCGTGCATATTTCGGAAATAACTATTAGGGTCTGGGACTATTATAGCATCGTAACCAAGGTTTTTAAATACCCTTGCTATTGCGACTCCAGAGTAAATATTCTTTTTTAGTATGTCAAATAACTGCTTAGTGCTTATACCATCAAAGTAATCTATTAACTCATTAAGCACATTACTGTCATATTCAAGGTAATCTAATTCAGACTTTGCTTGTCTTATAGCGTCATTAACAGCATCATAAACTTTATTGCTATCTCCGGCTAACGCTCTTGCTTCATCATTTATCTCGTCTTGATAATCCTCTAAAGCCTCTTCTCTTGTTACATCATAAGAGGACATAATGTCTTCTATTGCTTCTTCTCTAATCTCATCTGTTATAGGCTCGTATGTTTCTATGTAATCACTATCGCTTATAACAACTGGATTATCTGCCTTTACAAATACATCCAGTATTATATCATCTTCTATTTTGTATGGAGATTCTAATACTTCATCAACGCCTTTCTCTTTAATACTGTCATACTGCTCTTGTGTTATACCGTACTTTGATATAAAGTCTTCTCTGTTTTCATATTTATATTCATCTCCGGCTCTTTCATACCATTGCTCTATTTTGTTTTTTAAGTCTGGTCCGTAGCTTGTGTAATTTACATTAGCATCATCGTAGCTTGTGGTAAAGTAAGAAACTTCATTACCTAAGAACTGGTCTATGAATCCATCTTGTTGCTGGAACTTTGTGAATTTTCTTGTAGTGCCGTGATATGCTCTAATTACAACCGGAGTTCCTGTTTTTATATTCTGCACTTCGCTGCCTTGAATATACTCATTACCACCTCTCCATCTATTAAAGTTCTCTAAAGCCTGTTGTTTATTCTCTGCTTTAGCGCCAAAGGGGTCAACTACATCAATCTGGTATCTTGGGGTTAAGTAGGAATCCGCATATTCAGTCATTAAATCCATTAAGCTACCAACCATAGAACTGGTTTGCCCTTTATACTTTCTGGATTCATTAAATAGGTATCTTAAAAAGTCTAAGTTCGGAGCGTCATTGTGTTCTAATTGACTAATAAAGTAATCCATTATAAACAAATGCTCTTGACCTTCTACCTCTTCGTCTGCATACTCTTCTAATACCTTAGCTTTCATTGACTCTATATAAGCCTTGGCTGATGCAGAGGTCGCTGCAAAGTTATCCACCAATCCCTTTGTTGCGCTAAAGGTGTCTGGGTTATTGACAGGACTTCTGTAATCCGGGCTAACCTTTGGTATTACATATCCACCTTTGATTGCTGCTGTTATACCTGCAACAAATGAATTAACGTCTATTATGTCTGGGTCAATCTGGTAATTGATTCCAAACTCATTTAGTAACTGGTTTAGATACTCTATTACTTTTTTAATATTAGACTTAGGCATACTGCCAGAAGCAACTAATCCTAAGTAAGTAGTAATGGCTTCGTCTATATATAACCCCTCATTATCCCCATACGCTTCCTTATAACCATCACTTTCTTTTATTCCGTTATATATTTCAGCATACTCTTTTATCTGCATCATCTTATTATGCAAAGATTCAGCAGCTTTAGGGTTGGATGTAATTAACTCCCCTATAAATAAATGCAAGAACTCGTGCTTTGCTGTATCGCCTCTGCCTCTATCAGCAATAAAGTGTATCTCATTGCCATATACAAAGCCATTGATTTGTGGAGAGTAGTCGCCTAATTGAAGATTGTTTTTGTCTATGTAGGCTTCAAGTGCTTCTAAGTTCTTGTGAATTACAACACTCTTACCTTTAACATAATTAGCAAATACTTTTAACAGTTTGGGTATCTCCATTAAGTCTGAGCGCTCCGCTACATTCATTCCAGATAAAGCACTCTTTAAGGTATCTAAGAAACCTTTAGTGAAAGAAACTTTACCATCTTTGGTTTCTATGGCTGCATCTGCTGAAACAATTACTGAGTCGCCATCTTGCCTTACAGCTTGTTCGGGTGCTTGTTCGGGTGCTTGTTCGGGTACTTGTTCGGGCGTAACCTCTGCTACTGGTGGTTCTGTTGGTGGTGTTGTAGGTGCTTCTGTTGGTGGTGTTTCTGTTGGTGGTGTTACTGGTTCTGCTGGTGGCTCTGGAGATACTGCGGGTTCTTGAGTGCCTTGCGGGCGTACCTCGCCTGTTTCGCTAATTGTACCCCCTTCTTGAGTTGGCTTAAATCCGGCTTGGAGGAGGGCATTTGGGGTTTCTTCGATAATTCTTTTTGTGGTTTCATTTACTACTGTTTTTTTGTTTTCGCCTTTAGCTATTCTATCTAATCCTTCATTTATAATTGCCTTGATAATTGGACTACTGTTCCTTAATTTGTTAAACACAGCAAGTCCCATAGCGCTTTGTTTGCTGCCAGTTTCAGACGCAAACTTGTCAATCTCATTGCCATATTCAGCTAAAAACTCTGCGGATTTAGCTGTTTTGCCAAGTAAGTTTTTGGCTGTTTTGAGTTTATTTATAATGGCAACAATAAATCCTGCTCTTTCTAACTCAGCTTCTTGGTAAGTTGTACCACCAAACAAGTCAGTCTGGGTAGCCGTTCTACGTCTGGCATATTGCATATCCTCTGCCAATACCTTAATAGTTGCAAGGTTAAGATTTTTACCCTTTATGCTCTTATAAAACTGCTCTTGTATATTGTGGTCATCTATTGTTTCTCCAATTATTATTCCAACCTTTTGGGTTATTTCGCCTTTAGCTACCAGATTAAACAACCCATCTGAAAGCTTTGACAATGCTAATCCATTCTTAGATTTACTTAAACTTAAAGAAATACCTACTTTCCTTAATTGTGCTGGGTCTGTGATTCCAGTTTCTCTAAATATCTTTGCGGCATCTAAGTCAGTTCCTTGACCTTCTGATATATTTTGTATTGCCCCTTGTACACGAGCATCACTTTCGTTTTTGGCATCTATGTATAATACATTCATAGAGGTAGCGCCAGAACGCTTAGCAAACTCGTATCTATGGTGTCCATTGACAACATAAGTTTTACCATCTGCTGGGTCAACCCATACACTAATAACCCCTGCCTTAGTTACATCATATACCAAACCCTCTTCCTTAAACTT
>Ga0070746_10002277_pt1 | contig 11390 bp, 8 predicted proteins | sample VirMetDEL_Mar_21_FD_77016 | JGI IMG/M metagenome (GOLD analysis project Ga0070746, IMG submission 77016) | Aqueous microbial communities from the Delaware River and Bay under freshwater to marine salinity gradient to study organic matter... | ecosystem: Environmental > Aquatic > Marine > Coastal... | reverse complement strand
TTCACCCATATCAACATAGTTATTTAGCTGTTGTCTTTGAGGTAATTGAAATAACAAACTCATTATATTATAAGTAAATAAAAAAAATTATGCTAATGATTTTATTTTATCTATCATATATTTTCTTTTATTTTCTCGTTGGGAATACACTGGGGTTTTTACAACTGTCTCTTGAGATGGTTTCATCTTTGATTTTCTCTTGATGACTGCTTTTTTGCCCTTTTTACCTTTCTTTTTGGTTTCCTTTGGTTTATCGTAGTGTTTTGGCATATAATTTATAATGATATAATAAAAATGAAAGATAATATTAATTGGAGTAATCAATTGGAACAATATCTAAAATCAATTAGTGAAAAGTCCATGTGTCTATCCATACTTCATAAACAAAGTGAAAAGAAATATAGCAATAAAGCATACTACATAGACTTGCCTGTGATTATCTTATCTACTATATGTGGTTCGGCATCTTTATCGGCCAAGAGTTTATTTGGTGCAGAGAATGAGAAGATAAGTTCTACTATAATCGGTTGTTTGTCATTAGGTGCAGGCCTACTAAATACGATAAATAGTTATTTTGCCTATGGCAGAAGAGCAGAAAACCATAAATCTTCGTATCTTCAATATAATAAAATGTCAAGATTTATAATGGTTCAATTAGGACTTCCACGATTGGAAAGAATTAATGCAAAAGAATTACTGAAATTAGTAAACGATGATTATACAAGATTAATGGAGATGTCAAGTAATATTGATAATGATTTAATAAATAATTTTAAAAAGAAATATAGGATTTTAAAACAAAGATACATTTCCCTAATGAATGTAATGGTTTGGAAGAAGTAATAATAAATAATGAAGATATTATAAATATACAGAATTACTTTATAAAACCTCCTCGTCCTGCTAAAATGCCAAATAAAGTTATTTTAAAAGATGTTGGCAAAGAAGCAGAAAACGATGAAATCAAGGAAACTGTCAATAAAATAATAACCGATATTGAGATGGACGAAATGATTAATAAAGTTTAGATATAAATTTTTTCTCTTTAAATAATATATAATGCCAATGCTTCACTTACATCTCTACGGGCAAACTGCTGGTAAAAATCTAATTGATTTGCCCCATACTATTAATGCTCAAAATATGATATTACGAAGTGCTCACGTAATTCATAAAAACAATACTCATGGAAAATATAATATTGAAGTTTTTTTACCTTTTATTAATGGTGCTGACGAAATCATTACTAATGACAAAAGAGGTTGTATAACAATACCTATAAATCAAAATGAAAAAAACACCCATATTGAATACAATATTAGATTGGGAAGTAATCATATTGATAGGGTTTTTACGGCCATTGTGTATGAAGATGGTGTTCCATTAGTGGATCAAAATGATTTTCAACAAATAGAATTATTCTTTGAATATGAAACTCATACTAATTTTTCACACAAACCCCATTAAAAAAGTTTACATTATTTATATTTTTTTGTATTAATATATATAATGATAAGATTACAGAGCTTTGATAATTACTTCACTGATGTTGGTAGGGGATATACCACTGCGGAGGGCACTTATGTAGAAGAGATACAAAATTTTCCAGTTGAAGCACAGTTTGAACCTCAAATGACAACAGAAGAATTAGAAGAAATAGCCGAATTTATAGAACAAACTGATTTGGATATTGCGGCAACCGAGGCAGAAATGAGTGGTGGTTTAACTGGTGAAGTAAGTGAAATAGGACTTGAAGGAGCATTACAGCAAGTAAAGACAATTAATATAAATCAATTGAGGACTGTGAATGAAATCATGGAAGATGAAGGATTAACTGAATTTGAGGCCAATTTACAATATGAAGATACTTTGGCAGAATTAAGGGGAGATGGTTATACAATAGAAGGTGAATTAGTTGAAACCGATTTACCTACACAATTAACCCAACAAGAATTAGATGCCGCTTTTGAAGAAGGAACAGAGGCATTTGAGGCGGCCGAAGGATTAGGTGAAGAAACAATGGCGGCAGTAGATGCTGCTACGGAAGTATTTGAAATAGGAGGTGAAATAGGTGCAGAAGAAGCAGGAGCAGCGGCAAGTGGATTTGTTGCAAGTATAGCTGGTACTGCTGTAGGTGAGGCCGCTGCAACGGCAATGTCATTTTTGGGGCCTGCCGCTGCAATAGCAGGTGCAGGGTTTTTAGTATATGAAATAGTAGAAATGTTTGAAAAAGAACACGATATACAAGAAAAGATACGAAAATATAATAAATCTGTGGCAGATTGGCAGACATCAAATAATTTGAAATTGGCTATAAAAAATAAAACATATCCTACAATTAGAGAATATAATGATGCTTTGGATAATTATTATAGAGGAGGTAATGCTTATATCTCTCAACACACAGATGGAACACCTTTAAAAGTAGATGGTATTATAGAAAAATTAGATACACATTTTAATAAAATAAATGAAACAATTGATAAATATAATAATTTTAATTCATTATATGTCAAATGGGTTTTAAATGAAGACCCCGATAATCCAGAGCATACATACAGAACAATGGGTAAAGCATCAATTGGTAGGGCGTTAGAAGGACGAGGTCATACGATCCCTGCTCGTTTGACAAATTACCTCAACGATAATTATCATTTGGAAAATACACAATTATTTACTGTTGATAGTAATATTATAGACCATTGGAGGTCTCAAGTATTTCAAGATGAAAATTACGATAAATTCGTTCAAGAACAATTTGATAGTGGAAAATATAATGTGGAAAACAAATTTGAATTAGATTTGATGAAACCACCTATATGGAGTATATATTATACTATCCATGAAAGTAAATTTAAACAAGAAGATAAGTTGGCTATTGCCAGTAGAATTATGAAATGGAGGGCAAGCAAAAAAGCAGAACAAGAGGCAAGTGATATTGAAAAGATGGAGAAGAGAAAAGAAATAGAAGATATTAGAAGAAAAAGACAAGAAGAAATAAGTAAATCTACAAAGAGATATGAAGAGGAAAAAGAAAAAGAAGAGATGAAAAAAATGAAAAAAGATATAGAAAAAATTAAAAAAAAATATAAACCACCTCAAGTTTTTAAAGAATGGAGTTTGGAAAAAGCAGATACATATGATCCAAATTTGTCAATTATGTATAAATTATTATCGTCAATGATATATGATATTGGAGGTATTTATGATAGTGATTTTTCTAATCTTGATGAAAGATTAACTGAAATAATGAAAGAGTTTCCAATAAGAAAGTATGTAGGTTTTGGTTTAGAGGATAAAGGTGTTATAGGTAATTTATCATATGATAATACATTTGGTTTATGTTTATATTCGCCAGATAGAAATGAGATAGTTGTAATCATGGAGGGAACTGATTTTCCTGCTCTTATGCACCTTGAATTTGGTAAATTTTTTAAAGATGTTTATAGAGATTTACAGATGTCGCATACGAAAGTAGGAGGAGATGATTACCATACTGGGTTTTATAATCAATATAAAATGGTTGAAAAAGATGTAGAAGATTTTATTAAACAATACAATAAGGATAGTAGAGTAGTATTTACTGGCCATTCGGCTGGAGGGGCTATTAGTCAAATCGGTGCTTATCTGCACGCAAAAAAGACTGGGAACACTGGTGTAATAAATTATAATTTTGCTTCTCCACGTGCTTTTGGTAGTAATACTGCTGATAATGTAAATAAATTAATGCCATATAATTACCGAATAAATATGAAAAACGATATTGTTCCAATGTTTCCATTAAGAATAGAGGATAGATTAGAGGGATATAAACATGCTGGTAGAGAAATGATATTTAATGAAGATGGAATAATGGTAGATAGGAGGTATAAAGATGAAGAAAATGTAATAAGTAAGAATAGTTTTGACAAGGGTTTAGGTATAACATTAGGTAGTATATTGGTTGCTGGTTTTGTATATAATAATCCAGAATTATTGATTGCTGGAAAAGATGCCGCAATGAGAATGATAAATGGTATAAATCAAGGATTGAGAGAAGGATACAGAAGAGCAGATATTGGAGGTTTTTTGACAAATATTAGACAATCATTATCAAATATTATGGGAAATGAAAATAGAAATTTACAAGATTTTTTACAAAACTACAATGAATTTTACGAAAATCAAATAGGAACAGTAAGAGGTGTAGAAGGTTTAGAGGAACATTTTAATGAAGTAATAAGAGAACAAGGAATAAGTATGGTAAGAGCAGATAGGCATAACATAGATAGATTTGTAGAAAATGTAATAAGTTTATCACCACATGCCGATAGAACAGATTTACAAGCATTAGGGCAGAGAATAGGAGATTTTAATAGTGGAGTTGCAAGACCATTTACCTATGCTATCCATAGACAATCAAGAAGTTTAAGTGATAGATATGGTGATTTATTTAGGGCAGTATTTGGTAATAGAGATAGATTTTCTACATTGATATTGAATGCTCATTTGGCATACGGAGCAACGATTGGTGTAGGAGTAGGATTATATAAGGTTTTAGGGGCAATAAAGCAGATATACGAAGAAAAGATAAAAATGCCTCAACATGCGAGAGATTATCATTTGGATACATTGGAAAAGAACTTGAAAAGATTTAAGACATTAGGCGTTCCTATAAAAGATACGAAAGATATTGTAAATGAAAATAGATATATTAGTGAAGAAAATGAAGTATATAGGAGAATTGGAGAAGATTTATTTATGAATGAGAAAACTAATATGGTTCATATACCACAATATCACAAAGGAGAAGTATACATGGTTAAAGTTCCTCGTAGATTAATTAAAGGAATATATTTTTATAGGCAGAATGAATTTAGAAGTAAGGGTAATATCAAAGGTTTTGCAATTTATCATTAATTAAATTAAATTAATTTTTTTTTTCTTGATTTATATTATAAATGAGTGATCCAGTAATTAACAGCGCACAATCATCTTCTATGATGTCTGTTTTGAAAAACACCTCAACTGAGCAACACCCTTACAAATATGCCTACTCGCAAGATTTAGATGGAGCATCTTTCTCTGCCCTTTCAAAGTCTGTTCAGGCCGTTCAGTCCAGTCAGTCAAAAGTATTTAATTCTAATTTGGATTTTAAAGTTCCTCGTGCTGGATATTGGGCACAAGGTTGGGTAAAATTGACTATTAACAAGAGTGCCACCACTGGAGTTAATAATTCTATTGGTGCCCTTTTGGTTGAAAGAATTCAATTACTTACTGCTGGTAAGGTTCTTTTTGATATGCCTGCCGAGGCTCTTTTGGCAAGAGTTGCTGATATGCCTTACAACACAAGAAAAGCATATGAAGATGCTCTTCTTTTAGGTGATGGTGGAGATGGTTCTGTAAATCTTTCTTCTACTACACAGTCTATTCACTACATTCCTCTTTTGTTTTCTATCTTTGATGGTTGTGAAAGGTATTTGAATACCAATTTCTGTGAAGAACTTACAATTCGCCTCCAAATTGGTAGTGATACTGGTTTGAGTGCAGATGCAGTTGATAGTGATACGGCAGAGGCACTTTCTTCTTATGATGCCGAATTATTCTGTGAATACCACAGAGTTCCTGCAGATGCCGAGAATGCTCAGATCCAGGCCGATTTCGGTGATGGTATGAATTTGTCTACTATTCAGTATAATTATTTCCACGAATTCACTGATAAAACTCTTGTTGCCTCAACTGCAACAGATACAACCCATGAATGGAAAGGAACAAATCTTTACCAGAAATTTCTTGTCAAACTTGATAGTGGTCGTGGCGATGTTTCTAATACTATTGATAATGTAGGATTGGGTATTGCTTTGACAAATATTAAACTTGAATGCAACGGACAGACACTTATGGATGCTCCTGCTAAATTGCTTCAGTATGTCAATAATAAAGACCATTTCAAGGATAGCAACAAAGCATTTGAATGTGGTTCGCCTTGGGATACTTCATCTCGTGTTGATGGCACCGAAAATGTGTATGTTATTAACTTCGGTGATAGTTGTGATATGAAGAAAGTCAGTGGAGCCATAGCCGCAAGAGAACTCCATAACTTTAAACTTACTGTTACAAGTAGTGCCCAGTCTGCCACTCAAGTTGCTGGACGCCTCCACGTTGTTGGTATTAGTCCCTTCATTATGTCTGTATCGGCAGAAAGTGGACGTATCAGTTCCAGTATCAGTTCTTAAGTGTTCTGCTTATTTGCCACGAGTGTTCGGTAAGTTAGTGCTCTAACATTTAGTGTAGAAACTTAAAGTCTCAAGACACAACGGTATTTTAATTTCAATTGATTTATTCAGTATAACTGTAATTATTTTTTTGATAATTACCGTTAATAATTTAGAAGCAGAAGAAAATTGATTTTTGCCATCCATGTAAAAAGATTGACATACAGGCCATCATCTTGAGATAAGATATATATACCGTTAAACATAAATAACACAATACCGTTATAAAGTTTTCAAAAAATTGAAGTAAAAATCTGGATCAAAAAGATTGACATACAGGCCATCATCTTATCATAACACATATTTAATGAGTTATACCGTTAAGAACGAAATGATGAATACCGATAAGAACAACCCCAGTATTCTTGATATGTTGAAAGAAGAAGAGATAGTCGTGTCCTGCTCATTTGCCGATATTGAGGAAGAACTGACAAAGTTGAGAGATATTCGTGAGGAGTATGAAAATAAAATTGAATTAAATAAAACAAAAAACAATTTAAAGACATATCACACTTATATACAAGAGATGGAGTTCAACTACAAACAACTCAAAGGAAAAATCGTCGTCAATGTCAATGGTGGTGGTGATAATAAACTTATGGTTAGGTTAAGTTCTATTGAATACCTACCATTATTCACTCAAGGTATGGGGTTAGTATTACCTTCTCATATTGATTTGGAGAGATCTTATGAAAAGGTGGATGTCAAATCAACTTTATATAATGGTTGGACTGATGTTCCCTCATACCAACTGAATACTGAAAAATGGATATGGTTTCAAATCAATGGCAAAAAAGCAGACATCACTGTAATCAAGGAAACTCTTTCCCTCGTAAGAAGAAATATCACAAGTCCCAGTGGAGAAATGGTTTATACTAACAGAGGGAAAAGTAGTAGTTGTTGGTTTCCATTTCCACATCGTTCTCAAGGTCAAAGTATTAATCTTAACAAATATTCAAGACACAATATTTATATCTTAAGTTTGGGAAGATTTGAATATCTTGATACGGCAAAGGCATTGGAGCAGATGAAACAAAAATACACAATTGTTGTAGAACCTTTTGAATTTGAATTATATCAAGACCGAATGAAGGGTTTTGAATATGGAACAGTTTTGAGTTGTGAAACTAATTTCCATGAATTAAAAGAAGGTTCAAAACACGTGAGAAATTGGATACACAGATTAAATATCAAGAATGGTTCATCTCATTATTGGTTGTTGGACGATAATATGAAAGGGTTTTATCGTCATTATAAAAACCAATATTGTAAAATTTTAGATGGGAGTTGTTTCTACTTTTTGGAAAATCTACAACAAAAGTTTGAAAATGTTGCCATCTGTGGAATGGCATATAAAAGTGATACACCCGCCATTGACAAGAAAAGAAGTCATTTGAATGTTAATTCAAAGGTATACTCTACATTCTTAATTGATGTGGAGAAATGTTCTCCTTTACTTGATGTGTCTATGAATTTATGGAGAGGTAAGTATAACGAGGATATTATATTATGTATTGATAGTTTGAAAAAAGGATTATCAACATTCAATACATCACAATATTTATGTGATAAGATGACAACTGGTAAGAGAAAAGGTGGTAATCAAAAGGATTTATATAAGAACGGTAAAGGTAAAGGAGAAGGTGAAGTATGGAATAGTAAAAGGAAAACAGATTATTTAATGGAAACATTCAAGGATTTAACCGAAAAAAATTTAATAAAGTATTCAAATAGGAGAAAAAAACAATTCCATCATTATGTGAATTGGAAGAAAATAGAAAAATTGTTAAAAATTAAGGTATTAACAAAGTAAGTTGGCAAAAGAGCAGGACATAGAACTTTTAAAAAAAGTTAAACGAAAGGTAGATATTTGTAATTAGTAAACTTATATATATTTTTTTTATTTGATATATATAAGATAATGTCGCATTTACCAAAAGATGAAGAGAACAAAGTCTTGCGAATTAAAGCAGACGAATTTGTTTTAGATAATTATGGGGATAGGAGAAACTCCCATACAAATATTTCAACGAGGGGAGAACTCGGTGAAAACGATGTTTATTTACAGAAATCCAATTTGTATCTTGATAATCTGGCCAGTATAGGTTTTAATGGTACAGCAGTATTGAGTAATGGTGATATTAAAACGTATAATATAAGTAATAGATTTTCAAATAATGTTTGTATTTCTTTCACTGATAGCGACACGATAAATTTTAATAATAAACTAATTACTGGATTACAACCGAAAGGAATAAGTGCGGCTTCAATAGCCAGTCCTAATTATTCTGGTGAAGATTTAGACCATGAATTGGACGCATTAGCAACAAGTATTACTGCAGTAAATGCTACAAAATTAAATAGCACTGGTTATACTGTGAACCGAATGGTGATTACGAGCGGTGCTGGAAATATTACAACTGGAGATGCTATTACTGATTTTGTTACTGAAACATCTACTTCTACTTTACAAAATAAAAGTATGGCGGATATAACTGTGCCGAGTTCTAATTTTTATCTTATAAACGACAGCACTGCATCTACTGGAGTATCTACATTAATAGAGCCTGGAAAATCCTTAAGATTTCATCAATGGTCTAATAATAACACAAATAATAAAGATGGAATGCTTACTATGATTAGTAATAATAAATACGATATTTATACCAATACCAATGTAGGTGGAACGGACGAAGTAGCACAATATTTCGCCGGGCACATTTCAAGATTTACTCATGGTGGAAATTGGTTAAATACTGGATTAAGAGTGGGTGGAACAGCAACATCAACTCCAACTGATGAATTAGAAGTATTAGGTGTTGGCAATCCAACAATAAGAGTTGAAGCAACTGGGACTGATACTGGTGCTTATTTGTATTTAAAATCGGCTGGAACTGGAACATCACAAATATGGTTTTCAAATAAATTATATTTTACTGATGATACTGATGGAATTATAGGACAGATTTATAGAACAAGTGATAATGATATTGATCTTATATTAGGAAGTGATAATACGACTGACGGTGTTGATAGATACGTTAAATTATCATTTGCTAATGATAATACAAAATGGATCGTGACTGGAAATAATTCTGGCACTGGTGCAAATAAGGGTTTTATGGCAATAGGTGTGGAAACGAGTGGAGCGGCTTCAATTCCTCCCGCCATACTTATAGGAGTAGGTAAAGTTGCAATCGGTAATGCTCCAACATACCCAGAAACGCACGAATTGGAGGTTAATGGAGATTGTTCTGTTACTGGGGAAATTATGGCTTTGGGAAATACAATTAAAAGATCTGGTGAAAATGCTTGGATTTCCACAGATGAAACAACAACAACTATAAGCGAGAATTTAACAGTGGTAGGAGCGACAAGTCAATTTGGTTCAACAACTACAGACAATACAACAGTAGATATATTAGCAAGTGATACAACACGAGCAGAATTACGTTGTATGGGTGCTTCTCAAGGAACTGGAAGGGTATTTGTAGGACAGCAGCCGAAGTGGGGCGGTGGAATAGAATATAACGGCGATAATAGTCCAGAGAGCACTGGAGCAGGAGCAGATTATTTTACTCTGTTTAGACGAGATAATAATACTGATAGTTGGACTGCTAAAAACTATTATAATTCTAATGATTGGTATTTTAGAGCGGCTATACTTCCAAATACCGACAATAGTCAAGATTTGGGTAGTTCGTCTAAACGATGGGACGATATATACGCTACTAATTCCTCTATTCAAATCAGTGATGAGAGAATGAAAAAAGATATAAGTGAATGTCGTTTGGGATTAGATTTTATAAATAAATTGAAACCAGTTTCCTATAAATGGAAAAATAATGGAAAAAGAACACATTATGGATTAATAGCACAAGAGGTAGGAACTGTATTAACAGATAGTGATATTTCTTTTAATGATTTTGCTGGTTATATATATAGCGAATTTCAAGATGAAGGAACTGGAAACGATATAGATGAAATTGAAAGATCAAAAAGAGAATACAATGATGCTTATGGGTTAAGATATATTGAATTTATTTCACCTATGATAAAGGCAGTTCAAGAATTAAGTAAAGATAATAAAGAATTAGCACAAAAGCATGAAACACTGAATAAAGATTATCAAGAATTAGCACAAAAGCATGAAACCCTTAATACAGATTATCAAGAATTAAAACCAAAGCATGAAACACTGAATAAAGATTATCAAGAATTAAAAGTAAGATTTGAAACATTAAATACTGATTATCAAGATTTAAAAATGAGATTTGAACGAGATATAAAAGAAGAACAGACAAGAAATGCTGAATTAGAAATTAGATTGAGTAAATTAGAAACATTATGTTGTTCTATTATGAATAAAATCAGTTAATCGGTGTTCTGCTTTATTGCCAAAATAATGTCTTTATCGTTCTTATATTTAAAAACAAAAAAATAAGTATATTATAATGGATAATAGTGGAAATTTAAATGTAATTTATACGAGAACAACTGGCTACGAGAAACAATTAGGTCTAATTGACGATATAAAAGACAAAATAACAGATAATCAGTATTTGGAGCTCATGAATAATTTAAAATCAATAAAAGAAAATGAAAATATGATCCTTGATAGGATATATAGATTAAAAATATGTCAAGTTGAATTAATATGTCCTCCAAATACTGGTTTAGTTATACCTAATATTGTTTCAAATGAGATAATTGGTTTAAATATATCAAAAGGAGCTGTAGAACATTTACGAAATAGTTATGGTGATACACTTCCCGCTCGTATGCTTAAAGAAATGGGTTTCAATATACCGACATATTGTGGTTATACATTTGATAGTAGTTATGAAGGGAGAATGAAGATAAAAAATGACTTGATTTATATTCAATCAATACAAGAACCGTGTATGGCAATGACAGCCAGTGATACAAGAGTAGAGTATGAAGATATGAGTGAAGAAGAGGAAACCAATATACCGAGTGAGGTTATTGATATAAGATTATTTGGAGGACATGCCTAACTTTTTTTATTTAATAGCAATGGCGGGAAAGGAAGAGAGAAATATAAAATGGATTTTGAGAGCAGATAAGCAGGACACATAACTTTTTTTGAAATATTTTGATAAATTATATATTGTA
>Ga0070746_10002274_pt1 | contig 11402 bp, 24 predicted proteins | sample VirMetDEL_Mar_21_FD_77016 | JGI IMG/M metagenome (GOLD analysis project Ga0070746, IMG submission 77016) | Aqueous microbial communities from the Delaware River and Bay under freshwater to marine salinity gradient to study organic matter... | ecosystem: Environmental > Aquatic > Marine >... | reverse complement strand
CACCTCTACGGTAGCTAGCATACACCTGTGCGATGACACCCACAAACGAAACTGGGTACACCACTCTCATATCAGGTGCGTTGGCATTGATTGCTAGGTACATGCTTGCCGCTACAGTGAACAGGAAGCCTACCAGTTCAAGCCAGAATGCTTTGCGATCACTCCTGTAGCTGTTCACCCAGAACCCAATGATCTTGTTCATTCCTGTGGATCACTGCCGGGGTACACGTACTCACGCACGTTGTACTTCTTTATCACTTCTTCTAGATCGGAGTAGTACACAGCGGCAGGCACAGGCTTGCCCTGCTTAGGTGCAAGGTCATCAGCCATCGACTTCCACTTGGAATACTCAAAGGTGTCATCCGCCATGTCAGCTTCGTTCGCTAGGAACAAAGCCCACAAGTAAGCGCACTCACCAGTCAGACCTGTTCCATCATAGGCACGTTCAATGTACGGGACTTTATTCATCTCCAGTCCTCCTTGTGAACCCATCTATTCCACAGATGATTGCATAATGTGTGCGCCCATTTGTATGGTGATTCCAACCACGCATGTTTGAGATTTGGATCATGCTCGATAACAAATGAGATCCAAAATAAATCTAGGTACGTTACGTAATAACCATCGCCTTCGTAACATTTCATGTATTTAAATAGTGATGCGCCTTCCCCATCGTCTTGGGTTATCTGTAAAAGATAAATCCATTTTGATTCATGCGGCGGATCAGACCAAGCAATATTAAATAATATTATTGCAAGATGCCAGTCCCTACCACCAATCTTGTTTCTTGTATCCATGCCTGCTTCCTCCATGGCTTAGTGATTAACCAACTGCTCCAGCAGTTCTACATCCTCTTCGAGCATGTACTTTAAATCATCTTTGATGTTCAAACCTTGGACAGTCTTAACAAGAGGACGTAACTCCTTGATAATACTGAGGGTTTTATTTCGAGCGTCAGGATCGAGTGCAACACAGACACTGTCCGGCCAGAAGCAACCGATGTACCACTTGTGAAAGTCAGTCAGTTGTGTACCTAATAATGCAACACCTGTCAGGTTAGGGAAGTATTCCGCAATCACGTACGCACTGATTGCGTCTTCAACAATCACGGCTGTCTTACCTTTGCCATGGACGTAGGGTACGGGGGATGCGCCATAGCGTAGCCACTTAGGTTGTACATTGAAGACCGATCTACCTACGGCATCTACAAGTACGCCATCAAGTGTGTGTATTGGAAATACCACACGATCCTGCCGGACATCGTAGAACACATCATCAGAATTGATGTTCCACTTCGTCATGAAGTTACGCAGATTAGGTTCATCAGGTTTCATCGGTGATATGTATGGAGGCATCACGAACTCATCCTTCAGATGAGTTTCCATCGAGTCACTTACCTCGTGCGCTTTCATAAGCAAACTCCTGATCATGTTCGCATCCATGTTCATTTGCTTCGCACCATGGACGGTACACCCTGCCTTGTAGCAGTTATACAGTAAAGCACCCATATCGTTAGTTACTGTGAACGTGTTCCTGCCCCCGCAAACGGGGCAGTCACACCTGTACGTTGCATCGACATCAAGATCTAATGTGTCGATGAAATCAGATAGCTTCGACATAACCTATGCCTCACTTACATTGTTACAATTAAAAGAATGATCACCAGTTCAATCATGTATATGTACCTCTTGCCGGTGTGCTGAGCGGAGCGTACATGCATGTGTCGCACTTGTCAATGTGTTCTTCATGTATGGCTTGACGCTCTGTGGGTTCGCATGTCCGGTGACTGACATGATCTGAGCCATACCTACACCAGCTTCAACCATTTCCGTTGTAGCCGTTCTCCGTAGGTCTGAGATGCGTAGCTCCGCAGGCAAGCCAGCTTTTTTAATTAAACGTCTGGCCGCATGGCTTAGTGAGTACACACTGTATGGCTTGAAGCCGTTGGCTTCTCTCGCATTGACATTCGGTGCGACATACGTCTGCCAACCGAAGTCATCATACTGCTGACGCAATACTGCAAGTAGGTCATCGCTGATAGGTATCTTCACCTGTGCTCTACGCTTTGACTGGATCAAGTTGAGCTTGCCGTTGGCAAGATCGATAGAATCCCATGTCAACTCACGCATGTCACCGACACGCTGTGCCCACTCGTATGCCATGTGCACGATGAGTCCGAGTGATCGAGTACCGAAGTCGGAGTACGCAGTTTGTAGGTACTGTTGTACATGGTCATGTGACCACACTACCTTGCGTGACTCTTCCGCATACGTATCCATGTCCTTCCATGGGTTACGTTCGACATGGCCGAACTTCGCACCCCATGAGTACACCTTACGCACAGCCGCAAGCACACGGTTAGCGAAGGGGATACCCCGCTGACAGAGAGACTCATAGACTTGCTGACACATCGGCTGTGTCAGTTTGTTGATCTGATAACTACCGAGCATCCTGCCCTTCAACTCAAACAGATTGATCAACCCTAGCTGATAGCTATAAATCTTTTTGGTTTCCTCTTTAAGCTTTTGATAATCAAGGGATTTCTGATACGAGAGTATCAGTTGATTGACAGTCACTGGATCGTTGACGCTCTTCTGTTCCATGGTCTCAGCCATGGTCTCATCACGCCATGCATCGAGTGTGCGATTGAATCGCTCAGCTTCATTGAAGGCAGTCTCTTTCCTGTCAGACAGGTACGTGCGAGGCACGATACCTGCATCGACAGCATCCTGCGGTGGGTTGTAACGCCACCGCATTCTGCCCCCACGTTGTATCTGCTGAACGTAACGTGGTTTATCTTTCATAGTTTCAGTAACTCCTTTGCTTCCTTGCGTAGCTTATTAGCGTTCGCTTTGCTCACGCCTTTGTGCTCTACAAGCAGGGTCAAAGCTTCTTCGAGCTTTGCATTGATGCTTTCTTCAGACCATTTTGATTTAAAGAAATCAGCTACGATACTCTTACTCATACGCCATGCACTCCGAGATTGTGTTGTGTCCGATGATGTTAGCCGCCTCGTTGAGGCGAGCATTGATGTACTCACGCTGTTGATCTTTCTGCTTAAAGCGTTCCTCTACTAGGCTAACAATCTGTTCTGCCTCTGTAGAATTAATTAAAGCTTCTTGGATCATCTCGATGATTTCTTCATCGTTGTAATATTTAATCGCCATGTTCTTTACCCCAGTTTGTGAATGTATTTGTACGCAATTTGCAATCGCTCGATCAAGTCACACGCCAGTGACGCACACTTGTCGAGATCCTCATGTTCATAATCGCCAGTGTCATTGATGATCTCATAGCCACGTTCGATTAAATTCTGTGCCTCAACAATCATGTTAAGGACTTGGTCTTGTGTTAAGTTACTCATGTTCCCATCCCTCCGATACGGATACTGTGTCATCATACGGGCCATCGAATACACGCACAGGATCAACTGACTTCCAAGCGGCCTCGATGGCCGCCTCCTCATTGTCTGCCTCTACCTGATGTATCTCTATGACATCATATGATTTAAGTACTGTGTACTTAGGCATCGTTACTCTCCCTTCTTGCGTAGCATGAGCACTATGTCTATTGCGGCTTCAATGTTATGCCACGCTATCCCGACGTTTGCATCGAAGTTGTCTGCAACAATCTCCATTGCCTCAATCAATTCTTCATCAGTGAATTTTTCATTATCATAGCCATCCGCAACACTACGGAAGTCGTCTAGATCCCATATGTCTTCGATGTACGGTATGCCTTTGTCCATTACTAGCGTTGCCATGTTACTCGCCCTCCTCTACTTTCTTACGCTCAGCATTGAGCCTGTCAACGAACTGACCTAAGCGAATCAGATCAGCACGTGCATCTTCCTTCGCTGACGCATCAGCATCTGGATTCTCAAGCACCATGCAATAGATGTAAGCGGCTGTCTCCCACGATGGAGTCATGTCAACTGTTTTAGTTTGTGTAGTCATAGTTTATTTCCTCTTCGTTAAGGCTGTTTTCAGTGGGTACTACGGGGGTAAACAGGGTCAGGTAATACCTACCTACCTGAACCATGCAATACCCCCATAGATCCTATTGAAATTATGCGGCAAGACCTACGATCTGCTTGAAGGCAGGACGCTGTACAATCTCAGCGACTCGATCCTCAATGCGGATCTGCTTACGGGCAAGGTCAGTACCTTCACGCCCAGTGACGTGAGTACCGATGTGAGTCATCACGTTGTACAGGCGGTAGCCTGTATCACCGAGAGGTGAATACTGATTCCAGATACGAGCGAACTCCTCGACTGTCTTCTCATTGACCTTGATGCCTGAAGCAAGACGGTAGGTTGCGACATGATCACGACAAAACTGGACAGCAGTATCTTTGTCCACTCTAGTGGACATCATCTGCTTGTACAGGTGAGCCTCGTCTTCGAGGCGAGATGGGTACTCAGCAACGACAGCACCGAGCTTCTCAGGATCTGAGAGCATGGTGTGCTTCTGCTTGATCGAGAGATTCTCACCGACAGTGACCATGCCATTGGTACATGCAAGACGCATAAGCATACAGCGAATGTCACGGCGGAATGACTGATCGTGTGAGTCAACAATACGCATCTTCATCTGCGTAGCTTCACCGACGATACGTTCGTAGTCGTAGTTCTTGAAGATGATCTCAGCAGAGAATGCCGCACCTTGATCAGCAATGTTGAACCTGATCTGCAGATCAGATGTGTCAATTCCAGATGCATTGATACCTGCACAGTAGGGATCCCACATATGTGTGTAGTTCACAGGGTTATGGTTCTTGCCTGAAGGCTTATTGGAAATAAGATTCCCAGTGTTAGGGTTCACAATCCAGAACTGATCAGGGACTTGCACACCTTTACGGTACACTGGCTCACGCACTGGATCGAAATCCAATTCAGCAGGAAGGGATACCATGGAATCAAAGTTTTGAAATGCACTCATGTTTGTTTGCTCCTATTGCAAATGTATATTTTGTACTTAAAATTTAATCTAAACAAACAGCGTAGTCAACTGTTGTTTCACAATCAGCGAGTGACATACTGTCAGACGCATCACTGTCAGCGACAGATCGTAGCTTGTCTATGACAATGTCAGTGGCATCACTGACAGAGTCACAGTTATCTACATAGAATGTGTGGTACGAAGCCACAGCAATTTTGTATCTACTTTTCATTCTACAATTACCTCCTCGATGTTAGCATCTACGATGCCGAATACATCATTCATCTCATCCACATCCTGACACTCAATGTAGCGGATGATGTGTTCATCTTCGATAGCATCGAACTCATCGAGTCCTTCAGCCTCACGAATCTCATACGCTACATTCTCATGTAGATCCATCAAGTCAAACTCAATCTCGCACGTTATCTTCACACGAATATGTTTACTCATAGTTAATTTCCTCCTGAGAGTGATAGTAATAAACGGGTAGCCATTTCAGCTACCCAGATAGAACCGAAGAACAAAGCGATCCCCGATAAAGATTGAAATACCCTAGCGGGTATTGATAACTTACGCATATGCAATGCACTCTGGGTTGTCTACGATGAATGGGTTGTCAATCTCCTTGACTGCCTTACCTTTCGCACGAAGACCGACAATGACTTCACCTGCATTGACATTGTCAATGTCAGATACATCACCGTCAATGACAGGCCGTCCCATGAACTGAGAGGGTAGACCTCCACGGAATACGACAGTCATCGGTACACCAGTATTGATTGCTTCGTGTACCTGCTTAGCGAATGCTGTGCTTGCGCTGAAGCTGAACATCAGCTTGTAGTTAGGCGGAGTACGCCCAATGCGATGCGGTAGCTTCGTGTAGTCGTAGAAGAAGGCATCAGCAAACTCACCGCCAATGTCGAGATGATTCTCCCATGAGATATCAGACACAGTGTTCAATCTGAACACAGGTTTCTTGCCTTGCTTCTGACATAACTTGATAAAGTTATGCATCTCCTGACGAAGTTTCTTTAAGAAACTGTCTGGATCAGACAGCCACCAATCAGTCTTGGCTTGTCTAGATTCTTGGACGGAGTCCATGTTGCCACGGCCTGATGTATTCAGGCAGGGTTCCTTGCACATGGCGAGATCCTGTGCAGGACAGATGCGCCTGTTGCTTGGACGCATCGACAGCGAAGCAATACGAACCTGCTCATTACCAAGTATAGACTTGGTAGACTTGGCAATCTTTGGGTTGCCGCCATTTGTATTTAACAAATTCATCGTTCATTTCTCCGAGATAAAAAGAACCCCACCGAAGTGGGGCGATGAGGGAACTTGTTCAGCTAGCCTTAGCTAGCTTCTGCTTGCGATCAGACAGGATGATGTCAACATTCGCTTGAATGTTTTGGATGTTGGACATACTCCAGAAGTCGCCAGTGTGTGACTTCGGAAAGGCATACACGTTGGCTGTGACTCTGCCGAATGTATCGAGTACAACTCGATCTGCATAGTGGATCTGCTCCTCAGTCAACTCAGCATCGACGAAGGACGAAGTCCAGTATGGATTGTAGGTAACAGGTATTGAGTACAATACCTCCCACTCTCCGTAGTTGGCAGGACGGATCTCTCTGCCACGGAATGGCTTGAACCGTAAGGTATCAAGCAATGTGCCACGGATAAACGCATGGACATTCTTGACACGCTCTTTGAGTACACGTTGTCGTCCTGCTTCGTGGACTACGAACTCAGCATGGCCTAAGACCACAGTCTCAGCGTGGCCGAGCACATACTTAGACTCAGCATCACGAATGCTCCACTTGCCATTGTTCAGATTGCGATAAACTTCTACTTTCATGGTGTGACCTCCATTTGGTCTGTGAATGTTTTTACAGCATTGCATGGCTGAAATCATTTGTCAATACCCCAAATGAAATCAGCCATTTTCAGTGACGGATTTCCGTCAGTAAGACCGGTAAGTTCTCTGGTCGTAGTATGTATTCCACATTTCATCCCAGAAATTGAGATCTATTGCAATGCCGCCTATCGTCAACGCCTCACGGTCGAGTGCGACATAGCGTTCCTCCACATACGCAAGCTCATCTCCCTCAAGGCCGGTGCGATTCTTGCGATGCTCAAACCAGTCAGCTAAGTTTCTGGCATTGACATATTGGTCAATGAAATATTTCTTTTCACGTTTAGTCATGGCTACTCCTCCTCACCAAACACGGCATCCCACTCCTCTGGAGTGACACCGGAAATTAAAAACTCTCTGTCTTCAGGACAGAGTTCTGGCATGGCATCTTGTATAAGCGCACCGCCAGACATCCACGCTCTGAGCATTTGCTCAGTGACAGGAAGATCTCTGGTATGTTCCATACCAGTTAATTTGGAAGTCTTAGTTACTAACATTGTAATTTACTCCGTAAATTTGGGGCATAAAAAAAGGGGACATAAAGTCCCCTTGTGAGTGGTGGTAGTGATGAATTACTTTTCGAGAGCATCCCGAACTTGATCAACGATCAAGTCAAAGTCTAACTCAGGATTTGCTTTCAGCAACTTGACCAAGTCACTAGCTACGCTAGCTTCTGTGATCTCAGGAGCATCTGGTGACTCTTGAGTCGTAGACTCATCCAGTGACGGATTGCCGTCAGTAGACTCAACCTCTGGTTGAGAATTCTCATCCTCAGTCTTCGACTGAGCTTTCTTCCAAGCAGTGTACTGCTTTCTCAAACCCGAAGGGTTCCGAGATGACAAATCACCTTTGGTGATAAGCTCCTGCAAACTGTCCCAGTTTGTATCGAGCCACATAAGATCGTTCCGATCTTGCCGAGTCACCACTTTCAGTGGTGTTTTAGCGATTGCTTGACCGAAGTCCTTATCGGACTTGTACAGAGAACGGTACTCATTAAGTACCGTACCAACTGAGCGAAGCTCAGAAAGATGCTTCTTCTGGGTCAACTTGATCCGTTTGTAAATCTTCGCAGAAGATTCCAAGCGATCATTAAGACCTTCGGTCTCTGCTGTCAAATCAGCTTTTGTGAAAGCTGAAGTGTCAACACTAGACAGCTTCCTTGAAGCTGACTTGCTGTCTTTAGCCAACTTGTTGGCTGAGTTGTTGTTGCCAAAATCTACGATTTTTGAGTTGTCGATTGCAGTGTTCATTCCACTTTCCTCTATCTATTTGTTTCACTATAAAGAGGATTTTTATTCCCCTTTCACTTCGTTCAAGGGGTAAAAATACTCTGTGAAACATAATAGATGAGAGTCAGGCCAGCCGTCAACCAAGCCAGACTGCTACTTACCTACGTCCTACTGCATTTATATGCCAACAATAGTTGTCATAGTAAATGCTTATAGTAGGACTTGGTTCAGTGACGGATTGCCGTCAGTAGAATTGGTATAAAATACCAATGACCACAAAAGATGCATGGGTCGGTGCTATGCACCGAGTCTGGGGGATCACCCTTTTGTGATGCCAGATTCTATGATCAAATGATATGAAATCATTTGTAGGGTAGAGCTAAGCCTATGATTTACAAGGTAAATCTACATGCAGTGTGAACACATCACGCTGAGTGCAGATCCACACACCGTCAGTGAGCGCATTATGCGGGTCAGACAGCGCATTTGGGCGGGGCGGGCGAGGGACACCCCCCGGTCTACCCGTACGTATGTATGTACAGATACACAGAAGTGGAAAATTGAAGTGTTAACCACTATGCTCACACACGTATTGTACCTACACTTAGAGTGCTCAACCAACCATGTTATGCAAATCAATGACTTACAAGCAAAAGCGTAAGGGCATTTAAACTGTAACACAAAAATAACTTGACAGGATCTTTGAAATAGATATAACTATGCCCGTAGGGCACAACATATGATGTGCGTTCAGTCCCTTCGGTCCCTCACCAAATAAAATAAAAAAACGCATTTGTAAATGCCTACACATCATGTGTAGGATATGATACAATACTAAAATAAATACCCCTCCTATATGTACTCCCCTCTGTACATTTCTCATTAGTCAAGAAATTTCACTTGACATTTGTCTACTTACGAATATAACTATGGACTATTCATCTGTACTAAAACACATAAAGTCCCGTGAGGGACTTCTAGAAACTTTATATCACTGTCTGGAAAGTGGGAACTCTCTGGACAGTATTCATATTCCCCATTCTGATGTCTTCTTTGTACGTGAAGCATTAGAAGATAGATTCGGTTGTACTCTATCTTTGGAGCAAGCTGAAGAATACATGAAGGAGGCTGGCTGGCGTGATACCAGAACGAGTCAAGAACAAGATGAAGGAGTTAGGTCTTTCGGGAGTGAACAAACCGAAGAAGACCCCTTCTCATAAAACGAAGTCCCATGTCGTGATGGCTAAGGAAGGTGACAACTATAAGTTGATACGCTTCGGTCAACAGGGTGTTAAGGGAGCAGGCAAATCGCCGTCATCCGAAAAGGATAAAGCACGTAAGCGTTCGTACTACGCACGACACAATGCACAAGGTAAGCCGACAACTAAACTGTCAGCTAAGTACTGGTCTCACAAGGTTAAATGGTAATACTCGTATGAAGAAAGTTCCAGAGAAAAACAAAGGTCTCAAGAAGCTACCAACACAAGTCCGTAATAAGATGGGCTACATGGCTAAGGGCGGCAAGGCTACAAAGTTCCAGCCTTGTGCTAAATGTACATCACCACGCACATGCGAGCGCATGGGCAAGTGTAAATTGAAAGGGAAGTAATTTAAATGGCAGGCCCAGCACTCGCAATCCCAGCTATCATGGGTATCCTTCGCTTCGCCGCATCGAAAGGTGCTAAGGAAGCAATAACTAAATATGGACGGTCTATGTATAACGAAGCCGTAGCGGCGGCTTCTAAAGCTGACAAGATGGGTGGTCAGATCCGTACCCAACTAAATCGTTTAGGTAAAGAGATGAAGGCTGGTCTACCAGCGAAAATTCGTAACTCTTTACCTTCAGTAACATCGCAGGCAAGTCGATCTCCAGCAATTCGTGGTGGACGTTCCCGTGCCGTGCAAAAGAAAACAGTTGAAGGTGAGTACATTCCTAAGTCCCAAAAAAGTGGGACACCTTCAACTGAATCTCGTCGAGGTAACACCTATCAAGGTAGTACTGGTGGTGGTGGCGGTAAGGAACCGCCAATTTACGCAAACAGATCAGATCGTTTCGGTGGAGGCAGGGGCCAAGGACCACAAGGCCGTATGCCTAAGCGAGCAGTAGGTGCTGGCGTATTAGCAGGAGCGGCGGCAACATCAGTCGGCGACGGTGAAGCTAAGAAGACAACAGGGTCTTCATACACGATCAAGAAGGGCGACACACTTTCAGCGATTGCGAAGAATTCAGGTGTACGTTTATCAGAACTCCGTGATGCGAACCCGCAGGTTAAAGATCTCAATAAGATCATGCCCGGTCAGAAGATTAAACTTCCCGGTCAGACAATCAAAGGTTCAGGCAAGTCTATCTATGAGGGTATGACGAAAGCTGAAATGGAAAAGATGGCAATGAAGCAGAAGGCACGTGCTGGTCGTGGTGGACGTGATGTCTCAGCGAAGACTGAAGCTGACGTACTTGCAATGCTCCGTCAGGAAAAGCTACGCCGTCAGAACAAAGAGACGACAGCTAAGAAAGCGAAGGGTGGCATGGCTAAGAAGTCTTACGCTAAAGGTGGCTATGTTAACTGCGGTGCATCGATGAAGCCAACACAGAAATCATCACGAGGAGTTAAGTAATGCCGGGCATGACAGATAAAGAAAAAATTGCATTTTATGAGCGGCAGATGCGCAATAATAAAAGAGGTTCTGATCCGTACATGAGAGCCTTGATTGAGTTACGCAACATTCCCGGCTCAGGCTATGAAATGCCATCTAACACAGAAGATCAGCCAATGGCGAATGATCCATCTGAAGCAAAGCCTGAGAAGTCATCTACCATGAAAGATGGCGGTATGGCTCGTGGTAAAGGTGGCAAGATGTACCAGCATAACTACGCAACCGGCGGTAGCGTCGTAGATCATTTAAAGAAGGGTAGTAAGTAAATGTCTAACTGCAAGATGGCTAAAGGCGGATCAGTTAAAGGCAAGACACATTACTATGCCGCAGGCGGTATGGTACAGGACCAATTGTCTAAAGCTACTGGACATCCTAACAACATGATGGGCAGACAGCAGATACAACGTAGAATGCCCCAGTCTGTACAAGCAATGACTGCCCTGCCCGGTGAGACACCAGCAGAGCGTTCTAAGCGTTTGCGGTCAGGTGGTTAATCAATGGCGTTAAACGTCACCCGCCCCTCACGATTTAAGAGTTATGGCTTACACGCCATACTTGATAATACGCCGTACACTGTATACACCTGCCCTCCAAACACTGTAGCGTACATGTCACTGGTGTTTGTGTCTAACGCAAGTGCTAGTGCGACTGATGTCAGT